>OJRD01000003.1_pt1 | contig 291402 bp, 273 predicted proteins | sample 1599051 | NCBI WGS metagenome assembly OJRD01 (sample SAMN03922523, study PRJEB24848) | human gut metagenome | isolation source: stool sample | host: Homo sapiens | place: Germany | collected 2010-02 | reverse complement strand
CGGGCAAGGCCGCAAGACCAGTATAGCATACTTTTCGACGAAAAGAAACAGAAACGAACACATTCCGCCTGCCCGTGAGCCTCTGGGAGCCTTTTCACCCCTAAACCTGCGCGAAAGGGCCTGAAACCTGCGTGAATCGCACTTGCCGGGGGGCGGCGGGGCAAGTTATAATAGAATTACCGAAACACACCCCACGATTGGAGGTAACGACGATGAAAACTGCAAAACGACTCCTTGCCCTCGCCCTTGCGGGCGTGATAGCGCTGGCCCTGCTGACGGGGTGCTCCGGCGGAAAGTCGGAGGACAGGCGCATCGCGGAGAACGTCGCGGACATCATGAAGCGCAGCCACTCCAATGTGGAGGAGGTCTCCTACAGCGTCCCCGAGCTGAGCGGTGCGGTACGGTCTGCGTTCGCTCCGGACTGGCTCAACGAGGCCGGGACAGGCCTCGACCGATATGCCCTCACGAAGGATGGCCGGACGGTGGAAGATTTCCTGAAGGACAGCCTGAAGGCGTATGAAGAGCGCAGCACCGTGTACTTCTTCGCCTTCGACGCGACCGGAGAGAGCGGCTATGCCCAGTCGGAGCGGTTCGTGCAGGGGAAAGCACCGTCGCTCCCGGTCTTTTATCAGGGGGTGTCGATTACGGCCTACACAAAGATGCGCGTCGGGGTCTGCCATAAGACCGTCGGGGAGAAAGACTACTGCTTGGTGGTGCTTGTGTTGGCCTGAGTGGGGGGCTGAGGTGATAACCTCTCCGTCATCGCTTGCGCGATGCCACCTCCCCTATCGAGGGGAGGCCTTGGCATACCGCAAAGCTTCACCTCTTCGCCAGAGGCTCCCCTACTAGGGGAGCTGTCACCGAAGGTGACTGAGAGGTTGTACGAAGGACAGCCTGACCGTGAGCCGCAGCCGTGCCGGAAAGGCACGGCTTTGTTCAATTTTCCTATGTCCCTTCCTCGAATACAGGCGGAAACCGTCAAAACGCAAAAAAATCGCTTTCCCTCTTGCCAAACGGGGCAAAACGCGCTATTCTATAGTCACAGTTTAACGGTTTAGCACGGTAAAGCGGTAAAACGAAGGCCGCGCCTGCTGACCCCTGAGGGAGGAACTTTGTATATGAAACGTCTGGTCTCTGCTTTTCTGGCCGGTGCGATGGCACTGAGCCTTGCGGCCTGCGGCGGTGCCGCATCCACTTCCACGGCTGCTTCTTCTGCCGCCGCCTCTGCCGCCCCGGCAAGCTCTGCCGTCGCCGACAGCGACCTCGCCTACATCCAGTCCAACGGCAAGATGGTCGTCGGCTACACCGTCTACGAGCCGATGAACTACACCGACGCCGACGGCAGCTTCACCGGCTTCGACACCGAGCTGGCCACCGCCGTCTGCGAAAAGCTGGGCGTCGAGCCGGAGTTCGTGGAGATCAACTGGGACACCAAGGAGACCGAGCTGGCCGCCAAGAGCATCGACTGCATCTGGAACGGCCTGACCCTCACCGATGACCGGGAGGAGAACATGGCCTGCACCAAGCCCTACGTCAAGAACGCGCAGGTGGTCGTGGTGAAGGAGGGCACCGACTACACCTCCACCGCCGACCTCATCGGTAAGACCGTGGTGGCCGAGGCCGGTTCGGCAGGCGAGACCACCATCACCGAGAACGCCGACCTCTCGCAGGCCGACTACATCGCAAAGTCTGTCCAGACCGACTGCCTGATGGAGGTGGCCGCCGGGACTGCGGACGCCGCCATCCTTGACCTGACGCTGGCCTCTGCCATGATCGGCGAGGGCACCGACTACGCCGACCTCAAGATGGTGGACGAGCTGAACGTGGAGGAGTACGGCGTGGCCTTCCGCAAGGGCAGCGACGTCCCCGACGCCGTCAACACCGCCTTCGACGAGCTGAAGGCCGACGGCACCATGCAGGCGCTGGCCGACAAGTACGGCCTGACCCTCGCCGACTGAGATACATTATTATAATAAGATAGGTGTAGTGATCCTGTGACTGTGATTCTCGAGCGTCTGACCGGCGCATTCGCGCTCAACTGTGAGCTGTTTTTCCTGACGCTGCTTTTCTCGCTGCCGCTGGGCCTCGTGGTGGCCTTTGGCTCCATGAGCCGGTGTGCACCGCTGCGGGGCGTTGTCAAGACCTTCGTGTGGGTCATCCGGGGCACCCCGCTGATGCTCCAGATCATCGTCATCTACCTCGGCCCCGGCCTGCTGGGCATGACGAACCCCTGGCCCTCCGGCGCTTCGGGCCGTCTGGTGGCCGCTGTGGTGGCTTTCGCCATCAACTACGCCTGCTACTTCTCCGAGATCTACCGCGGCGGCATCGAGGCTGTGCCCAAGGGCCAGACCGAGGCCGGGCAGGTGCTGGGCATGACCAAGAGCCAGATCTTCTTTAAAGTCACCCTCTTGCAGGTGGTCAAGCGCATCCTGCCCCCTATGGGCAACGAGGTCATCACGCTGGTGAAGGACACCTCGCTGGCCAACGTCATCGCCAACAAGGAGATCATCATGATGGCGAAGGAATACAGCGCCAAGGGCCTCATCTGGCCGCTGTTCTCGACCGCACTCTTCTTCCTCGTCTTTGTCGGCGCGCTGACGCTGCTGCTGGACTGGGCCGAGAAGAAGATGGACTATTTCCGCTGCTAAGGAGGATATAAACTATGGCATTACTCGAAGCCTCCGGCATCGGGAAGAACTTTGGGGAGACGAAGGTGCTGAAAGACATCTCCCTCACCCTCGAGCAGGGCGAGGCGCTGGCCATCATCGGCTCCTCCGGCTCGGGCAAGACGACCCTTCTGCGCTGCCTCAACTTCCTTGAGCGGCCCGACACCGGCGTCATCCGGGTGAACGGCGAGACCATGTGGGACGCCGCCGACCCCGCCACCCAGCGGGAGAGCGAGGTGCGGAAAAAGCGCCTCCACTTCGGCCTCGTGTTCCAGAACTTCAACCTTTTCCCCCAGTACACCGCGCTGGAAAACGTGATGCTGGCGGGGGAGCTTCTGGCCCGGGAGCAGCCCGGCTATAAGGCCGACAAAAAGGCCGTCCACGCCCGCCTCGAGGCGCAGGCCCGGGAGCTTCTGGCCCAGATGGGCCTGTCGGAGCGGGCGGGCCACTACCCCCATCAGCTCTCCGGCGGCCAGCAGCAGCGGGTGGCCATCGCCCGTGCGCTGGCCCTCCACCCGGACATCCTCTGCTTCGATGAGCCGACCAGCGCCCTCGACCCCGAGCTGACCGGCGAAGTCCTCCGCGTCCTGCGCGACCTCGCCGACCGCAAGACCACCATGATCATCGTCACCCACGAGATGCACTTTGCCCGGGACGTGGCCGACCGCATCCTGTTCATGGACGGCGGCGTCGTGGTGGAGGAAGGCCCGGCCCGCCAGCTCATCGACCACCCGCAGGAGGAGCGCACGAAGCAGTTTTTGGCGCATTACTCCGAATAAGATAGGTTATGGCCCTCCCCGCTCGGGAGGGCTTTTTTGCGTATGCGGCGCATGGTCAGGCTGTCCTTCGTACAACCTCTCAGTCACCTTCGGTGACAGCTCCCCTAGTAGGGGAGCCTCTGGCGAAGAGGACAGGTCTCCGGGTAAAGGCGAAACCTTCCGGAATGCCAAAGCCTCCCCTCTGTAGGGGAGGTGGCACGCCGTAGGCGTGACGGAGAGGTTTAGCCCCTTTTGTGCCACTCACGCCGAAAACACCCCCATTCGCGCAGGTTTTATTGACATCCTCTTGATTTTTTGGTAAATTTGCATCAAGAAAGACAGGTTCTCGAATGACGAACAGACCAAAGGAGGACAGACTATGAGACTGAGGAGCGCACTCCGGCGGGGCGTAGCCGCCGCCGTCATCGCAGGCATCGTGGTAAGCTCCGGCATCCCGGCCTATGCGGGAACATGGGACATCGCCGACGGCAACATCACCGTGAAGGCGGGCGACGCCGAAGGCACGAACAGGGTCACACAGGGCGAGAAGGATGTGGAGGACACCGACACCGTCATCACCGGCAAGTCGGATAAGCATACCGTCACCATCGACACCTCCGAGGGCGACGTGAACGTCACCTTCGACGACCTGAAGATCGACGTCAGCGGCGAGACCGAGGTGGATGGCAGCGGTGACGGCCCTGCCCGGGAGAGCAATGCCGCCGTCACCGTGCAGGGCGACCACGATGCGACCATCGAACTGGACGGCAAAAACGAGCTGAAGAGCGGCAGCTACAATGCGGGCCTCGAGAAGAACGAACACGAGGCGGAGGGCACCCTGACCATCAAGGACGACAAGGGCAAGGACGGCTCCCTCACCGCTGAGGGCGGCGACGGCGGCGGCGCAGGCATCGGCGGCGGAAAGGAGAGTACCGGCAGCAGCATCACCATCCGGGGCGGCACCATCGAGGCCGTGGGCGGGAGCAGCGCGGCAGGCATCGGCGACGGCGCATACCGCGCGTCGGACGACACCGACGACCCGAACCCGGGAAAACTCTACATCTGCGGCGACGCCGAGGTGACGGCCAAGGCGGGGAGTCAGGTGGCAGACGCCAAGGCCCCGGCCATCGGCGGAACGTACGGCGAAGTGCCCACGGAGTCCCTTTCTGACGCCGACCACAAGGTAACGGGAGGACGCTTGACCCGCTACGGCCCCGACGGCACCGTGATGGAGGGGATGGGCTACGACTACACCTCCACCCCCACGCCCCAGCCGGAGGAGGACGAGGACGACGACGATGACGTCCCGCCCCCGGCACAGGAGAATGCCCCCGAATCCCTGCCCGGCGGCATGGTGGTCAAGGGCTTCTTTTCCAGCCGGGTCACCATCCAGCGGCTGGACCTTTCGGGGGTCACGGAAAGCGGCATCGGCCCCATGGTCGGCAGCGTAAAGGCCTCCGACGCCGGAGAGGATCTCACCTCGAGGGGTGCGGTGCTTATTGAGAGCGCCGCCCCCCGCTCCACCGTCACCACCGACATCCCCAGCCTCCGGGAGGACGGCGTGGAGGACATCTTCTTCCGGTATCAGGACACCATGACCCACTATAGCGTGGACAAGATGGCCGACGCGGCGGGCGAGGACGCTGACGTGGAGCTGAAGCAGAACAGGGAGGACATCAGCCTCCGGCTGGACGGCGAGACGCGGGATGACCTGTCGGAGCGCTTTCGGGAGTTGTGGATACCAGAGGTGGAGGAGTGGCTGATATTGACCCATGAACACGAAGAGGTAGAGCGAAAAACGAGTGAAGAACTCAGACGTGAACTCGACGAATTACTGAAACAAAAGCGGGAGATGGACTTCCAACTCGCGAAAAAAAGGGCCGACCACCCGAGTTTGGATTGGTGGCTCGAGCCTGCGAGAACGGAAACGCCGAGAATCGGGCTTGACGAGTCCCTAGCCCCTCAAAGGAGAGCCTGAGCCGCAGCGACGGCATTGCATGATACACAGAACGAAAGGAGACGTACTATGAGACTGAAAAGCGCACTCCGGCGGGGCGTAGCCGCCGCCGTCATCGCGGGCATCGTGGTAAGCTCCGGCATCCCGGCCTATGCGGCCCAGTGGGACATCGCCGACGGCAACATCACCGTGAAAGCGGGCAGCACGGAAGGCACGAACAGGGTCACACAGGGCGAGAAGGATGTGGAGGACACCGACACCGTCATCACCGGCAAATCAGACGAGAACACCGTCACCATCGACACCTCCGGCGGCGACGTGGACGTCACCTTCGACGACCTGAAGATCGACGCCAGCGATAAGGGCGAAGCTGCTGTCCGGGTCGAGGGCAATGGAGATGCGACCATCGAGCTGGACGGCAAAAACGAGCTGAAGAGCGGCGGCTACAATGCGGGCCTCGAGAAGGACGGCCACAGGTCGGAGGGCACCCTGACCATCAAGGACGACAACGGCAAGGACGGCTCCCTCACCGCTGAGGGCGGCGACAACGGCGGCGCAGGCATCGGCGGCGGAATGGAGAGCACCGGCAGCAACATCAAGATCACCGGCGGCACGATAGAGGCCGTGGGCGGCGAGGGCGCTGCCGGTATCGGCGGCGGTGTGTACGGCACGGGCCGCGACATCGAAATTTCCGGCGGCAAGGTGTCGGCCACAGGCGGCGATGCGAATGAAAATCTGGATCCCTCCCGCCCCGGCGCGGCTGGCATCGGCGACGGCGCAGGCACGGAAGGCCGCGAGATAGACCCGGATGCGCCGCCCAGCAACCCCGACAACCCCAATCACATCATCATCTCCGGCGACGCCGAGGTGGAGGCCAAGGCGGGCGCCAGCACCGGCGGCAAAACTGCGGCCATCGGCGGCGGAGATGTCGGCGAGATCTCCAATGACGCCCTCTCCAGCGGCCACAACGGCAGTCTGACCCGCTACGACCCCGACGGGAAGAAGATGGAGGACTACAGCTACGACCGGCGGACGCCCTCCCAGCCGGAGCAGCCGGACAAGCCGGACAAGCCGGACAAGCCGGAACAGCCCGATGATACCGAGAACAACGACGAGGATGACGACGAGGACGACGCTCCGGACACGCAGGCTGGCGAGGTGCCGGGCCGTGTGAAGCAGATGTACGAGGCCATGGGCGTGATCACCCATCCGGATGGCACACAGGAGCTTGCAGATGTGACCACGGCAGAGTATGACCCGGTCAACAAGGTCCTGCGCTTCGATGCCCACGGTTCGCTCTTTTGGATGACAGGCGACTCGCTGCGGGAGCTTGCAAAGGAGGTCGATGAACTCCGCGTCCGATTCCTTGATGGGGAAGGGCAGGAGATGGAGGCAGTCATTCCGCTGGCCCGGATCAAAGATCTGGTCGGCGCGAAGGGTGCGTTCGAATTCGGGCTGTACCATGAAGAGCGTTATCGGTTCCGTGTTGTGGGGCAGACGGGATATGATAGAAAAACATTCTCGGATGAGACCGTCCTGCGCCAAAGCGGCAAGGAACTGATCCTCGTGTACCGCGTTGGCGATGAGGAACAGAAAGCGCAGGAGACCGCCCGGGTGGAGGAGGCGATCGCCCGCCGTAAGCAGGAGAAAGAGCAATGGGGAACGGTCCTCTCCGGTCGGGAAGGCGGCTCCCTGAGCGGACTGCCCGGGCTGACTCAGCCGGGAACGGGTGCCGTCGGTGACCTCAGCGGGCTGACGACTCTCTCGCCGGACAGCCTTACCACGGCCCAGCAGCCGAAGCAGCCCGCCTCCGACCAGACGGTGTGGAAGACATTTACCGGTAACATCGTGAAGCTCGCGGGCGGGAAGCAGGACAGCAAGAAGGACGACCCGGCCCCCTCCGTCGGCGACCTCAGCGGCCTCCCGACTCTCTCGCCGGACAGCCTCACCACGGCCCCGCAGCCGGAAGCAAGCGCCCAGCAGCCGGAGACAAGCGGATGGGTAACGGACAGTCAGGGTGACTGGGTGTGGAAGCCGGGCAAGGATGACAGTCAGCCGCCGGATTTGAGAGGAAATTGGGAGACAAGAAAATGGATGGGGAGCAGCGACGATTATTGGTGGGAGTGGCAGCCGGTGCAGGAGGGTGATCAGTTATATTGGAAACCAATCCTGCAGACACGGATCAGGGATCCCTTTTATGACTCCGCAGATTGGGAGACAAGAAAATGGATAAGGGTCAGTCAGTCGCCGGATCATGCTTGGTGGAATTCTTTTTATGACTCCGTACGGGATTACGATTATGAAGGCTGAGAGCGTGCGCTGAGAGGGAGTGCAGCAGGAGGGTCCTGCGCAGGGGCAGACCTGCCGCTCCACTGCGCACAATCACCAAAAACCGCCGATAGAAAATAGCAATGTTGTACGAAGAAATCTGCCCAAAACCCCTTGCAAAATCACGATGAGCTGAGTATAATACCACTCATGAAACGCAAAACGTCCTGCCCCTCGTCCGGCAGGGCGTTTTTGTCGGCAAAAATCCGGCAAAGAAATGTTAAGTGACCGCCCGGGGAGGGGCTTTGTATGACAAAAGACATGACACAGGGCAGCCCGCTCAGGCTCATCCTTGCCTTTGCGGTGCCGCTGATGCTGGGCAGCCTGTTCCAGCAGTTCTACAATCTGGCCGACACCATCATCGTGGGCCGCTTCGTGGGCGTGGATGCGCTGGCGGCGGTGGGCAGCGTGGGCGGCCTGAACTATCTGGTGCTGGGCTTCGTCAACGGCATCGCCTGCGGCTTCTCCATCCCCATCTCGTGGACCTTCGGCGCGAAGGACTACCGCGAGATGCGGCGCTACACCGCCAATACCGTCTGGCTGAGCCTCTTTTTCGCCGCCGTGCTCACGGTGGTGACGGTGGCCCTGACCCGGGCGGTGCTGGTCTGGACCAATACCCCCGACAACATCATCGACATCGCGGACATCTACATCCGCACCATCTTCTGGGGCATCCCCTTCACCCTGCTGTACAACGTCACCAGCGCCCTCATGCGTGCGCTGGGCGACAGCAAGCGGCCGCTGTACTTCCTGCTGGTGGCCAGCGTGCTGAACATCGGCCTCGACCTGCTCTGCATCCTCATCTTCCGGATGGGGGCCTTCGGCGCGGCCTTCGCCACCGTGTTCAGTCAGGCGGTGGCGGGCATCGGCAGCCTCGTCTACATCGTCCGCCACTACCCGGAGCTGAAGTGGAGCGGGGAAGAGGGCCGTCTGAGCGCCAGCCACTGCCTCAAGCTCTGCAACATGGGCATCCCCATGGGCTTGCAGTGCAGCATCACCGCCATCGGCAGCGTCGTGCTGCAGGGCGCGGTGAACGGTCTGGGCAGCAGCATCGTGGCCGCACAGACCGCAGGCGGCAAGGCGGCCCAGTTCCTCTCGGTGCCGCTGGAGAGCATCGGCACCGCCATGACCACCTACGCCAGCCAGAACATGGGCGCCCACGACCTGAAGCGTGTGGACAAGGGCGTCACCACCGCGCTGGGCATCGGCTGCGTCTACAGCGTGGCCTCCTTCCTCATCCTGCGGGTGATGGACGTGCCCCTCATCAGCCTCTTCCTCGAGAGCAGCGAGGTGGAGATCATGGCCAACGCCCGGAGCTTCATCTTCTGGAACAGCCTCTTTTACATCCCGCTGGCCGTCCTCATCATCTACCGCTACACCATTCAGGGTCTGGGCTACTCGGGCCTTGCCATGTTCGCAGGCGTGGCCGAGATGGTGGCCCGCGTCATGGTGGGCTGCTGGTTCGTGCCCCTCTGGGGCTATTTCGCGGCCTGCATCGCCAACCCCGTGGCATGGTTCTTCGCCTGCTTCTTCCTCATCCCGGCCTACTTCGCCGTCCGCAAGCGCCTGACAAAGGAGCTTGCCGCAGCGCGGGTGGAGGATTGAGGGGGAGCTTCGCTCAAGCCTCTCCCTTTGGGAGAGGTGGCATTGCGAAGCAATGACGGAGAGGGCAAGCCCGTCTCTCAAGAGCCGCCATACAGCGATAAGCAGGCTCTCCGTCAGAGCGATGCTATCGCTGCGCCTGCGAGTCCTCGCCAGCATCCTAGCCCTCTCAGTCTCGCTCCGCTCGCCAGCTCTCCCAGAGGGAGAGCCATTGGCAGGCCGGTCAGGCCCACGCGGGACGAGCAAAGTTTGATTTTATCGTAAACAGTAGTGCCCTGCTACAGAGATTCACGGCAGCTTGACAAGGAATATTGTCCCGAAGCTGCTGCCCTCTGTAGCAGGGCACTATCTTTTATGCCATATTGAGCTTCCAGCGTCCAGCGGAAAGTGGCCCGGCACGCCAGTGCCTCTCCCTATGGGAGAGGTGGCATTGCGAAGCAATGACGGAGAGGGCTAGGACGCTACAGAAAAAACAAAAAGCGCAGCGATAGCATCGCTCTGACAAAAGCCGGTGCGTATCGCTGTGTAGATGCTCTTGGGAGACGGGCTTGCCCTCTCAGTCACCTTCGGTGACAGCTCTCCCATATTTACAAATCCCCCCAAAACCGCTATACTATATATAGTTGTGTCAAAAACGAGGAGGCGGGACGATGGAGCGGGAGCTGGAACAGCTGGAAGGCACGGTGGAGGACATCATCTACCAGAACGAGGACAACGGCTACACCGTGTTCGAGGTATCGGGCGGCGGTGTGGTAACGGTGGTCTGCGGCGTGGTGGGGGAGCTTCATGCAGGGGAGAGCGTCGTCTGCCGGGGGCGGTACGAGAACCACGCCACCTACGGGCGGCAGTTCCACGCACAGGAGTGCGAGACCGATATGCCCAAAGACCTCGAGGCCGTCTATGCCTTCCTCGCCAGCCGGTCGCTGCCCTACATCGGCGCACGGACGGCGGACAAGATCATCGACAAGTTCGGCGCGGCGGCGCTGGAGGTCATCGCCAACGACCCCGCCCAGCTCACCCTCATCCCGGGCATCTCGGCGGACAAGGCCGACCGCATCCAGCAGGAGTTCAAGCGGATGTTCGGGATGCGGGAGCTGATCGCCTATCTGGCCCAGTTCGAGATCAGCCCCCGCCGGGCGATGGAGGTCTTCCGCACCTTCGGCCCGGGGGCCATGACGGCCATCCAGCAGAACCCCTATCTGCTCTGCGGCGAGCCGCTTCAGCTGGACTTCCGCCACGCCGACAGCATCGCCCAGTATTACCAGATGGCAGGGGACTGCGCCCAGCGGCTGGAAGCCGCCCTCCTGCGCACCCTCCGCCACAACGCGGGCAACGGCCACACCTGCCTGCCCCGCGCCCAGCTGCTGGCCACGGCCTCGAACTTCATCCACCAGCCCCTCGAAAAGCTGGACGAGGCCCTCGCCCGCTGCCTCGGGGCGGAGACGCTGGCGGATAAGACCTTCGACGGCACGGAATATATCTACCTGCCCGACCTTCTGGCCGCCGAGCAGGACATCGCCGACCGTCTGGCCCTGCTGACGAAGCGGGGGAAGCAGACGGCCCACGGCCTCGACAAAAACATCCAGATCCTGGAGCTGGCGCAGGGCTTCGCCTATGCGCCCTTGCAGCGGGAGGCCATCCGGAAGGCTATGACCGAAAACTGCCTCGTCCTCACCGGCGGCCCCGGCACCGGCAAGACCACCACCGTCAACGCCATCCTGCAGCTTCTGGAAGATCAGGCCGAGCGGGTGGCCCTCTGCGCCCCCACGGGCCGGGCCGCCAAGCGCCTGAGCGAGCTGACGGGCCGCAAGGCCTCCACCATCCACCGTCTGCTGGAGGTGGACTACACCGGCGGCGTGGTCAGCTTCATCCACAACGACAAGAACCTCCTCAAATGCGATGTGGTCATCCTCGACGAGATGAGCATGGTGGACGTCAGGCTGTTTCAGGCCCTCATCGCGGCCCTGCGGTACAGCTGCCGCATCATCATGGTGGGCGACGCCGACCAGCTGCCCAGCGTCGGCCCGGGCAACATCCTCGGCGAGGTCATCCGCTCAGGGCTGGTGCCCACGGTCTGCCTCAACGAGATCTTCCGGCAGGCGGCCCAGAGCCTCATCGTGGAGAACGCCCACCACATCATCTCGGGCGAGCCGCTGAAAAAGGGCGGCAAAACGGACGATTTCTTCTTCCTTGAGTCGGACGGCGACGCGGCGCAAAAGCTCGTCTGCGACCTCGTGACCACCCGCCTGCCCCGCAGCTACCAGTTCGACCCGGTGAAGGACATTCAGGTGCTCTGCCCCACCAAGCTCGGCCCCACCGGCACGCAGGCCCTCAACGTGGAGCTGCAGGCCCTGCTCAACCCGCCCCAGAAGGGCAGGCCGGAATTGCAGAGCGCGGCCCGGGTCTTCCGGGTGGGCGACAAGGTGATGCAGGTGCGCAACAACTACGAGATCACATGGCAGCGCATCGGCGGAGAGCAGGGGGTAGGGGCGTACAACGGCGACATCGGCATCGTGGAGTCCATCGACCCCCGCAGCCGCTCGATGGTGGTGCGGATGGACGACCGGCGGCTGGTCTACCCCGCCGAGAACCTCAACGAGCTGGAGATCGCCTATGCCATCACGGTGCACAAGAGTCAGGGCAGCGAGTTCCCGGCGGTCATCCTCCCGGCGGCGCAGGTGCCGCCCCGCCTGTGCTACCGCAACCTCTTCTACACCGGCGTCACCCGCGGCCGGAAGCTCTGCATCGTGGTGGGCCGCCGGGACGTCGTCAACCGGATGATGTCCAACATCCGCCAGAACCTCCGCTACAGCGGCCTCGCGGCCCTGCTGGCCGAGGCTCTGCCGCCGGAGCAGGAAAAATTTTCCGCCACGCCGCAGGTGTGACAGCTCTTTCGTAGCGGCATGCCCTCTCCGGCTGCTTCGCAGCCACCTCTCCCAAAGGGGGAGCCTTAGGCAAACCTCCGCAGAGGGTTTCTTTTTCCCCTCAGATATGCTATACTATAATGTGTTTTGATGACCCTCGCCCGGAGATGGGCGATCGCAATAGAGAATGGGGCAGCAGAGAAAGGAATTCACGACTATGGCACAGAACGACATCGGTATCGATCTTGGTACGACGACTATTATCATCGCGCAGGAGGGGCAGGGCGTCGTCCTCAACCAGCCCAGCGTAGTGGCGGTAGACACCCGCAAGAACTGCGTGCTCGAGGCAGGAGACAAGGCCCTCGCAATGGTGGGCCGCACGCCCAACTACATCTCCGCCATCTTCCCGCTGAAGGACGGCGTCATCAGCGACCACACCATGACCCGCGAGCTGATCTGCCGCTTCGTCAATCAGGTCTACAGCTCCCACATGGTCAAGCCCCGGGTGGCCGTCTGCGTGCCTGCCGCCATCACCGGCATCGAGAGCGACGCCGTGGTGGAGGCCGTCATGGCCGCCGGTGCCCGTCAGGTCTACCTCATCGATGAGCCGATCGCCGCCGCCCTCGGCTCCGGCATCGACATCACCGTCCCCGATGGCCGGATGATCATCGACATCGGCGGCGGCACCACCGACATCGCCGTGCTGAGCCTCGGCGGCAAGGTCAAGGCCACCAGCGTCCGCGTCGCGGGCAACCACTACGACGAGGAGATCCTCAAGTTCGTGCGCAACAAGTTCAGCATCGCCATCGGCCAGCGCACCGCCGAGAACCTGAAAAAGAACGTGGCCTGCTGCCCCCAGAAGGCCGACTTCAACGAGACGATGGAGATCAAGGGCCGCAGCCTGCTCACCGGCCTGCCCGTCCGGGTCAACGTCTCCACCGCCGACCTCTACGAGCCGGTCATGCGCCTGAGCGAGCAGATCGGCACCGCCGCCCATCAGGTGCTGGAAAAGACGCCCCCCGAGCTGGCCGGTGACATCTACCGCAACGGCGTCGTCCTCACGGGCGGCGGCGCACAGCTCCACGGCCTGCCCGAGTACCTCAGTCAGGAGCTGAAGGTGGAGGTGACGGTCTCGCCCGACCCCGTCAACTGCGTGGCGCTGGGCACGGCCATGAGCCTGCGGATGGGCGACAAGCTGGAGACCGGCTTCACCGACGCCACCCCCCGCATGGGCCGCCGCTGAGGGCTTGTTCACAGTCTGGTGAAGAAGAACATGATTTTTGTTCATAGTTGTTGAATCGACCCGGAAAATATTGTATAATACTTTCAAATCGGTTTTTGCTGTCCGCCCGGCGGTCGGCAAAGAAAAAAGTAACTAGGAGGAAGACCATGGATTTAGGTTATGATGTGATCGTTACCATAACCGGTATTGTGCTGGTGTTTCTGATCCTCGTCCTGCTGATGGCCATCATCACGCTGGAGGGCAAGATCTTTGACGCCATGAACAGCAAGAAGGCAGCCGCCAAGGCTGCGTCTGCTGCAAAACCGGCTGCTCCTGTGAAACAGGCCGCTGCGCCCGCTGCCGCACCCGCAAAGGCTGCTGCCCCGCAGGTGGAGGCAGGCATCCCCGGCGACGTTGTGGCAGCCATCATGGCAGCCATCTACTCTATGGGCAACGGCAAGTACGTGCTGAAGGCAGTCCGCCGCGGCAAGAATGGCTGGGGCAAGGCTGGCGTCAACGACACTACCGCGCCCTTTTAACACAGGAGGAAAAACATGACTCAGTTTATTGATACTCTGGTCGGTATTTTCCAGAGTTCCGGCTTTGCCCGGTTCGGTGAGCCGGGCGGTATGCTCTACGCCGTGATGATCTGCGTGGGCTGCTTCCTGCTCTACCTTGCGATCGTCAAGGAGTTCGAGCCTCTGATCCTGCTGCCCATGGCCTTCGGCATGATTCTGGCCAACCTCCCCGGCAGCGGCGTCATCCATATGCAGTATTTCGTCGGTGACGGCCTCGAGCACCCGATGTGGATCGAGATCCTGAACAACGGCGGTCTGGCCGATATGCTCTACATGGGCGTCAAGCTGGGCATCTACCCGCCGCTGATCTTCCTCGGCATCGGCACCATGACCGACTTCGCCCCCCTGATCTCCAACCCCAAGAGCCTGCTGCTGGGCGCTGCCGCTCAGTTCGGCATCTTCGGCACCTATATGGGCGCTCGTCTGCTGGCCGCGACCGGTCTGGTGGACTTCACCCAGAAGCAGTCTGCCGCCATCTCCATCATCGGCGGCGCAGACGGCCCCACCGCTATCTTCGTCACCTCCCGTCTGGCTCCTGAGCTGCTCGGCTCCATCGCCGTCGCGGCCTACAGCTACATGGCTCTGGTGCCCGTCATCCAGCCCCCCATCATGAAGGCTCTGACCTCCAAGAAGGAGCGTACCGTCGTGATGAAGCAGTTGCGCACCGTGACCAAGACCGAGAGGATCATCTTCCCCATCATGGTCGCCATCATCGTCTCCCTCATCGTGCCCGATGCCGCCGTTCTGGTCGGTATGCTGATGCTGGGCAACCTGATGAAGGAGTGCGGCGTCGTGGATCGTATCCAGAAGACCGCTGGCAATGAGCTGATGAACATCATCACCATCTTCCTTGCCCTGTCCGTCGGCTGCACCACCTCCGCCAACACCTTCCTGAACAACCGCACCCTGTTCATCATCGTGCTGGGCCTCATCGCCTTCTCCTTCGGCACCGCTGCCGGTGTCATCTGCGGCAAGGTCATGTACATCCTCACCGGCGGTCAGGTCAACCCCCTGATCGGCTCCGCAGGCGTTTCCGCTGTGCCTATGGCTGCCCGCGTCTCTCAGAAGGTGGGCCAGAGCGAGAACCCCTCCAACTTCCTGCTGATGCACGCCATGGGCCCCAACGTGGCCGGCGTCATCGGCTCTGCCGTCGCTGCTGGTATCCTTATCAACATCTTCGGCTAAGCATTTCCTGAATATCTCCGCTCCATCGTGGTATTTTCCGCGATGGGGCGGTTTTTGTTTTGGGGCTTCTGGGAGACGGGTTTGCCCTCTCAGTCTGCTTCGCGGCGGCTCTCTCGCAGCAACCTAACCCTCTCAGTCATCGCTGCGCGATGCCAGCTCCCCCAAAGGGGGAGCCATTGGCAGGTCGGTCAGGCCTACGCGGGACGAGCAAAGCTTACTCTATCCGGAAACAGTAGTGCCCTGCGGTCTGGATTCACAGCAGCTTGACAAGGGATATTGTCCCGAAGCTGCTGCCCTCTGTAGCAAGGCACTATCTTTTACGCCATATTGAGCTTTCAGCGGTCAGCGCAGAGTTGCCCGGCACGCCAGTGCCTCTCCCTATGGGAGAGGTGTCACCGAAGGTGACGGAGAGGGCAAGGCCGCTGACGAGGAACCACAGGCGCAGCGATGGTATCGCTCTGACGAAGGGCCTCCACCCCGACGAGTTTCCTCTTATTATGTACAACTTTTTCGAAATGTGATATACTATAAATCAAGTGGTTTATCCAGAAATGAACGAAAAGAACAGGTGAAACAATGGCAACAGATCTCGCACAACAATTCTGCGCTTTGCGTGATACCTATATTGAAAAGCAGTTCGGACGGCTGAACGAGATGCAGCGGCAGGCGGTGTTCACCACCGACGGCCCGCTCCTCATCCTCGCGGGGGCAGGCAGCGGCAAGACCACTGTGCTGGTCAACCGCATCGCCAACCTCATCCGCTTCGGCTCGGCCCACGGCTCGAAATGGACGCCCCGGGAGGTCACGGAGGAGGACGTGAAGGCCCTGCGCACCGCCATCATGACCGGCACCGACGCCCCGGTGTGGCTGGACGGGATGCTCCGCCAGAACGCCGTCCGCAGCTGGAACGTCATGGCCATCACCTTCACCAACAAGGCCGCCGGAGAGCTGAAAGAGCGCCTGCGCCGGATGCTGGGCGGGGAAGAGGGGGACGAGGTCTTCGCCTCCACCTTCCACTCCGCCTGCGTGCGCATCCTCCGCCGCTGGGCCGAGGAAATCGGCTACCCCCGCAGCTTCACCATCTACGACACCGACGACGCCCAGCGGGTCATGAAGACGGTGTACAAGGAGCTGAGCGTGGACGACAAGTTCTTCCCCATCAAGAGCGCCATCAACCAGATGAGCCGCTGGAAAGACCAGCTCATCAGCCCCGAAGAGGCCCTGCGCACCCCCGCCCGGGACACCAAGGGCGCCCTCGCGGCCAAGGTCTACGCCGCCTACGAGCGGAAGCTCAAAGAAGCTGGTGCTTTCGATTTCGACGACCTCATCTACCAGACGGTCATCCTGCTGTCGGAGCACGAGGACGTCCGTGAGTTCTACCAGAACAAGTACAAATACCTGCTGGTGGACGAGTATCAGGACACCAGCGTGGCCCAGTTCCGCCTCGTCAGTCTCCTCACCGGCCCGGAGAAGAACATCTGCGTCGTGGGCGACGACGACCAGAGCATCTACCGCTTCCGGGGCGCGACCATCGAAAACATCCTCAACTTCGAGCGCATCTATAAGGGCACCAAGACCATCCGCCTTGAGCAGAACTACCGCTCTACCTCCAATATCCTGAACGCCGCCAACTGCGTCATCCAGCACAACACCGAGCGGAAGGGCAAGACCCTCTGGACCAAGAACGGCGAGGGCGACAAGGTGCAGGTCTACACCGCCGAGAACGAGCAGGATGAGGCCATGCACATCGCCGACGTCATCGGCCAGCACCTCAAGGCGGGCGGCCATCTGGCCGACCACGCCATCCTCTACCGGATGAACGCCCAGTCGGCCCCCATCGAAAGCTATTTCACCCGCGCCGGCATCCCCCACAAGATCGTGGGCGGCCAGCGCTTCAACGACCGCAAGGAGGTCAAGGACATCCACTCCTATATGTCCATCGTGGCCAACCCCCGGGACGACATCCGCCTCCGCCGCATCATCAACGAGCCTGCGCGTAAAATCGGCGCAACGACTGTCGAGGTCATCGCCGACCTCGCGGCCCAGCAGGGCGTGAGTATGCTGGACGTCATCTCGCAGGCCGACCAGTACGCCAAGCTCAGCCGCGCCATCGCGCCGCTGTATAAATTCTGGGACATCTACCAGAAATTGCAGGAGTCGCTGGAAACAAAGACGCTGGACGAGTTCGCCGCCGACGTCATCGAGCTGACGGGCTACCGCGCCATGCTGGAGGCCGACGCCGCCAAGGGCCATGAGGACGCCGCCGACCGCCTGCAGAACCTCGGCCAGCTGGTCAACAACGTCAAGAGCTACTGCGACCAGCACGGGGAGGAGGCCTCCCTGGAGGGCTACTTGGAGGACATCGCCCTCATCAGCGACATTGACAGCTACAACGAGAGCGCCGATCAGGTGGTGCTCATGACCATCCACTCCGCCAAGGGCCTCGAGTTCCCCTATGTATTCCTCATTGGCATGGAAGAGGGGGTCTTCCCCAGTGAGATGAGCAAGTATTCCGAGGCCGACCTCGAGGAGGAGCGCCGCTTGGCCTATGTCGGCATCACCCGCGCCAAGAAGGAGCTGTACATCTCCAACAGCGTCACCCGGATGCTCTATGGCCGCACCCAGCGCAACGAGCCGAGCCGCTTCCTCCGGGAGATCGAGCCGGAGTACCTCGAGGAGACCCGCAGCCCGGTGCTGGAGCAGCGCTCCCGTCTGGGCGGCTGGGGCAGCGGCTGGGGCAGCGACACCGTCCCGGGCGGCGCGTCGGGCTACTCCGGCCCCTCCGGCTGGGGGCGTTCGGCCTCCGGCCGCGGTGGCTACCTTAATCAGGAATACAACGCCCCTTCGTCTGGAAACCGCGGCTTCGGCGCGGACTATGCGGGCCGGGGCAGTACCGCGTCGGGCTATGGCAGCAGCTCCGGCCCGTCCGGCTTCGGCAGCGGCTATGGCCGCCCGACGGCCCCCAAAGCGCCGGTCCGGCCCGCAGGCGGCGGCGTAAGCCCGGCTCCCGCGCCCCGTCCCGCCTCCACCGGCCCCAAGCACTACGAGCCGGGCGACATCGTGGAGCACAAAGTTTTTGGCCGGGGCGAGGTGCTGAAGGTCAAACCCGCCGCAGGCGACCAGATCGTAGAGATCCGCTTCGAGAAGGTGGGCGTGAAAAAGACCATGGCAAACTATGCGCCCCTTGTGAAGATAACGACGGAGGAATGAGAAAAAATGATGACTGTCCGATTGATCGCACACACGCCGGAGCCGGAGAAGGTGGTGGCGGCGGCGGCGAAGCTCTGCTACTCCGACGCCCACATCACCGACCTTCTGGACGGGCTGGATGAGGAAAAGACCGCCCGCTTCCTGACCATGCTCAGCGACGTGGGCCACGCCAGCCCCATCGAGCACGCCAGCTTCACCTTCGGCATCGAGGGGGTGAGCCGCACCCTGCTGGCCCAGATCACCCGCCACCGCATCGCATCCTTCAGTGTCCAGAGCCAGCGGTACGTCCGTCTGGACGATTTCCGCTACGTCATCCCGCCCGAGATCGAGGCCATCCCCGAGGCAAAGGCGGCTTTCCTCGAGAGCATGGACGAGGATGCCAAGCGCTACCTCGACCTTGTGCAGAAGCTGGAAGAGGGCCACACCGCCCGCCTGATGGCCGAGGGCCTGCCCGAAAAGCAGGCCCGAGCCAAGGCCTCCAAGCAGGCCAACGAGGACGCCCGCTTCGTTCTGCCCAACGCCTGCGAGACCAAGATGGTCGTGACCATGAACGCCCGCAGCCTCCAGAATTTCTTCCACCTCCGCTGCTGCAGCCGCGCCCAGTGGGAGATCCGGCAGCTGGCCGAGGAGATGCTGCGGCTGGTCTACCCGGTGGCACCCCATCTCTTCCGCACCGCTGGCCCGGCCTGCGTGTCCGGCCCCTGCCCGGAGGGCAGGATGTGCTGCGGCCGCGCCGCTGAGGTCCGCGCCCGGTACGCCGCGCTGAAAGGGGAGAGGGAAGAATGAGCAAGGGCAGGCTTCTCGTCCTCGAGGGTCTGGACGGCTCCGGCAAGGCCACGCAGGCAAAGCTTCTGGCTGCCCATCTGGCCGGGAGCGGCCGCAGGGTGATGGAGGTCACCTTCCCGGACTACGAGAGCGATTCCAGCGCGCTGGTAAAGATGTACCTCTCCGGCCAGTTCGGCAGCAGGCCCGACGACGTCAACCCCTACGCCGCGTCCAGCTTCTACGCTGTAGACCGGTACGCCAGCTACAAGACCAAATGGGGCAGCTTCTATGAGGCGGGCGGCATCGTCATCGCCGACCGCTACACCACGTCGAACGCCGTCCACCAGTGTTCCAAGCTCCCGCCCGACCAGTGGGACGGCTTCCTCCGCTGGGCCTTCGAATATGAGTACCAGCTTTTAGGCCTGCCTGCACCGGACGCCGTCGTTTACTTACAGGTAGACCCCGCCGTGAGCCAGAAGCTCATGACCGGCCGCTACCACGGCGACGAGAGCAGGAAGGACGTCCACGAAAAGGACACCGAATATCTGGCCCGCAGCCGCCGCGCCGCCGAGTACTGCGCGGAGCATCTGGGCTGGGCCACCGTCCACTGCACGACGGACGGGGCCATGCGCACCATCGAGGACATTCAGGCCGAGGTGCAGGCGCTGGCCGGAAACGTGCTCGGATAACCGCGAAAAAGGGAGGGATACTATCGATGTATCGTTTGATGCAGCCGTCTGAAGAGGCGGCAGTCGTGGCACTGTGGCAGGCAGAGCGGGGCGACAGCGCCGCCTTTGCCAAGACCGCTCTGGAACAGTTCGCCGGGGTGGAGAATGTCTATGTCACCGAGGAGAACGGACGGCTCGAGGCCGCTGCGCTGGCCGTGCCGGTCACCCTCAGGGGCCGCAGCGGCAGCTATCTTTATGGCCTGTGCGGGAAGGGCGAGCTGCTCCTCGCGGGCCTCGTGGACTATCTCTGCGCCCAGCAGAAGCTGCGGGGGGCGGGCTTCACGGTGGCTGTGCCGCAGGGGCAGGAGCAGGCCGCTCTGCTGGAAAGCAAGGGCTTCCGCTGGGCCTTCCCTCTCCGCTGCCTGCCCCGGGAGGTGTCCCGCAACCTGTGGAGTCAGGCCGAGTTCGACTCCGTCACCGCCCGCAAGCTCTGTGAGCTGCGGGAGCGCTTCTGCCCCGACACCGTCCAGCTCCCGCCGGAGCGGATGGCCGTCGTGCTGGGCGACCTCTACGCCCGGGGTGCCACCATCGTGTCCAGCGGGAAGGGCTACGGCGTCTATTTCCGCCGGGAGGACACCCTCTACTTTGTGGAGATGATGGCCGAGGACGACCGCTCTGCCGAGGTGCTGATGGAAGCCGCCCGGGAGAAGGAGGTCATCGTGGAGCGCGCCGTCATCACGGTGGGCGCGGCCCAGAACCTCTTCCTCGGCGAGGGCAGACGGCAGGATTACGGCATGATCCGGTTCGACGCCGAACCCTTCGACGTGGAAGAGAGCTATATGCGGCTGATGATGGAGAGCTGAACGGACGATAAAGGAGTGCGTATGGCGCAACAAGGAAAGAAGAAAAAAGGCGGAGCAGCGAAAGTTATATTGGCTGTGCTGCTGGTCGTGATCCTGACGGCGGGCGGCATGGCGCTGTTTGCCTATCGGGAGATAAACGGAAACGGCCTGAAATCCGGCACCGAAGTAACGGTAAGCATCCCGCAGGGCAGCGGCGTGGCCGCGATCGCCAACAGGCTCAAGGATGCCGGAGTCATCCGCTCTGCCTACCTGTTCCGCTGGTATGTGGGGCAGAAGGGCGCAGCAGGGAAGCTCCAATATGGCGATTTTACGTTGCAAACAGGGGGATATTCTTACGATGGACTCATCGCAGCCCTCTCTGCCTACGCGCAGGCCGACAGCGTCCGGCTGACCTTCCCCGAGGGCACGACGGCCATCGCCATCGCCCGGAAGATGGAGGACGCGGGGCTGTGCAGCGCCGAGGACTTCCTTGCGGAAGCCAACACCGGCGATTTCAGCTCGTACCGGTTCTGGCAGTACGTCCCGGACGACAGGGACGCCCCCGACCGCTTCCTCAAGTGTGAGGGCTATCTTTTCCCGGACACCTACGACTTTTTGAAGGACGACACTGTTCATCATTATGTGGAGACGTTCTATGCCCACTTCGATAAGCAGATCACCGACGAGATGTATGCGGCGATGGAAGAGCAGGGGATGACCCTGCCCGAGGTGGTGACGCTGGCGTCCTTCGTGCAGGAGGAGGCGGGCAACGCGCAGGACGACAACGTGGCGCAGGTGTTCCGCAACCGTCTGGCCGAGGGTTCGCCCTACCCCAAGCTCCAGAGCAACACCTCCAGCTACGTCCAGAGCGACGCCGACAACAACTATCTCTGGAACTGGGTCGCGCCCTATTACGGCGGCTGGGACAGCATCCCGGAGAACATCCGGACGGCCTACGACACCTACACCTGCACCGGCCTGCCTGCCGGACCCATCTCCAACCCCGGCATCGCGGCCCTCCGCGCCGCCCTCGCCCCCCAGCCCGACGAGGAGGCAGAGGACGCCTATTTCTTCGTCACCGACCGCAAGGGGAACTACTACTACGCCCGCACCTACGCAGACCATCAGAAAAACTGCGATGTGGCGGCAAAAGTAAATAAAAGCTTAACGTAAAAGAGGAATATCATGTTACAGATACCGGAACTTCTGGCCCCGGCGGGCGACCTCGAGCGCCTGCGGTACGCCATCAACTACGGCGCGGACGCCGTCTACTGCGCCCTGCCCGAGTTCGGGATGCGCTCTGCACCCACCAACTTCACCCCCGAGCAGCTGACAGAGGGCGTCATCTACGCCCACGCCCGGGGCCGCAAGGTCTACCTGACCATGAACACCCTGCCCACCAATGAGGAGGCCGACCGCCTGCCGCAGGCCATCAAGGACGCGGCTGCCGCCGGTGTGGACGCCTTCATCGTGGCCGACCTCGGCGTTCTGGACGCCTGCAAGACCTTTGCGCCCGACATCGACGTCCATATGTCCACCCAGACCGGCATCACCAACTGGGCCGCAGCCCGCGCCGCCTACAACATGGGCGCGAAGCGGGTGGTGCTGGCCCGGGAGATGACCTTACAGGACATCGCCACCCTCCGGGACAAGACCCCGCCGGAGCTGGAGATCGAGGCCTTCGTCCACGGTGCCATGTGCATGAGCGTGTCGGGCCGCTGCCTGCTCTCCAACTACATGGCGGGCCGCGACGCCAACCGGGGCCAGTGCGCCCAGCCCTGCCGCTGGAAGTATTATCTCAGCGAGGAGACCCGTCCGGGCCAGCTCTACGAGATCGGCGAGAACGAGGACGGCAGCTACATCCTGAACGCCAACGACCTGTGCACCGCCCCCTTCCTCGACCTCATCTGCAAGGCGGGCGTGGACAGCCTGAAGATCGAAGGCCGCGCCAAGACCTTCTACTACGTCGCCAGCGTGACTGCCGCCTACCGCCGCGCCCTCGACCAGTATCTGGCCGACCCCATGAACGAGAACTTCGAGCTGCCGGAGGAGGTGCTGGCCGAGCTGACCCGCACCAGCCACCGCCACTATTCCCCGGGCTTCTACTTTGGCCGGGAGCAGGCCCGTCAGGCCACCGACAGCGCCACCTACATCCGCGAGTGGGAGTTCGTGGGCACCGTGGACGGCTGGGAGAACGGCGTCGCCAGCTGCCAGCAGCGGGGCAAGTGGAGCCTCGGCGACACGCTGGAGGCCCTCTGCCCGGATGGCCGCAGCATCCCGCTGACCCCCGCGTGGATCAAAAATGAGGCCGGTGAGCTGGTGGAGTCCACCCCCCACGCCATGGAGCACTACACCATCCCCACCCCCGAGCTGCCGCCCCTGAGCCTGCTGCGGCGGAAGGTCTGAGGGATACTGCAAACACAACGGATGTACGAAAGCAACAGAAAAAGAGGGCCTGCTATGAGCAGTGTGGTAAGCAGCAAGATAACCGGAAAAGAATATCCGCTTTCCAAGATATTCAGCTCGGATTTTGAGTATCATATCCCGGGCTACCAGCGCCCTTATGCATGGACGGAAGATGAAACGGGCGCGCTGTTCGATGATTTATATGGATTTTTCCAGACAGAGAACACAGAAAATTTCTTTCTGGGTAGCATCGTCCTTATCAAGGATGAACAGAACCGCTATGCCGATGTCATCGATGGACAGCAGCGCCTGACGACACTGTCCATCCTGTTTGCAGTTCTTGCCGACACATTTGACAACGAAGACTATAAGATGGACTGCAAAAAATATTTGCAGGAAAAGGGCAATGTATTGGAGGGCATCGAGGCCCAGCCGAGATTATTCCTCAAGGAAAAAGACCAGCCGTTTTTCCATAAGTACATCCAGAATATTCAGCTGGACGCATTGGGGCAACTGGATCCGGCGGTGTTGGACACCGAGGCAAAGCTGCATATCCAGAAAAACTGCGCTGTGCTTCGCAAGAGTTTTGCTGAAATGTTCAGCAATGACGATGATCGGCTAAGATTTACACAGTTTTTGCTGACCCGTTGCTATCTGGTGGTCGTTTCGACGCCGAGTCAGGAATCCGCGTTCCGTATTTTTACGGTCATGAACAGCAGGGGACTCGACTTATTGCCGACAGACATCATCAAATCGACTGTTATTGGAAGTCTTCCCAAAGAAAAACAGCAGGGCTACACGGAAAAATGGGAAGGGCTGGAGGAGTTGACAGGACGTGACGGGTTCAATGAAGTGTTTACTCACACCCGTACTATATTTGTAAAGGAACGCCAGAAAAAGACCCTCCGGGAAGAGTTTGAAGAGTACGTGTTAAAGACGGTATCCCCGGAACAGCTGATCGATGACTATCTTGTACCCTATACGAATGCCTACGTTCAGCTGAAAAATTGCGAGTTCACTGCTACGCATCATGCAGACGAGGTAAATGGGCTGCTTTTCTGGCTGAACAAGACCAATAACTCCGACTGGATGCCACCTGCTATCAAATTTCTCGCAGAGCACCCGAATGATTCGGAATACGTTCTCTGGTTTATCCGAAAGCTGGAAAGGCTGGCATCTTATCTACTGGTGACCGCGCAGGATGTCAACCACCGCGTAGACCGGTATAAATGGCTTCTGGTGGAAATGGAAAGTCGGCCTGACAGCACGCTGGCTGATCCACTGAGAAACATTGAGCTTACTGACTGGGAAAAAGAACAATTCCAGCAGACATTGGATGGCGAAATTTATACGATGACCGCACAGCGCCGTAACTACATCATCCAGCGGCTGGACTCTTTCATGAGTGACGGCGGGGCATCGTATAATCAGAAGCTGTTTACCATCGAGCATGTCCTGCCGCAGCATCCTCCTGTCCATGGCAGTTGGCTGGAACTCTGGCCGGATGAGCAGGAGCGTAAATATTGGCTCAACCGCATCGCAAATCTTGTGCCGCTGACCCGGCAGAGAAATTCTGCGGCACAGAATTATGGCTTCGCGACCAAGAAGGAAAAATATTTCCAGTCAAAAGGCGGCACGAGTTCCTATGTTCTCACGACGCAGGTCATCAATGAGCCTGTATGGACGCCGGATGTTGTGAAAAAGCGGCAGGCGATGCTGAGCGACGTGTTTGCAGAAAAGTGGGAGTTGAATCCTTCCCGGCAAAGTGGGACGGACGAAGGTCTGTTTTTGCTGGCTGGTCGCGGGAGCAGCGCTATGGGGTATCCTATCGATAAAGACTGTTTTCTGGTATTGAAGGGCAGCCGCATTGCCCCAGATGTGACGAGTGGATTGCCGCAGAACTATGTGGAACAGAGAAAAACTCTGCTAGGGATCGGTATAATACAGAATAACGTATTTGCCGAGGACAATGTATTCACCAGTGCCTCTGCTGCGGCATCTATTATACTTGGCCGTTCGTCCAATGGCCGCAGAGAATGGGCGAAGCTTGATGGCCGCACGCTGGCACAATCTGGACATTAAAAATCACATCATAACGTAAAAGCGCCCCCGTCAGTGCATGGCTGACGGGGGCGCTGTGTTCAGTAGGAGATCATTCCGGCTTGACCTGCAGCTCCTGCTCACAGTAGATGCAGCGATACTTGCCGTTGGAGCTGAGCTCGAAGATCTGGTCGCACTCTTCCTCGATGGAGGAGATGCAGCGGGGGTTCTTGCACCGCACGATGTTGACCAGACGCTTGGGGGGCTGGGGCTTTTCCTTCTTGATGGCCCGGCCATTTTCGATGATGGTCACGCTGATGTCGGGGTCGAGATAGGCCAGCACGTCGAGGTTGAGCCAAGAGGCATCGCCCTCCACCTTGATGATGTCCTTCCGGCCCGATGCAGCCTTGTGGCTGCGGGCGTTCTGGATGAGGGCCACACTGGAGGTGCGGTTGCCCTTGATGCCCAGCAGGTCCATCAGGCCGATGGCCGTGCCTGCCTTGATATGGTCGATAACGATACCGTTCTGAATCTCATCAATGTTCAGCATTTCAGTTGTCCTCCTTGTCTGCTTTGGGGTCCTTGAGGCCCAGCAGTGTCATGATAAGTGCCATCCGGACGTAGACACCGTTCTGCACCTGCTCGAAGTAGGCGGCGCGGGGGTCGTCGTCCACATCCAGCGCGATCTCGTTGACGCGGGGCAGGGGATGCAGCACCGCCATGTCGGGCTTGGCGAGGGCCATCTTGTCCTTGGTGAGGATGTAGCTGTTCTTCAGGCGGATGTAGTCCTCCTCGTTGAAGAAGCGCTCCTTCTGGACGCGGGTCATGTAGAGGATGTCCAGCTCGGGCATGGATTCCTCGAGGCTGCGGGTCTCCTTGTAGGGGATGTGGTTGGCCTCGAGGACGTCGGTGATGATGTAGTCGGGCACGCGCAGCTCCTCGGGGCTGATGAGGACGAAGCGGATGTTCTCGCAGCGTGCCATCGTCTTGATGAGGGAGTGAACGGTGCGGCCGAACTTCAGGTCACCACACAGGCCGATGGTCAGGTCGTGGAGACGGCCCTTGCGGCGGCGGATGGTCATCAGGTCGGTCATGGTCTGGGTGGGGTGCTGGTGTCCGCCGTCGCCTGCGTTGATGACAGGGATGCGGGAGTACCGGCTGGCCCGCAGCGGTGCGCCCTCCTTGGGGTGGCGCATGGCCACGATGTCGGCGTAGCAGGACACGACGCGGATGGTGTCGGCCACGCTCTCGCCCTTGGATGCGCTGGACACGTTCTCACTGGGGAAGCCAAGGACATGGCCGCCGAGGTTCAGCATCGCGGCCTCGAAGGAGAGACGGGTGCGGGTGGACGGCTCGTAGAACAGGGTGGCCAGCTTTTTGTGGGCGGCCACATCCTGATAAGCGGCCGGGTCGGCGCAGATGTGGTCGGCCAAATCCAGCAGAGAGGTGATCTCCTGCTGGCTGAGATCCAACGGATCGATCAGATGACGCATATTGTTTTGTTTCCCTCCGTCAAAGAAGCTTTCGAAGAATCGAGAAGTCGAAGAAATTCGTGTAGTAGCTCAGCGAACGCATGACGGGATGGCAGAGCCGGTTGTAGCAGATCTCATCCAGCAGCAGCATGGCCTCGCCGGGGGCCAGACGCATGGCGGCGCGGATGGATTCGTCCCCGCAGCTGGCCTTGAGGTGGGCCACATTGGAAGCCACCTGCTGGCGGCACTCCCGCTCCAAGACCTCGAATACGTCGCCCGACAGGTCGATGCGGGTGAAGTCCCGGCTGCCGAAGAGGGCGCGGGGCAGGTAGTCGATGGAGTAGATGACGGGGGTGGTGTCGGCGAGAATGCGCTTCTTGATGCAGATCACCTCGTCGCCCGGCTCGATGGCAAGCTCCCGGGCCAGCTCTTCGTTGGCACGGACGGGATAGATCTGGATGCCGTCGGCGTGGGGGTAGCTGCCAAAGCTGCGGATGAGCGGGTAGTACTCCAGCTTCTGGTCCAAGCGGCTGCGCAGGCCCAGCACGCTCCGGTTGACCACTGTGCCGATGCCGCGCACCCGCTCGATGTAGCCCGCACGCTCCATCTCACTCAGTGCGTCTCGGATGACGGTGCGGCTGACGCCGAGTTCGGCGGCAAGGTCCACCTCCGCAGGCAGACGGTCGACCTGTGCATAGCGGCCGGTGCGCAGTTCCTCCAGCAAGGCGCTGACGATGCGGTCGCTGATGACAGCGCCGCCCAAGCGGCTGGAAGGGGATAAGCTGGGATCTCTCATGGTTCGTTTCCTCCGGTACACGGGCAGGGCGGCCCTGCCTGGACTTCAGAAAAAGCCCTGCCCGGGCACAAGGATGCCCGGCAGAAACTTTTTCTACAAATATTATAACATAAATTGACAATGTTTCAAACGGCATTTATACTGGAATCGACCGGAAAGTATGATTTTATTTTGAAGGGATAGAGCAAGAATGGAAGTTCTTCTGCACAAAGGGTGCGGCAGGCCCGAAAGCCGCACCATGACCCTGCGCCCCGCCGGGCCGGAGGATGCCGCCGCCTTCTACGCTTTGCAGAACGAGGTGTGGGCCGGGATGCCCCATCCGGAGCAGTTCGTGCCCGACACGCTGGAAAATATCGCCCGTTATCTGCGGGACGACCTGTGCATCGGCGGCTGGGATGGCGAGAGGCTGGGGGCCTACTTCATCCTGCGCTACTGCGGGCAGGACGAGCACAACTATGCCGCCTTCATGGGCATCCCCAGACCCGCGTGGGACGGCTGGGCCAACGCGGACAGCGCCATCGTCCACCCCGACTACCGGGGCAACGGCCTGCAGCGGAAGCTGCTGGAAGCAGCCCTGACCCGGCTCCGCCCCGGCATCGTGGGCATCGGGGCGACCATCAGCCCCGACAACCAGTACAGCCTCCGCAACGCCCTCGCCTGCGGCTTCGAGATCGTCTGCCGCCGGGAGATGTACGGCGGCTATGACCGGTATCTGCTGGCGAAGACCCTGAAGTAAGAGGCCCGCTTAAAGCCTCTCCCCTTGGGAGAGGGCAAGGATGCTGCCGAGAAACAAAAAACACAGCGATAAGATGGCTCTGAAAAAGCCAATGCTTATCGCTGTGTTGCTGTTTTATGGGGACCAGGCCTGCCCTCTCGGTCACGCCGCCTTCGTCAGGGAAATCTCCTGCTTCATCTTATGCCGCACCACCAGCAGGCAGCCGAGGTGCACCAGCGCCGTCAGGATCCAGCTGATGGGGTAGCTGAGATAGAGGGTGGTGGTCGAGCGGAACAGCTGGAAGATGGTGGCGATCCAGACCAGACGGAGCAGGCAGCTGCCCACGAGGCTGACCACCATCGGCAGGACGGAGTAGCCCCGGCCGCGCAGACAGCTGGCCAGCACGTCCATGCAGCCGCAGAGCAGGTAGGTGGTGCAGATGATGTGCATACGGGCCAGACCGGCCGCGACCACGGCCTCGTCGGAGGAGTAGAAGTGGAGCAGCTGTTCGCCCAGCAGGGAGGCACCACCGCCCAGCACGAGGCCGGTGACGGCGGCGCAGAGCAGACAGTTGCGCATGACGCGGTCGAGGTTGTCGTAGCGGCGTGCGCCCATGTTCTGGCTGGTGAAGGTGACGGCGGCCTGCGCGAAGGCGTTCATGGCCGTGTAGACGAAGCCCTCGAGGTTGGAGGCGGCCGAGTTGCCCGCCACGATGGTGGAGCCGAAGGAGTTGACCGCCGACTGGATGACGACGTTAGAGAGGCTGAACACGGTGCTCTGCAAGCCGGCGGGCAGGCCGATGCGCAGGATCTGGCCCAGCGCCCCCGCGTGGAAGCCCAGATGGCCGAGGTCGAGGTGGAGCGGGCCTTTCTCCTTCACCAGCAGGGCCGTGACCATGCAGGCGGAAACGGTCTGGCTGATGATGGTGGCCAGCGCGACGCCCGCCACGCTCATGGAGAAGAGGATGACGAAGACGAGATTCAGCACCACATTGATGGCGCCCGCCACGGCCAGACAGAACAGAGGCCGCTTGGTGTCGCCCACGGCACGCAGCAGCGCCGAGCTGAAGTTGTACAGCATGGTCATGGGCATCCCGATGAAGTAGATCTTGAGGTAGAGGGTGGACAGGTCGATGACGTCCTCGGGGCAGCTCATCAGCTCCAGCAGGCCCCGGGCCGCGAAGATGCCCACCACGGCCAGAAAGAGGCCGCTGACGAGGCCCAGCGTCACCGACGTCTGGACGGTGGTGTGGACGCCCTCTTCGTCCTTTGCGCCGAAGCAGCGGGCTGCGACGACGTTCGCGCCCAGCGACAGGCCCACGAACAGGTTGACCAGCAGGTTGATGAGTGCGCCGTTGGAGCCCACGGCCGCCAGCGCCGTGCTGCCCGCAAAACGGCCCACGACCACCACGTCAGCCGCATTGAACAGCAGCTGCAGGATGCTGGATGCCGCCAGCGGCAGGGAAAACAGGATGATCTTTTGCAGCATGGGGCCGCTGGTCAGATCGCCGGTCCGGGAATTTTGTGTCATGGAAATACTCTGCCTCCTCGAAGATCAGAAGATCACTCACGAAAAAACGCGCCGTCCAACAGCGGACGACGCAGATATATCTATATTATAATACAGGCTTGTGTAAAATACAAGCAAAAAACAGGTAAATTCGAGTCGTTTCCGTACAAAAAAGCACCCCCGCAGATGCAGGGGTGCCATTGCGAAACAGAAGCTTACTTCTGGGTCTTCATGTAGATATGGTGAGGCAGACCCGCGATGTACAGCGGGGTCAGCTCAGCCTGAATGAGAGGCCGTGCGTAAGCGAGGAAATCTTCGGTCATCTGGGTATGATTCTCGTTCATCCAGCTCAGCGGCACCTTCTTCTCGAGGTTTGCCACTTCGCTGATGGGGTGCAGCTCGGTGGTGCACTGGTAGGGGCTGTTGGAGATGCGCTTCAGGGCCACCATCTGGCCGGTGACGCCCTCAAAAGCAGCCTTGGCGGCAGCACCGCCGACCTGATAGGCCTCGGTGATGTCGGTACGGCTGGTCAGGTGTCCGGCGCAGCGCTGCAGGGTGGAAAGCTCGATGCAGCGGGTCTTGGTGTCCAGATTGCGGGCCACCACGTTGGCCAGATAGCGGGCGGTGCCGGTCAGGGCCTTGTGGCCGAAGGCATCCACTGCGTGGACGTCATCTGCCAGTTCGCAGACGTAGCGGCCATCCTCCAGCTTGACGCCCTCCGACACGGCGATGACGATGCTGGGCTTCTTCTCCTGCATCGTCCGCACCTTCTCGACGAAGTGCTCCACGTTGAAGGGGACTTCCGGCAGGCAGATCATATCCACGCCCTCGCAGTCGTCGCTCTTGGCCAGCGCGGCGGCGGCGGTCAGCCAGCCGGCGTTGCGGCCCATGATCTCCACGACGGTGACGTACTTGGTGCCGTAGACGGTGGCGTCACGGATGATCTCCTTCATCACCACGCCGATGTACTTGGCCGCAGAGCCGTAACCGGGGGTGTGATCCGTGACCATCAGGTCGTTGTCGATGGTCTTGGGCACGCCCATGAAGCGGATGTCGCTCTGGATGCGCTCGCCGTACTCCGCCAGCTTGCCGATGGTGTCCATCGAGTCGTTGCCGCCGATGTAGAAGAAGTAGCCGATGTTCAGCTTCTCGAGGATGGCGAACAGCTTCTTGTACACAGTCTCGTCGGTGTGCCAGTCGGGCAGCTTGTAGCGGCAGCTGCCGAGGAAGCTGGAGGGGGTGCGCTTGAGCAGCTCGATGTCAAGGTCATCGGTCAGCAGGGTAGACAGGTCAACGACCCGCTCCTCCAGAAGACCGGCCACGCCGTTGCACATACCGTAGACGATGTCTGCGCCACGGCTCTTGCAGCTCTCGAACACGCCCGCCAGACTTGCGTTGATGACAGAGGTGGGGCCGCCGGATTGGCCAACGATTGCATTTTTACCCATGATGATTTCTCCTTTTTTGTTTTTCTGTTTCGGCATTATTTTATCGCAAGGCAAGAAATTAGTGCAACAGTCAAACAGCATATTTGCGATATGCAATTCAACGCTGTTGCTGTTGCATTAAAAAGTTGAATTGCTATAAACGTGCAGGTGCACGAAAACAGACGCGGGGAAAGGAAAAAGGCGATCCTTACAGATGGATGTGGCGGGGCGTGCCGTTGACGTAGACGGGAGTGACCTCGTCGAGGATCAGCGGGCGGGCGTACTCCTCGAACGCCGCCGTCACCTGCATCCCGTCGGGGGCGATCCAGTCCAGCGGCACCTTCTTCTCAAGGTTTGCCACCTTCTGGACGTCCACCGCCTCGGTGATGCACTGGTAGGGATATTCGGATACGCGCTTGAGCGCGATCATTTTGCCCGTCTCACCGGCAAAGGCTGCTGCCGCCGCAGCGCCGCCCACGGCGTAAGCCTCGTTCACGTCGGTGCGGCTGGCCAGATGGCTGGCGCAGCGCTGCAGCGTCGAGAACTCGATGGCGCGGCTCTTGCAGTTCAGCTTGTCGTGGATGAGGTCGGACAGATAGCGGCTGGTGCCGCTGAGGATGGCCTTGTGGCCGAAGGCGTCCAGCTGGCCTGCCGTGGAGACGAGGTCGCACAGGTAGGTGCCGTCGGCGGTCTTGACGCCCTCGCTGGCCGCGATGATGACATTGGACTTCACCCGCTGCAGCTCGTCCACCTTGGCGAGGAACTTGTCCGGCTCGAAGGGGACTTCCGGCAGAAGGATGAGGTCGGGGCCATCGCAGTCGTCGCCGCCCGCCAGACAGGCCGCACCGGCCAGCCAGCCGGCGTGACGGCCCATGATCTCGGCCACGGTCACGCTCCGGATGTCGTAGACGGAAGAGTCGCGGATGACCTCCTTGAGGATGGTGGCGATGTACTTGGCCGCAGAGCCGTAGCCGGGGGTGTGGTCGGTGAGGCAGAGGTCGTTGTCGATGGTCTTGGGCACGCCGATGAACCGCACCGCGCTGCCCACCTGTGCGCCGTAGCGGCTGAGCTTGGCGATAGTGTCCATCGAGTCGTTGCCGCCGATGTAGAACACTGCGCAGATGTCGTACTTGTCAAACAGGGTGAACAACTTGACGTAGGGCGTGGAGTCTGCCTCCGGCTCGGGCAGCTTGTAGCGGCAGCTGCCCAGATAGCTGGACGGCGTGCGCTTGAGCAGCTCGATGCTGAGCCGGTCGTCCAGCAGGACGTTCAGCTCCACAAGCTCCTCCTTCAGCAGCCCCTCGATGCCGTGCTTCATGCCGTAGACTTTGTCTGCGCCCAGACTGCAGGCAGCCTTGTAGACGCCCGCGAGGCTGGAATTGATGACGGCGGTGGGGCCGCCGCTCTGGCCGATGATCACATTCTTGGCCATGAGAACCTCCTTGTATCATTTACCGATAAATTGGACTTCCTGTGCGCCGCAGCGCCGCTCCGCGCCCTGTCCCTTCCGAGGCCCGCACACCCTGCACAGTGTACAGGCGGGGGCAGAGCCAACAACCGGCAGCCGCAACTCGCACAAAAATTCTAGCAGGTCGTGCAAGCACTTCGAGAAATGTGTGCAAAAACCTGCTCTACTCCTATTGTAACCGTTTTGCCTGTTGTATGCAAGCCCTAATTGGTTGCAGAGGCAAAAAAATTATGATAAAATAGGGTTCACACAGCGCTGACGGGCCGCAGCGGGGGGATAACCCGCCCCATCCCGGGCAGACTATCATCAGAACCAAACGAAAGCGGGAACACCTTTATGGGCATTTCACATGAGTATCACAGCACCAGCCGGAGACGGCGGGGCGGCGCGGGAGGCCTCGCACGGCTCGCAGGGGCCGCAGCGGGCATCCTGCTGGTGAGCTTCGCCATCACGGTCATCCTCGAGCACGGGCAGAAGCAGGCCGAAGAGCTGCCAACAGTGACGGCCAACGGCACGGCGCAGAATATCCTCGCCCCCCTGCCGATGCAGGGCGGGGCGGACAGCAGCGCCGACAGCACCGCCCCGGCAGCAGACGGCACCGCCCCGGCAGCAGACGGCACCGCCGCCGTGACCTTGGAGCAGTTCGGCCCGGCCCGCCAGACGGCGGGGGCCTACAGCGTCAGGGCCTACGACAGCAGCGTCATCCGCCAGCCCGCCTGCGGGCAGGTCGATCTGAGCTACTTCTCCGACGCGGCCTTCCTCGGCGACAGCCTGACCGTGGGCTTCTCGGATTACAGCATCAACCTCGGCGGCGCGCTCATCTGCGGCTACACCGGCGTCGGCCCGGATGCCATCGTCAACCGCAGCGCGGTCAAGAGCAGCGTGCGTGGGCCGGAGGTGGCGCTGGATGTGCTGGCCGCCGCCCAGCCCAAGAAGCTGTATATCCTGCTGGGCACCAACACCCTGACCACCGTGGGCGCGGCAGACCGCTTCCTCGCCTATTACGGTCAGATGCTGGATGTCCTGCGCCAGACGCTGGGCGAGGGGTGCGTCATCTATGTCCAGTCCATCCCGCCCGTCCGCCCCGAGGCGGCCGTGGAAAAGCCGGGCCTTGCCTCGGACATCATCCGCTCGGTGAACGAGCAGCTGGCCCTGCTGGCCGCCGACAAGGGCTGCGTCTACCTCGACCTGTGGGAGACGCTGGCCGACGGCGAGGGCAACCTGAAAGAGGTGCTGGCTGCGCCGGACGGCGTCCACTTCTCGGCGGGCAACGGCTACGGCGCGTGGGTGACGTATCTGCGCAACCACGCCAAGTACGCGGCGGACAACGTCTGGACGCCGGGCAGCGCCTACGCAGGCTGAACATCGGAATAAGAAAAAACATCCGCAGTGCGCCCGTTCCGGGCCGCCGCGGATGTTTTGCTGCAAAAAGATCCCGCCCTCTGCATCCGGGATGCAGGGGACGGGATCGCTGCTTTTATAGGGGAAGAGCTTACTTCAGCTTGCTCTTTGCCTTCATGCGCTGCTCGTGGTTGAGGATCTGCTTGCGGATGCGCAGGTTCTCGGGAGTGACCTCCAGCAGCTCATCCGGAGCGAGGAACTCAAGGCAGCCCTCAAGGCTCAGCTTGCTGATGGGGATGAGGCGCAGGGCGTCGTCAGAGCCGGAAGCACGGGTATTGGTCAGGTGCTTGGTCTTGCAGACGTTGACGTCCACATCCTCGCCGGAAGCGGTGTAGCCGATGACCATGCCCTCGTAGACCTTCTCGCCCGCGCCCACCAGAAGGGTGCCGCGCTGCTGGGCGTTGAACAGGCCGTAGGTGACGGCCTCGCCGGTCTCGAAGCTGACCAGAGAGCCGGTGGAGCGGTTGGCGATCATGCCAGCCCAGACATCATAGCCGTCGAAGATCTGGTTGATGATGCCCTCACCGTGGGTGTCGGTCAGGAACTGGTTGCGGTAGCCGAACAGGCCGCGGCTGGGCATACGGAACTCCAGACGCACACGGTCGGTGCCCAGAGACTCCATCTGCTGCAGGATGGCCTTGCGCTGGCCCAGACCGGTCATGACAGCGCCCTGATACTGGGTCGGGACGTCGATGACGACGTGCTCCATAGGCTCATAGGTCTTGCCGTCGATGACCTTGGTCAGGACGTGCGGGGGAGAGACCTGCAGCTCATAGCCTTCGCGGCGCATGGTCTCGATGAGGATGGACAGATGCATCTCGCCACGGCCCATGACGCGGAAGGAATCGGTGGTGGCAGAGTCCTCCACCTTCAGGGCGACGTCCTTCAGCAGTTCCTTCTGCAGACGGTCGCGGATCTGGCGGCTGGTGACGTACTTGCCCTCACGGCCGGCCAGCGGGCTGTCGTTGACGGAGAAGGTCATCTCGACGGTGGGGTCGTTGATCTTCACGAAGGGCAGCGGCTCCACGCTGGAGGGGCTGCACAGGGTGTTGCCGATGGTGACGTCCGGCAGGCCGGAGAAGGCCACGATGTCGCCTGCGGTGATGTTGTCGCAGGGCTGGCGGCCATTGGCCTGGAAGTCATACAGCTTGGTCAGACGGCCGCGCATCTTCAGGTCGGGGTTGTGCCAGTCGCAGACGACCACTTCCTCGCCCACCTTGGCGACGCCGTTCTGGATGCGGCCGATGCCGATGCGGCCCACGAACTCGTTGTAGTCCACGGAGGACACCAGCATCTGGAAGGGAGCCTCGGGGTCGCCCTCGGGGGGCCGGATGGTGCTCAGCAGGGTGTCGAACAGGGGGACCAGATCGGTGCCGGGCACATCGGGGTCGAGGCTTGCGGTGCCCTCACGGCCGCAGCAGAACAGCATGGGGCAGTCCAGCTGCTCATCGGTAGCGCCCAGATCCATCAGCAGGTAGAGCACCTCGTCGATGACTTCCTTGATGCGGGCGTCGGGGCGGTCGATCTTGTTGATGGCCACCACGAGGCTCAGGTTCTGCTGCAGAGCCTTCTGCAGCACGAAACGGGTCTGGGGCATACAGCCCTCGGCAGCGTCCACCAGCAGCAGGACGCCGTTGACCATCTTCAGCACGCGCTCGACCTCGCCGCCGAAGTCGGCGTGGCCCGGGGTATCGACGATATTGATCTTGACACCCTTGTAGGTGCAGGAGCAGTTCTTGGCCAGAATGGTGATGCCGCGCTCACGCTCGATGTCACCGCTGTCCATGACACGCTCTGCCACGACCTGATTGTCGCGGAAAGCGCCGCTCTGATGCAGCATCGCGTCCACCAGCGTGGTCTTGCCGTGGTCAACGTGAGCGATGATAGCGACATTGCGCAAATCGTTACGAACCATAAAATACAACCTCTCTATTTGGAATCTCTGTAGAAGTTACGTCATACGATTTAAGTTTATATCATCCGGGGGTGGTTTGTCAAGATTGTATAAAAAATTTTTGATGGTTTCGGCGTTTTGCCCGAGAATCGGCTTTCGATTTGGGCGGCATTGCAGGGCAAAACGTGTTATACTTAATACACCAAAGTTGGATAGATCCGTTGGAGGTGTGTCTATGAAACTGACGTTTTTGGGTGCCAACCACGAAGTGACCGGCAGCTGTACCCTTTTGGAAGCGGCGGGACAGCGCTACCTCATCGACTGCGGGATGGAGCAGGGCAAGGATGTCTACGAGAACCAGCCCATCCCTGTTGCACCGGGCGAGATCGACGGCGTGCTGGCCACCCATGCCCATATCGACCACACGGGCCTGCTGCCCCTGCTGGTGCGCAACGGCTTCCGGGGCAGAATTTATGCCACCAAGCCCACGGCAGAGCTGTGCAGCATCATGCTGCGGGACTCGGCCCACATTCAGGAGTTCGAGGCCGAGTGGAAGAACCGCAAGGGCCAGCGCTCCGGCGCGGAGCCGGTGGAGCCGATGTACACCGTTCAGGACGCCGAGGCGGCCATCGCGCTGTTCCGGGGGTTCGACTACAACAAAGAGGTCGAGCTTGCCCCCGGCCTCGTCATCCGCTTTGTGGATGTGGGCCATCTTCTCGGCTCGTCCAGCATCGAGATCTGGGTGACGGAGAACGGCGCGACCACCAAGCTCGTCTTCTCCGGCGACATCGGCAACCTCCATCAGCCCATCATCAAGGACCCCACCTACCTGAAGGATGCGGACTATGTCTTTATGGAGTCCACCTACGGCGACCGCTGCCACGGCCCCAAGCCCGACTATGTGGGCGAGCTGGCGAAAATTTTGCAGCGCACCTTCGACCGGGGCGGCAATGTGGTCATCCCGAGCTTTGCGGTGGGCCGCACGCAGGAGCTGCTCTACTTCATCCGTGAGATCAAGGAGAAGAACCTTGTCACCGGCCACGGCTGCTTCCCGGTCTACATCGACAGCCCGCTGGCCATCGAAGCCACCCGCATCTTCAAGGATACCGACCCCTCCTGCTTCGACGAGGAGGCCAACGCCCTGCTGGCCAAGGGCATCGACCCCATCCGGTTCCCGGGCCTGAAGGTCAGCGTTACCAGCGACGAGTCCCGTGCCATCAACACCGACCCCGTGCCCAAGGTCATCATCTCTGCCAGCGGAATGTGCGAGGCGGGCCGTATCCGCCACCACCTCAAGCACAACCTCTGGCGGAAGGAGTGCACCATCCTCTTCGTGGGCTATCAGGCCGTGAGCACGCTGGGCCGCTCCCTGCTGGAGGGGGCAACGAACGTCAAGCTCTTCGGCGAGTCCATCGAGGTGCAGGCCGAGATCTGCCAGCTCACCGGCCTTTCGGGCCACGCCGACAGGGAGGGCCTGCTGAAGTGGGTCAACTCCTTCGAGCCGAAGCCCAAGCGGGTCTTCGTCATCCATGGCGAGGACGAGGTGGAGAATATCTTCACCCAGACCCTCACCGAGCAGGGCTTCACCGCCTGTGCGCCCTACAACGGCGAGCAGTGGGCCATCGGGGCCGAGGGTGCTGTCTGCCTGAAGGAAGGTACCCGCACCCGCATCGAGCACCGCGTCAGCGAGGGTGCAGCCCGTGCGGCCACCGTCTTCCAGCGGCTGCTCAGCGCAGGCAAGCGCCTGCTGCGGGTCATCGAGCACAACGAGGGCGGCGCCAACAAGGACCTCGCCAAATTCGCCGACCAGATCAACGCCCTCTGCGACAAGTGGGACAGATGAGCAGGATGCCCCGGCCGCAGTAAAATCGAATCAGATGCCCCGGCCCGAGCCGATGTGTACGCACACGGCCCGGGCCGTTTTTTTGCCTGCGACAGGGACAAAGCGCGATTTTCTGCGCGTTTTCGCACAAATTTCCGACTGTTTCGCAAAATCTGTTGACTTTGCAGCGGCGAGATGCTACCATATGGCACAAGAAAAGACGGAAATGACAAGCAATGGTTGTTAACTGTGCCCGGGAGCCGCTTGGCATTTTTGTCCCGGCGGGGTGCGATGGCAGAAGCGCCCCTGCCGGAAAAGCATCTGCCGAATCAAAAAGGAGGTCTCTGGATGATAGAATACAAGCTCTCGCTTGCGTCCTCCGGCGCAGTAAAGACGCCGGGCAGCATGGATGCGCTGCAGCTCGGCTACAGCAGGAACTGCGGCGTCTACCGGCTGAGGGTGAGCACCGCCGACGAGTGGAAGGGAATGACCCTCCGGGCGTTCTGGCACACGCCGGGCGGCAGCCCGCCCGCATCGCTGGTGGAGGATGGGGTGGTGGAGGTGCCCGCGCTGGTCACGGCAGTGCCCGGCGAAGGATGCATCACCTTCGAGGGCAGCGACGGCGTCCGCACCCTCACCAGTGCCGACCTGCGCTACCGGGTGGCCGCAAACTCCGGCACAGAGGACGGCACTCTGCCGCCGCCGGGCACTCCGGCATGGCAGCAGCTGGTGGGTCAGATGGAAGGGGTCGGTGCCGACGCGGAGAAGAGCGCTGCGCGGGCCGAGACGGCCCAGAGCAGCGCGTCGGACAGCGCCGCCGCTGCGGCCCGCAGCCTGAAGACTCTGCAAGAGGGCATCGCCTCGGGAAACTTCAAGGGCGAGAAGGGCGACCCCGGTGCACGGGGTGCACAAGGCCCGAAGGGCGATACAGGCCCGCAGGGGCCGAAAGGCGAAAAAGGCGATACCGGCCCGGCAGGCCCCGCCGGTGCGACCGGCCCGCAAGGCCCGAGGGGCCAGACGGGCGCGGCGGGAAAGGCGGCGGAGGTGGATGCCACCCTCGCCGTGTCAGGCGCAGCGGCAGATGCCAAGGCCGTCGGCAGCGCGTTGGCCGGGAAAGCCGCTGCCAGCCATACTCACAGCTACGCCGGTTCTTCCTCGGCGGGCGGTACGGCCAACAGTGTCAACGGATTCACCTTTGCGGTCCAGACGGCTGACCCCGGTGCAGGCAGCAGCCTTGCCACCAACAAGGTGCTCATCGTGTATGCGTAAAGGGGGCAGAAGATGGCAAAGGGAATCTATGTAGGTGCGGGCGGCGTCGCCCGCAGGATGAAAAAAGCCTATGTCGGGGTGGCGGGCAAGGCTCGTGCAGTCCGGAAGATGTACGTCGGCGTCGGGAACAGGGCGCGGCTGTGCTACAGCGCAGAGCCGGAGTATGCCGGGAGGGGTGTGCCTCTCGCGGCCCCGAAGTACGGCGCAAAGGCCGCAGCGGCAGGAAACAGCGCGCTCATCGGGGGCGGACGCTTCGCTGGCACGGCCTCGAACGCGGTCTGCAATACGGTGGACGCTTACGACACCTCCCTCACACGGACGGCCCCGGCGGCGCTGGGGGACAAGAGGTATCTGCATTCCGCCGTGCCGCTCGGGGCGTATGCTCTGTTTGCGGGCGGGACTGCTACGCCGACCGCCCGAGGGGGCTATAACACGGTGGATGCCTACGACGCCTCCCTCACCCGGACGTCAGCCGCCGCGCTGAGCAGGATGCGGACGAGGATGGGCTGCACGGTGCTTGGCTCCCGTGCGCTCTTTGCCGGAGGCGGTCAGGGCGGCCTTACCACGGGCGGCGCTTTCACGACCGTGGACGTCTACGATGAGGCCCTCACCCGGACGGCGGGCACGCCGCTGTCCACCAAACGGTTCTTCCCGGCGGGCGCGACCGTCGGGAGCCATGCCCTCTTTGCAGGCGGCACCCCCAAGGATGGCAGTCTTGTGGTGGACGCCTACGACGCTTCCCTGACCCTCACGGCAGCGGCAGACCTGAGCAGTGCCCAGAACAGCTATGCCGCGGCGGCGGTGGGCGGATATGCCCTCTTTGCGGGCGATACGGCCGATGCGGATGTCTACGACGCCTCCCTCACCAAAACAACGGTCAGTCTCCTCAGCGCGGCAAGACAGCCGGATGCGGTGACGGCCGGTGGGTATGCATTTTTCGCAGGCAGCGATGAGTCCAGCACGGTGGATGTCTGTGACGCCTCGCTGACCAGAACGACCATCACCGCTCTGAGCGAGGCGAGGAACAGCATGGCCGCTGCCGCCGTCGGGGACTATGTGTTGTTCGCGGGCGGCAGGAACACGGAAAGCCTCTACCATGACACCGTTGACGTTTATACCATATAAGGAATAAGGAGGAAACTCAGAATGGCACGTTACAAGATCTACGACAACAGCTCCGATGTGATCACCCCGGTGGGCGAGGTGCTCACCGCCGAACAGTGGCTCGACCGCTACCCGTGGGGCCGCTTTGCGAAGATGATCGTGGGCGGCGGCGTCATCAATGGCAGCGTGGCCCTCATCTTCGACGAGGCGGTGGAGCGCTGCCGCAGGGCAGGCTGTGACTTCAGCGGCTGCACCACCGACGAGGACTACCTCGCCGCCATGGAGGCCTTTGAGGACGCCCCGCCTGCGGACACCGGCGTCTCTGACCAGACCCGCATTGCGGACGCGCTGGAAGACATGGTGGCCCTGAGCCTGCCGGACGCAGAATAAGAAAGGAGACGAAAACATGAGCAACAAGGAAAAACTGGCCGAACGCTGGGAGCAGGGCCGCATCTCGGAGGCCATGCTGCGGGTGTATGTCCGCAAGGGCATCCTCTCCAAGGCGGAGCTTGAAGAGATCTGCGGGAAGAAGGGCGGAGCGGAGGACTGAAGATGTCGATTTGTGAATACAGCCTCCGCCGGGACTCCGCCCGGCAGCTCTCGCCCAGCTTCAAGGTGCGGGAGTTCGGCTGCAAGGGCAGCGACGTCGTGCTCCTCGACGAGGAGCTTGTGGTGCTGCTCCAGTGCATCCGGGAGCACTTCGGAAAGCCCCTGCATATCACCAGCGGCTACCGCACCGCTGCCCACAATGCCGCCGTCGGCGGCAGCAAGTCCAGCCAGCACCTGCTGGGCCGGGCAGCGGACTTCTGGGTGGAGGACACCCCGGTGGCCTCGGTTGCCGCCTACGCCGAGACCCTGCTGCCCGCCCGGGGCGGCATCGGGTGCTACCCGAAGGATGCCTCCCACCCGAAGCGCCGCACCGGCTGGGTGCACATCGACACCCGGGCAGATAAGAGCCGGTGGAGTATGTGAGGACAATAACATTATAATATAACAGAAAAGCGGCCCTCTCCCTGTTTTTCGGGGAAAGGGCCGCTTTTGGGTCTCCGGAATGGAATGCGGGTCAAAAACTGGGTCAGAGCATAAAGAAAGACGCTGGTTCTTTACGAACCAGCGTCTAAAAATTGGAGCGGGCAATGGGAATCGAACCCACCTCCTCAGCTTGGAAGGCTGATATACTAGCCGATGTACGATGCCCGCATATTCGATTTTGCCGGGATGCAAGCAGTATTATAGCATGTTCCGGGGCAAATGTCCAGTCTTTTTTTGCGCAAAGAGGGCCGGGGGGAGAAACCTTTGCCGAAGAGCTGGCGTTTGCCTGTTTACTTTGGAGCAGTTTTATTGTAAAATAGACAAGAGATAAAAACGGCAGCGTACAGCGCGGCCAAATCTGATACAGGTGGTGTATGTTATTATGGCATTGAAATATCAGCGTATCCTTCTGAAGATCAGCGGCGAGGCACTCGGCGGCGAGAAGGGCACCGGCTTCGACGAGCCGACCATGGACGCGATCTGCGGCGGCGTGAAGAAGGCCCATGAGCTGGGCGTCCAGATCGGCATCGTCGTGGGCGGCGGCAACTTCTGGCGCGGCCGTTCCAGCGGCAAGATGGAGCGCACGCTGGCCGATAAGATCGGTATGCTGGCAACGGTGATGAACGCACTGGCCGTCTCCGACAAGCTGGAGCAGCTGGGCGTGCCGACGGAGGTGTTCACCTCCATCACCATGCCGCAGGTGGCCCCGGCCTTCACCCGCAAGGATGCGCTCCGTGCGATGGACGCGGGCAAGATCGCCATCTTTGGCGGCGGCACCGGCAACCCCTTCTTCTCCACCGACACGACCACGGCCCTGCGCGCCGTTGAGGTCAGCGCCGACATCATGTTCAAGGCCACGATGGTGGACGGCGTCTACGACAAGGACCCCCACAAGTACCCCGACGCCAAGAAGTACGAGACCCTCACCTTCACCAAGGTGCTGGAGGACCGTCTGGCGGTCATGGACGGCACCGCAGCCACCCTCTGCCGGGACAACAAGCTTCCCATCCTCGTGTTCGATCTGGCCGACCCCGACAACATCGCCCGCGCCGTGCAGGGCGAGAATGTGGGCACACTGGTCTACGAGGGCTGAGCATACCGCCCCGCTTCCGACAATAGAATGAACCAGACGCGTCCTGCGGCTGGTGAAAATTGATAACAAACAGGAGACTAGGACAATGAGCAGCAACACCAAGGCATTTGAAGACAAGATGAAGAGCGCAGTCGAGCATCTGGAGCGCGAGCTGAAGACGGTGCGCGCAGGCCGTGCCAACCCCGGCGTTCTGGACAAAGTGACCGTGGATTACTACGGCTCTCCCACCCCCATCCAGCAGGTGGCTTCTGTGGCTGTCAGCGAGGCCCGCACCCTGACCATCACCCCGTGGGACCGCACGCTTCTGCGTGCCATCAGCAAGGCGATCCTCGCCAGCGATGTGGGCATCAACCCCATCGACGACGGCCAGACCATCCGCCTGAACTTCCCGGCCCCCAACGAGGAGCGCCGCAAGCAGCTGGCAAAGGAAGTCTCCAAGATGGGTGAGGAGGCAAAGGTCGCCGTCCGCAACGTCCGCCGCGACGCGATGGATAAGGCCAAGGCCATGAAGAAGGCCGGTGAGCTGACCGAGGACACCCAGAAGACCATGGAAGAGGATGTCCAGAAGCTGACCGACAAGTATGTGAAGAACATCGACGCTGCCGTGGAAGAGAAGCAGAAGGAGATCATGTCCGTCTGAGCCTGACCGCTGTAAGCAGGAAGGTGCCGTGCGCTGAGAGAAGGTGCGCGGCACTTTTTGCCAGACGAATCGTAGAGGAAGAAGAGCATGGAACATCCAAAGGATTTTGCAAAGGGACTGTCCATTGGCATCATCATGGACGGCAACGGCCGCTGGGCCAAGAGCCGGGGCCTGCCCCGCACCGCCGGGCACAAGAAGGGCGCACAGGTCTTTCAGGACATTGCGGACTACTGCGATGAGCTGGGCGTGGAGTCGGTGTATTTTTACGCATTCTCGACCGAAAACTGGAAGCGCCCCGCCGAAGAGGTGGGCGCCATCATGCGGCTGTTCGGCGAATACCTCATCAAGGGCTTCGACTACGAGAACCGGAACGTCCGCATCTGCTTCATGGGCGACCGCACGGTGCTGGAGCCTAAGCTGCAGGAGCTGATGAACAAGCTGGAGCGGGACTCTGCCTGCAAGACCGGCCTGACCATCAACATCGCCATCAACTACGGCGGTCGGCCGGAGATCGTCCGCGCAGCCCAGAGCCTCGCGGCCAAGGCGGCTGCGGGCGAGCTGAAGCCGGAGGACATCACGGAAGATGCCCTCTCGGCCCAGATGTACACGGCCGGCCAGAAGGACCCCGACTTCATCCTCCGCCCCAGCGGGGAGAAGCGGCTCTCCAACTTCATGCTCTGGCAGGCGGCCTATTCGGAGCTGGTGGAAATGGACGTCCTGTGGCCCGATTTCACCCGCGGCGACCTCGACGCCGCCATCACGGAGTTCAACCGGCGCTCCCGCCGTTTCGGCGGCCTGTAAGGCGTTTCACACCCAGATGCCGCGCAGCCTGCGCGGCCCCCGGCGGGCGTCCGGTATTTCCTCGGGCGCTGATGCCGCTGCCTCTGCCGCAGCAGGGGAGCGGCTCCCGGACGAAACAAAGGAGAACATGAAACTATGAAAACACGAATCATCACAGCTGTGGTGGGCCTGTTCGTCCTTGCGGGCGTTCTGTTCACCTTCAATACGCTGGTGTTCAATCTGGTCATTGCGGCCATCACCCTCATCGCCCTCCATGAGATCTACTCTGCGCTGGGCTTCGAAAAACAGGACTGGCCGCTGCTGGGCATTCTGGTGCCCTACACTCTGCTCGTCATGCTGTCGAGCTACAGCATCTGCCGGGCGATGGTGATGCCTGCCTCCTTCTTGGTGGTGCTGTTCTACGCCATCTATCTTGTGGTGCGCAACGGCGTCATCAGCTACCAGAAAGCCAGCGGCCTTGCAATGTTTTCGGGCATCGTCATCTTCTGCTTTTACTCCTTCATCCAGCTCAAGGAGCTGCTGCCGGTAGAGAAGTTTGGCTACGACGCCATCTTCTTCATCCTGCTCATCCTCTGCTTCGCATGGGGCGGCGACACCTGCGCCTACTTTGCGGGCCGCGCCTTCGGCAAGCATAAGCTCTGCCCGGTGGTCAGCCCCAAAAAGACGGTGGAGGGCGCTGTGGGCGGCGTGCTGGGCACAATGGTGTTCGGCGTACTGGTCACGGTCATCTACTCGGTGGCGGCAGACCGGATGGAGGCGTTCACCCGCTCCAACATCGGCGTGTCCATGTATATCATCATCGCGCTGCTGGCCTGCGTGGCCGCAGTGCTGGGCATTTACGGCGACCTGTTCGCCAGCGTGGTCAAGCGCCAGTGCGGCATCAAGGACTATGGCACCATCTTCCCGGGGCACGGCGGCATCCTCGACCGCTTTGACAGCGTGATGTTCATCGCGCCCTTTGTCACGATGGTGGTCATCGCAGTGTTCTACTACTAAGAAGAACAGGAGGTAGCGATTTATGGCTAAAAAAATCACGCTGCTGGGTTCCACCGGCTCCATCGGCACCCAGAGCCTCGACGTTATCCGCGCCCAAGGGTATGAGGTGTTCGGTCTGTCGGCCCACAGCCAGACGGATAAACTCTTACAGCAGATCGAAGAGTTCCACCCCAAGTATGTCTGCATGACCAGCGAGGCCGGGGCAGAGAAGCTCTCAACTGCACTGGCGGGCCGCGCCGACGCGCCCAAGCTCCTGACCGGCCCCGAGGGGCTGAAGACCCTCGCCGCAATGGATGGCCCGGACGTGGTGCTGAACAGCGTGGTGGGCATCGCGGGCCTCGGCGCCAGCCTTGCCGCCATCGAGAGCGGCCATGACCTCGCCCTCGCCAACAAAGAGAGCCTCGTCACCGGCGGACATCTCGTGACGCAGGCGGTGGCGAAGCACGGCGTCAGGCTGCTGCCGGTGGACAGCGAGCACTCGGCCATCTTCCAGTGCTTGCAGGACAAGGAGAGCGCCAAGAGCCTGACGAAGATCCTGCTGACGGCCTCTGGCGGCCCCTTCTTCGGGATGAAGACCGAGGAACTGCGGGGCAAGACCAAGGCCGACGCCCTCCGGCACCCCAACTGGAACATGGGCGCGAAGATCACCATCGACAGCGCCACCCTGATGAACAAGGGCCTTGAGCTGATCGAGGCAGTGTGGCTGTTCGGCCTCCCCCCCGAGAAGATCCAGATCGTCGTCCAGCGCCAGAGCATCGTCCACTCGGCGGTGCAGTACAGCGACAACTCCATCATCGCCCAGCTGGGCGTGCCGGATATGCGCATCCCCATCCAGTATGCGCTGACCTACCCGGCCCGTGTGCCGGGCGTCGTGCCGGAGCTGGACTTCACCACACTCAAGCTGCTGACCTTCGATGTGGCCGACGAGGAGACCTTCCGCTGCCTTGCCGCCTGCAAAAAGGCCATCAGGAAGGGCGGTCTCGGCCCCTGCGCTGCCAACGGTGCCAACGAGGAGGCCGTCAGGCTCTTCCTTGAGGACAAGATCGGTTTCCTCGACATCGGCCGTCTGGTGGAGGCCGTCGTGGACAGCGACAGCTTCGGCGGCAGCTACAGCCTCGCGGATGTGTACGAGTGCGACCGCATGGCCCGCGCCTTTGTGAGAGCACACCTGTGAGATAGGAGAAAGAATGTCAGTTTTCATCACCTTTGCGGCTGCGCTGCTCATCTTCGGCGCAGTCATCGCCATCCATGAGTTCGGCCATTTTGCGATGGCGAAGCTCTGCGGCGTCCAAGTCAACGAGTTCTCCATCGGCATGGGGCCGGCCCTCATCAAGACCTACCGCAAGGGCACCCAGTACACCCTGCGGCTCCTGCCCGTGGGCGGCTTCGTGGCGCTGGAAGGGGAGGAAAGTCCCGAGAGCACGCAGGCCGAGGGCGGGAACGAGGACGCCGCCCCGGCCATCCCGCCGGAGGTGCTGGCACAGCGGACGGGCAAGCCTCTGAACGAGGCCGCCGTCTGGCAGCGGATGCTGGTGATGGCAGCAGGCGCGGTGATGAACTTCGTGCTGGGCTTTGTGGTGCTGCTGCTCCTCATCTCGCTGCGCAGTGAACCCATCACCAGCAAGGTCATCTATGCCGTGGAGGACAATGCCCTCTGCGGCCAGACCGGCCTGCAGGCCGGGGACGAGATCGTGGCCGTCAACGGGCGGCACTGCTTCGTGGCCAACGATATGCTCTACGAGCTGATGCGCACCGAGAGCTACCGTGCGGCCTTCACCGTCCGCCGGGACGGGAAGCTGGTGGAGCTGCCCGACGTCCAGTTCGACACATGGCAGGATGCACAGGGCCAGACCCATATGACGCTGGGCTTCACGGTCTACGGACTCAAAAAAACACCGAAGAACGTCTTGAAAGAAGCAGCCAACAGCGTCATCTACTATGGCCGGATCATCTACACCTCGCTGGCTGACCTGCTGCGGGGCCGCGAGAGCATCAACGACCTGTCCGGCCCGGTGGGCATCGTGACCGCCATCGGGCAGGCCGCCAGCTACGGCTGGGAGGATGTTTTCGAGCTGCTGGCGCTCATCACCATCAACCTCGGCGTCTTAAATCTGCTGCCGTTCCCGGCGCTGGACGGCGGCAAGATCGTCTTCCTGCTCATCGAGGCAGTCACCGGCCATGCTGTGCCGGAAAAAATTCAGGGCAGTCTGACCGTCGCCGCCTTCGCGCTGCTGTTCGGCCTGATGCTCTTTGCAACGTACAATGACATCGTCCGGCTCGTGACCGGAGTGATCTGAAAGGGGAAGTACCATGCGGCAGCTGAAGCGTGAAGTCAAGATCGGAAATGTGACCATCGGCGGCAAGAATCCCATCGCCGTGCAGACCATGCTGAACGTCCCGGTGGAGGACATCGAGGGCAATGTGGCACAGGCCAAGCGCTGCGAGGCGGCGGGCTGTCAGATCCTGCGGGTGACCTGCCCCAGCGCGGCGGATGCCAAATGCATCGAGGCCGTCAAGAACGCCGTCAATATCCCCATCGTGGCAGACATCCACTTCGACTACAAGGCGGCTCTCGCCTGCGCCGACGTGGGCGTGGACAAGATCCGCATCAATCCGGGCAACATCGGCGACGACGACCGGGTGAAGGCGGTGGTGGACGCCTGCCAGCAGAAGAACATCCCCATCCGCATCGGCGTCAACGGCGGAAGTCTGGAAAAGCACATCCTTGCTAAATATGGTGCGCCTGTGCCCGAAGCGATGGTGGAGAGCGCGCTGTACCACGTCCGCCTGCTGGAAAAGTTCGATTTCAACAACATCGTGATCTCCATCAAGAACTCCAACGTCCCCCGCATGATGGAGGCCTACCGCCAGCTCAGCGCCGTGACGGATTACCCGCTCCATGTGGGCGTCACTGAGGCGGGCACCTACCAGATGGGCCTGCTCAAGAGCGGCATGGGCATCGGCGGGATGCTGCTGGAGGGCATCGGCGACACCATCCGCGTCTCGCTGGCGGCCGACCCCGAGAAGGAAGTGGAAGCGGGCTACAACATCCTGCGCGCCGTCGGCTTCCCGGTGGCCGGCCCGGAGGTCATCACCTGCCCGACCTGCGGCCGCACCCAGTACCCCTGCACCGAGATCGCAAACGAGGTGGAGCGTCGGCTTCAGGGCTGCAAGAAGTCCATCAAGGTGGCCGTCATGGGCTGTGTCGTCAACGGCCCCGGCGAGGCCCGGGAGGCCGACATCGGCATCGCCGGCGGCAAGGGCGAGGCGGTGCTTTTCGTCCACGGCGAACCCGTCCGGAAGCTGACGGGAGAAAATATCCTCGACCAGTTCATGGAGGAGATTTATAAACTGTGATTTTGCAGAATAAGCTTGGGCTGACGAATGAGGCCGAGCTGGCCCGGGCAGAAGAAAAACTCAGCAAGACCCGGGCGCTCGAGCTTTATGACACCGGTCTGCTGGATACCTTCGAGGTCGGCACCTTCAAGGGGCTTGCGGCCATCCATAAGTATCTGTTCGGAGACGTCTACGAGTTTGCGGGACAGATGCGGACGGTGAATATCGCAAAGGGCAATTTCCGCTTTGCGCCTGTGATGTACCTGCGCCCGGCACTGGAAAGCATCGATGCAATGCCGCAATCCTCCTTCGATGAGATCATCGAGAAGTATGTGGAGATGAATGTGGCCCATCCGTTCCGGGAGGGCAACGGCCGCAGCACCCGCATCTGGCTGGATGCGATCCTCAAAAAGGAGCTGCATCAGGTCATCGACTGGAGCCGCGTCGATAAGGGGGACTATCTCCTTGCGATGGAGCGCAGCCCGGTCAAGGATGTGGAGATAAAGGCCCTGCTGCGCGCCGCCCTGACCGAAAAGATCAATGACCGCGAGGTCTATATGAAAGGCATCGACGCCAGCTACCACTACGAAGGCTACCATGTCTTCAAGACAGAAGATTTGACTTAAAAGCAACTTACTGCCACGCCCATCCCGGGCGCGGCAGTTTGTGCTGTTATCTGATAGAAAAAAAGGAGTACCACTGTGACACCACTTGTTTCCCAGCTATGGCCGCAGTTTATGGCGGACCCGGACTTTGCGGCCTGTTTTGGCCGTGTGGTCGTCGAGCACGCCCAGATGCTGCGGCAGGAGCGGCAGGTCATTTTCACGCTGCGCAGTTCTGCCCCGCTGGACAAGGGGCTGTGCGCACGGCTGCTGGCCTCCCTCGCGCCCGACTATGAGGGCTTTGAGCTTCGCATCCACAACCTCTTCGGCTACGCCGCGCTGGACGAGAGCGGACTGCGGGAGCTGATGGAGGAGATGAAGCGGGACGGCGTGCCCATCAACGGCTTCCTCGACCGATGCCGCATCGCCATCACCGGCCAGAACATCACCATCGGCGTCTGCCATGGCACGAAGTTTTTGCAGGAGATGCAGTTCGAGCGGCTGCTGGCGGAGCGTATCGCCGCCCACACCGGCGTGAAGCCCAAGGTGACGCTGGAAAGCAGCGTGGGCGAGGCCGAGCAGCGCCAGATGGAAGAAAAGCTGGAGCGCAAAATTGCTCCTCCTGTCGTCAAATTCGAGCGGAAGAATACGGCGCCCTCCATCAAGGTGGAGGGCCTCGACCTCACGGACAAGCCTGTTACCATCTTCCACGGCAAGATGTTCTCCCCCAAGAACCTCACCCCCCTCAAGGACTTGGGCGGCGAGGGCGGAAAGTGCATGATCTGGGGCGATGTTTTCTTCACCGAGGTGAAGGGCAGCTTCCGCAAGATCTATACCGTCTCCATCACCGACTACACCGGCTCCATCAACCTGAAGATCCGTGCGCAGGAAGGGGAGGACTGCTCCAAGTGGGAGTCCATCCCCAAGGGCACGACGGTCGTGGTGCGGGGCGACTGCTCCTACGACAAGTACGAGCATGACTATATCGTCTGGCCCTACGATGTCCTCTTCGTCGAGCGCAAAAAGCGGGAGGACAATGCTCCTGTCAAGCGGGTGGAGCTGCATCTGCATACCAAGCTGTCCAGCATGGACGCCTTCTGCGACCCCGGCGGCATCGTCAAGCTGGCCCACCGGATGGGCCACCCGGCCATCGCCATCACTGACCACGGCGTCTGTCAGGGCTATCCCGAAGCCATGCTGGCGGCGGACGCCATCCACAAGACCGATCCGGACTTCAAGCTCATCTACGGCTGTGAGGCCTACTTCGTCGATGACATGATCCCCTGCGTCTACGGCGTGAAGGACGAGCCGCTGAACGGCGAGTTCTGCGTCTTCGACACCGAGACGACGGGCCTCGACCCGGGCGTGGAGTACCTGACCGAGATCGGTGCAGTCATCGTGCGGGACGGCGAGGTGGTGGAGGAATTCGACACCTTCGTCAAACCCGGCAAGCCCATCACGCCTAAGATCACGGAGCTGACCGGCATCACCAACGAGATGGTGGCCAATGCCCCCGGCGAGGCCGAGGCGCTGGAAGCCTTCCTCAAATTCGTGGATGGCCGCATCCTCGTGGCCCACAACGCCCACTCCTTCGACATCCGGTTCCTCCGCGCCGCCGCCAAGCGGAGCGGCATCGAGTTCGAACCGACCTATATCGATACCCTGACCATGGCGCAGGCCATGTACCCCGGACTCCACAACTACAAGCAGGGAACCATCAACAAACATCTCGAGCTGCCCGCCTACGAAGCCCATCGCGCCTGCGAGGACTCTGCCGCGCTGGGCCGCATCTTCTGCGTCATGCTCAAGGATCTGGAGGAAAAGCAGGTCACGGCCGTCAGCGGCATCAACACCGGACTCGGCGGCAACCGCGAGGTACTGAAAAAGAAGTATTACCACCTCATCATCCTCGTGCGCAACCAGATGGGCCTGAAGAACCTCTACAAGATCGTCAGCGAGGCCCACGTCAACTACTTCTTCAAGAAGCCCCGCGTGCCCCGCAGCCTCCTCAACAAGTACCGCGACGGCCTGATTTTGACCTCGGCCTGCGAGGCGGGCGAGCTGTACCGCGCCATCGTGGAGGGCCGCTCCTACGAGGAGCTGAAGAAGATCGCCTCCTATTACGATGTACTGGAAGTTCAGCCGCTGGGCAACAACGCCTATATGGTGCGGGACGGCAAGGTGGAGAGCGAAGAGGTCATCAAGGACTTCAACCGCACCGTCATCCAGCTGGGCGAAGACCTCCACAAGCCCGTCATCGCCACCGGCGATGTCCACTTCACCGAGCCGGAGGACGCCATCTACCGCTCCGTCCTGCAGGCGGGCAACGGCTTCAAGGACGCGGACAATCAGCCGCCCCTGTTCTACCGCACGACGGAGGATATGCTGGACCAGTTCCGCTATCTGCCCAAGGAGAAGGCCTACGAGATCGTCGTGACCAACCCCCGCAAGATCGCGGCCAGCATCGACGGCAGCGTCCGCGCCATCCCGCGCGGCACCTATCCGCCCAGCATCGAGGGCGCAGAGCAGCAGCTCCGGGACGCCACATGGGCGCACGCCAAACGGGATTACGGCGACCCGCTGCCCGAGATCGTGGAGAAGCGGCTGCAAAAAGAGCTGGACTCCATCTGTGGCCACGGCTACGCCGTCCTGTACGTCATCGCGGTCAAGCTGGTGGCCTACTCCAACGCGGGCGGCTATCAGGTGGGCAGCCGCGGCTCGGTCGGCTCGTCGGCTGTGGCCCACTTCTCCGGCATCTCGGAGGTCAACAGTCTGCCGCCCCATTACCGCTGCCCCAAGTGCAGGCACAGCGAGTTCATCACCGACGGCAGCGTGGAGGACGGCTTCGACCTGCCCGACAAGAACTGCCCCGCGTGCGGCACCCGGATGCTGGTGGACGGCCACGACATCCCCTTCGAGACCTTCCTCGGCTTCTACGGCGACAAGGAGCCGGATATTGACCTGAACTTCTCGGGTGAGTACCAGTCCAACGTCCACCGCTACACCGAGGAGCTGTTCGGCAAGGCCAACGTCTTCAAGGCGGGCACGGTCTCCGGCATTCAGGACAAAACAGCCTATGGCTACGTCAAAAAATATCTGGATGAGCGGGGGAGAACGGTCAACCACGCCGAGGAGAACCGCCTGACGCTGGGCTGCACCGGCGTCAAGCGCACCACCGGTCAGCACCCCGGCGGCATGGTCGTCGTGCCCGACACCTACGAGATCTACGACTTCTGCCCCATCCAGCACCCGGCGGATGATGTGGCGGGCGGTCTGCTGACCACCCACTTCGAGTTCAAATACCTTCATGACACCCTGCTCAAGCTGGATGAGCTGGGCCACGATATGCCTACCTTCTACAAGTATTTCGAGGAATATACCGGCATCCCGGTGGACAGCATCCCCATGAACGACCCCAAGGTCTACAGCCTGCTCACCAGCCCGGAGGAGCTGGGCGTCACGCCGGAGCAGATCGACAGCCAGACCGGCACCTTCGGCATCCCCGAGATGGGCACGAACTTCGTGCGCGGGATGCTTGTGGAGGCCCGGCCCAAGAATTTCTCCGAGCTGATCCAGATCTCGGGCCTGTCTCACGGCACCGACGTCTGGACGGGCAACGCCGATGAACTCATCCGCAGCGGCACCTGCACCATTGCGGAGGTCATCGGCTGCCGCGACAGCATCATGCTCTACCTGCTGCGCAAGGGCCTCGAGCCGAAGATGGCCTTCGACATCATGGAGGCCGTCCGTAAGGGCAAGGTGGCCAAGGGCGGCTTCGCGCCCGGCTGGGAGGAGGCCATGCGGGAGCACGAGGTGCCGGACTGGTATATCGAGAGCTGCCGTAAGATCAAGTATATGTTCCCGAAAGCCCATGCTGTGGCCTATCTGATGTCGGCCATCCGTCTCATGTGGTTCAAGCTCTACCACCCGCAGGCGTTCTATGCGGTCTATTTCACTGTCCGCGGCGATGACATCGACTACGAAGCCGCCGTGGGCGGTGCGGCGGTGGCCCGCGCCCACATGAACGAGGTCAAGCGCCGCCTGAAGGAGGAGAAAAACGCCAAGGACGAGGACGTCCTCGTCTCGCTCCAGCTGGTCAACGAGATGCTGGTGCGGGGCTACGAGTTCCTGCCCATCGAGCTGGGCAAGAGCCGCGGCTCGAAGTATGTGGTGGAGGATGGCAAGGTGCGCCTGCCCTTCTGCTCCCTGAAGGGTCTGGGCGGTGCCGCCGCCGATGCGCTGGAAAATGTGACCATCCACGGCGAAGAATACCTCTCCATCGAGGAGCTGCAGCAGGCCTCCGGCGTCGGCAGCAGCATCATCGACCGCCTGCGTCAGGTGGGCGCTCTGGGCGACCTGCCCGAGAGCAGTCAGGTGAGCTTCTTCTAAAAAGATGTTGACACCATATGCGACACCATATATAATGGAAATAGGAGAATCAGGATGTCAAAATGGGATAAACTGTTGGCAAGGATATGCTCTTTGAGCAAAGACCTCCGGTTCGACGAACTGCGCAGGGTCTTGGAAAGCTATGGCTATGAGATGAGCGCACCCCGGAGCGGCAGCAGCCATTACACCTTCCGCAAGGCAGGCTGCTATCCTATTACGATCCCGAAGCATGAACCGATCAAGAAAGTCTATGTCGAAATGGTGAGACAGATCGTAGAGAGCGAGGCGAAGAACGATGAAGACGCTGAATGATTATCTGGCGCTGTCCTATCGGATGGAAATTATCAGGGACAGTGACGAGGGCGGTTTTGTGGCCTCTTATCCGGACCTTCCGGGCTGCATCACCTGCGGAGAGACGGAGGAAGAGGCGCTGAAAAACGCTTTGGACGCCAAAAAGGCATGGCTGGAGGCGGCGCTGGAAGAGAGCATTGAAATTCCTGAGCCGGACAGTCTGGAGGCGTACTCCGGGCAGTTCAAGCTGCGCCTGCCCCGAAGCCTGCACCGCGCTCTCGCAGAGCATTCGCAGCGGGAGGGCATCAGCATGAACCAGTACTGTGTGTACCTTCTGGCGAAGAATGACGCCCTTCACGCCGGGTAAAAATCAGTATAACTAAACGACCTCTGCGACCGGATGACCGGAAGCAGAGGTCGTTTTGTGTTGCAGGTATTGCTTTGAGCAGGGGGAGAATCTTACTCCACGCTGATCATATAATAGTAGACCGGCTGACCGCCGCGGATATGGCTGACCTCAACGTGGTTGGGGCACTTGGCCTTGACGATCTCGGTCACCTTCTCGGCATCCTCGTCGGAGACGTCGCAGCCGGAGATGATGGTGACGAAGCTGGAATCCTTCTTGCACATACCGCGGGCCAGACGATAGGTGGCCTTGGTGATGTCGTTGGAGGTGGAGACGATCTTGCCGTTCTCCAGCGCCATGATCTCGCCCTTCCGGATGCGCTTGCCGTCATACTCGCTGTCGCGGGCGGCGTAGGTGATGAGGCCGGTGGATACCTTGTCGGCGGCGGACATCATGTTGATGGTGTTGGCCTCGACGGTGGCGGAGGGGTCAAAGTTCAGCAGAGCCGTGATGCCCATGGGGACGGTGCGGGTGGGCAGGACGACCACCTGACGGTCGGCCAGCTTCTGGGCCTGCTCAGCAGCCATGATGATGTTCTTGTTGTTGGGCAGGACGAAGACGGTCTTGGCCGGGACACTCTGGACGGCGGCGAGGATGTCCTCGGTGGCGGGGTTCATGGTCTGACCGCCGGAGACGACCGCGTCAGCGGACAGGTCGGTAAAGACGGCCTTCAGGCCCTCGCCGGCGGCGACAGCGACAAAGCCGTAGTCGCGGCTGGGGTCAACGGCAGCGTAGATGAACTCGCTGGCCGGGTCGGGCTTCTTCTCGGCGGAAGCCTGCTTCTCGAGGCTCTTGCCCTGCTTCTGGCGGGCAAGGAACTGCTCGTGCATATTCTCGATCTTGAAGTTGGTGAGGTAGCCGTACTTGATGGCCTCGCTCAGGATCTTGCCGGGGTCGGCGGTGTGGACATGGAGGTTGATGACGTCGTCGTCCTCGATGCAGACCACGCTGTCGCCGTTAGATTCGGCGAAGGCACGCATCTTTGCAGCGCTTGCGCCCTCGTTCTTGTTGATGAGGAACTGGGTGCAGTAGCCGTTCTTGATGTCCTCGACCTTCATCAGGTCATCGGTAAAGACGCCCTTGCCCGCGTTCGCGGTGGAGAGCTTGGCCTTGTTGGGGGCAGCCTCGCCGCCGGCCACGATGTCCTCCCCGTGGAAGACCTTGCCCATGCCCTCAAAGATGATCATGATGCCCTGACCGCCGGCATCCACGACACCGGCTTTTTTCAGGACGGGCAGCAGGTTGGGGGTGTCCTCCAGAGCCTTCTGGCCCGCAGCGAGGACGACGTCCCACAGCTCGGCCACATCCTCCTTGCCGCAGGCGGCAGCTTCCTCCGAAGCCACGCGGGCCACGGTCAGGATGGTGCCCTCGGTGGGCTTCATGACGGCCTTGTAAGCGCCCTCGACGCCCTTCTTGAGCGCAGAGACGATGTCGGCGGCGTCGGCCTCTTTCTTGCCCTCCAGAGCCTTGGAGAAGCCGCGGAACAGCAGGCTGGTGATGACGCCGGAGTTGCCGCGGGCGCCGCGCAGCATGGCGGAGGCGGCGGTCTTTGCGGCCTCGCCCACGGTGCAGCTGTCGTCCATGGCCTGCAGCTCACGGACGGCTGCGCCGACGGTCATGCCCATGTTGGTGCCGGTGTCGCCATCGGGGACAGGGAAGACATTCAGCTCGTCCACGCGGGACCGCTGGTTGTTGATGTTGTTTGCGCCGGAAATGATGGCGTCGCGCAGGATCTTACCAGAAATCATTGCTTTTTACTCCTTATATCTTCCCGGTATCCCCCGGGCGGGCTTTGTCTCGTCAGGCAACCACGTCATCGACCGATACGACCACGCGGGCGACCTTCAGGCCGGTGGCCTGCTCCACCTCGTCCTTCACGCGGTGCGAGATGGCACGCGCGGCGGTGGAGATGTTCAGCCCGTAGCTGACGGCAATGTGCAGCTCGATCACGAGACGGCCCTCTTCCTGTGTGACACGGACGCCCTTGGCCGAGTCGTCCACGCCGCGCACGGCGCAGCGGACGCGGTCGGTCAGATCACGGGGGGCCATTGCGGCCACGCCGTAGCATTGTTTGGTTGCTTCGCCCACGAGCGTGGAAAAATACTCGGCTGAGAAGCTGACATCTCCCAGCGGAAAACGGGAAGTGATCATAGTCGCTCTGCTCCTTTTATTCATGATTGTACCCCTGTCCGCACGGCGGCGGGGCGGCGCGCAGGCCCAAAGGGCGGCGTACCGCTCTTATTATACAACTTTCTTCGGAAGCTGTACAGCACATAATTGCAGACGCAAAGGGGAAAAGTCTGGCACGGATCGCCGGCTTCGGCCTGTTTCGACACCGCGAGCCGGTATACTGGAAGACAGACGAAGCCGCCAAGAGCCGTATTCCTAGTGTTAGTATAGCACAAAATCCTTCGCTGTGCATCCATTTCGTGAATATTTATCCGACGAAACAAAAGGTGATTGTGAATAAAATATAAAACATGGCGCAGGCATCTTTATCTTACTATGAAAAAGTGCTAAAATCTAAAGTGGAAAGAGTAGGACTGTATCCGGCGCAGGATACAGGAATATTTGATCAAGGTGATGAAGACAGGAATTTGCTGCGGCTGCACAGGAGCTGCGGCCCCGGCGGCGGAAAAAGTTCATAATAGGAGTTGTTTTCATGAATATTCTGTTTTTCCTTTCCCCCAAGCAGGACCTGATGTATGTGTACGATGACTTCACCCTTCGCCAGACGCTGGAAAAATGGGAGAACAACCGCTACGCATCCATCCCGGTGCTCAACCGCAAGGGCGAGTATGTGGGTACCCTGACGGAGGGGGACATCCTGTGGGGGCTGAAGAAGTTCCATGGCCTTGACCTTGAGGCGGCGGAGGATGTGCCCATCCGGGACTTCGCCCATAAGCGGGACTACAAGGCCGTCACCGTCACGACGAGCATGGACCAGCTCATCGAGGCGGCCATGAACCAGAACTTCGTCCCCGTGGTGGACGACCGGGGGATGTTCATCGGCATCGTCCGCCGTCAGGCCATCATCCGCTATTGCTACGACCGCTCCCGCGCTGCCGCCTCAGAGCAGCGCAGAAAGCCCGAAAAGCGTGTCCCGGCTGCGGCTGGGGTGCGGTAAAACAGGAAAAGGCCCCGCCGCTCTGCATGAAATGTGCAGGGCAGCGGGGCCTTTCTATGCCTGTGGGAAGGGGAGAGAGGAGCTTCAGCCCACAGTGAGGCTGGAAGCGGTGAGCCGGTGGGTCAGGACAGCCTCGGCGTCCTCGCCGCCCATGGCCAGCAGCTCGTCCACCGAGAGGGTGGTGGAACAGAGGATGGTCTGGAAGGTGATGGTGTCGATGCCCTCAGCCCGCAGCTGACGCAGGGTGGCCAGCGAGGCCCGGAGGGAGGCCGTGAGCCGTCCGACGCAGACGGTGAGAGTATTGCCGCTCTGGGTGCTCGTGTAGGAGATGCGCTGGCCGTCCTTGTCGGTGACAGTCAGGCCGGGGAGGGGAGAGGCGGGTGCGGACGGGGTGGCAGAGCCGCCGTCAGAAGAGGAAGAAGACTCCTCGGGGATAACAGGCTCAGGCTCTTCCGGCTCCACAGGACGGGGGATGGGGCTAGAGACCTGCTTGGTTTCGCCATTAGCGTCGGTGGCGGTGACTTTTGCGCCCGGGCCCAGCTTGTCCTTGATGGTGTCGAGGTCAAGCTCATGGCCGGCCCACGAGATGGCCTTGCCGTTGGGCCTACCGGCCTTGGCGGTCAGCTCGAGGCTGCCCGACAGATCGATATCGTTGCTGATGATGCCGTCGCTGCCGCCGTTGCTGTTTTTGCCGTTACCGCCAGCGGCGTTGACCGTACCGCCGGAGATGGCGACACGGGCGAAGCTGCAGATGCCGTAGCCGCCGACTTTGCCGCCGTTGCCGCCAGCGGCGTTGACCGTACCGCCGGAGATGGTGACGCCGCCGCTGCGGATGCCGTCGCCGCCGTAGCCGTCTTTGCTGTCGCCGCCAGCGGCTTTGACCGTACCGCCGGAAATGGTGACGTCGCCGCTGTCGCTGCGGATGCCGTCGCCGCTCACATTGCCGCCGTTGCCGCCGTTGGCAGTGACCGTACTACCGCCGGAAATGGTGACGTCGCCGCTGTCGCTGCGGATGCCGTCGCCGCCGTAGTCGTCTTTGCCGTCGCCGCCGTTGGCAGTGACCGTACTACCGCCGGAGATGGTGACGCCGCCGCTGCTCCAGATGCCGTCGCCGCCGTCGCCGCCGCCGCTGCCGCCGTTGGCAGTGACCGTACCGCCGGAGATGGTGAGGCTGCCGCTGCTATAGATGCCGTCTGCGCCGCTGCCGCCTTGGGCCGTCAGGCTGTCATTTTCGCCGCCGGAGATGGTGAGGCTGCCGCTGCTGGAGATGCCGCTGCTGTAGATGTCGCTCTTCAGCGCGTTGTCGCCATCCAGCTCGATATTAGTATTGCCCTCGCCAGTCACGCTCACGGCGGCTTCGCTCCGGCTGCTGGTGTCGATGTTCACATCCTTGAGTGTGACCTCTACCTTATCGTCCTTATCTTTGGCCTCGATGGTCACGGTGTTGGAAGAAGCTTTGTCCTTGTCACTATTTGTGATAACGGTGTTGGTGTCTTCCACCTCCGGATTCTCCCCTTGTGAGACCTTGTTCGTCCCTTCGGTCTCACCTGCTCTCACGGTGATGTCACCTTCTTCAATGTACCATTCCTTTGCAAAGGCCGGGGCGGTAAGGGTGGTGAGCATTGCGGCAGTCAGGATAAGCGCCGCTGCCCGCTGAGAGGCCGGACGGGGCGAATCGCTGCCCCCCGTATGGAGAGGCCGGCCCAGAACACGCATCGCAAGCTTACGATAAGACAGCATACAAAAACCTCCTTTGAATGGTGAAAATAAATGGTGAAAACAGAGAGCGTCTGACTGACCTGAATGTACCACATCTGGGGGAAAAAATCAAGAAAACCTGCGCGAATCGCCCTGTTTCCTGCGTGAATGGAGAAGTTCGGACAGATTTTGGCTCTCCCTTTAGGCTCTCCCTTTGGGAGAGCTGGCACCGAAGGTGACTGAGAGGGCAAGGACGCTGACGGAGAGGAACAGGCGCAGCGATAGCATCGCTCTGTCAAAGAACCTGCTTATCGCTGCGTAGCGGCTCTCGGGAGACGGGCTTGCCCTCTCCGTCATCGCTTGCGCGATGCCACCTCTCCCAAAGGGAGAGGCTTTTCTGCGCCTTTTTGCTCAAAAAACTTCCTGAAGATACATTTTATTGGACTTTTATTCTGCTATACTCTTGTCAGAACAAAAAGACACAGGAGGGAAGAGGAATGAAAGACGTAGAGCTGCGATATGTGGGCGGTCATGTGGAAGTATACACGGAGGCGGGGGCGTTCCTGTTCTCGGCGGACACCCTGCGGGAGGCGATGGAAGAGCTGGACGTTGCCTGACGCATTCCCGGGAATACCGGACGGCGGGTTAGAAAACACTAACGTAAAATCGAAGTAAAATCAAAGAAAAGAACAGTGCAAAAGAGGGCGGGAATTTTAAAATTCCAGTCAAAAAGGTGATTTTCCTGTAAAATAATGCTTGTTGAGCCGGGGGGGTCGATGATATAATAAAAAGGACGGCGTTTTGCATACGGAGAGCTGGGCGAAGCCGTCTTGTGCAATGGAGCAATAGGAAGATTTTAGGAGCATTGTTTTATGGACATTACACACATCACCTCTCTGCTGGGCGGTATTGCGCTGTTCCTGTATGGTATGTCGATCATGGGCGCCGGCCTCGAAAAGCTGGCCGGCGGCAAGATGCAGGGCGTATTACAGAAGCTGACCTCCTCCACCATCAAGGGCGTTATTTTCGGTACGCTCATCACCGGCGTGATCCAGTCGTCCGCCGGTACGGTCGTCATCTGTGTCGGCCTTGTCAACTCCGGCATCATGACCCTTACGCAGTCGGTAGGCGTTATCATGGGTGCAAACATTGGTACGACGGTCACGGGCCAGCTCATCCGCATGGCGGATATTTCGGGCGACAGCCTCATCCTGACCCTCATCCAGCCCAAGACGTTTGCGCCGGTGGTGGCGTTTATCGGCTGCATTTTTTATGTCTTTATCCGCAGCGCGAAAAAGAAGAACATCGGCCAGATCATGCTGGGCTTCGGCATCCTGTTCACCGGCATGAGCCTGATGGACACCGGCGTGTCCCCTCTGCGGGAGAGCGCCATGTTTCAGGAGCTGTTCGTCACTATGACCAACCCCATCCTCGGCGTTCTCGTGGGTGTGGTGGTCACGGTCATCATCCAGTCGTCCTCGGCGTCGGTGGGTATCCTGCAGGCTCTGTCCAGCACCGGCCTCGTCACCTTCAGCTCGGCCATCCCCATCGTGCTGGGTGCCCACATCGGCACCGCGTTCACCCCGCTGCTGACCATCGGCGGCTCCTCCAAGGACGGCAAGCGCGCCGCCCTCATCCACCTGTACTTCAACATCATCGGCAGCGTCATCCTGCTGGCGCTGGTCTATGCGCTCCAGTTCACCATCGGCATCCCCATGTGGGGCGATGTGATGAACAAGAGCAGCATCGCAAACATCCACACCATGACCAGCGTCATTGCGATGCTGTTCTTCCTGCCCTGCAGCGGTGTGCTGTCCAAGCTGGCCATGATGACCGTGCCCAGCAGCGCCGAGGAGGCGCAGGAGATGAGTATGCCTGTGCTGGATGAGCGTCTGTTCAAGAGCCCGGCCGTGGCTTTGCAGCAGGCCAAGAATGCCGTCGTCAAGATGTCCCGCCGTGCGGCCCGCAACGTCAGCCTTTCCACCCCGCTGCTGCTCAAGATGGACGAGGACGTGGTGAGCGCCATTGATGTCCGCGAGAACCTCATCGACCGGATGGAGGTCGAGATCTCCAACTACCTCATCAAGCTGGCCGATCAGGAGCTGGGCGACGCGGAGAGCCACGAGGTGACAGAGCTGCTCAACTTCGTCACCGAGTGTGAGCGCATCGGCGACTACGCCGTGAACATCAAGGAAAAGGCACAGGAACTGGCCGATAAGGAAGTTGCCTTCAGCGAGATGGCCCAGCAGGAGCTGAAGCTTCTGGACAAGGCGCTGGAAAAGATCCTGACCCTTACGGCGGATGCATTCGAGGCGGACGATGGCCGGATGGCCAGTCAGGTGGAGCCGCTGGAGCAGGTCATCGACATCCTTGTGGAGAAGCTCCGTGCCCAGCACATCAAGCGTCTGAAAGACGGCATCTGCTCCATCGATACCGGTGTCGTCTTCCTCGATGTGCTGAACAACGCCGAGCGCATCTCCGACCACTGCTCCAACATTGCCGCCCGTCTGGTGGGTATGGAGGCAGGCGAGGACTACGACTCCCACACCCTCAAGAATATGATGCACCACAACCCCACCAAGGAATATATGCTCAACTACGAGCAGTGCCGCAAGGATTATCTCATCCCGCTGGAACAGCTCGAAGCCTGATGAAAGACGCAAAAAGCCTGACCGTCCGCAAGCGGTCAGGCTTTTTGCTTATCCGCCGAGGTCCTCCAGCTGCGCCCGCAGGGCGGTCTCCCCGGAGACGTAGAAGCCCTGCTTGAGCCGGATGGCGTCGGCCTCGGGCAGGAGGTTGACGTAGATGCCGGTGCGCAGGAGGCGCTTGTCGGGCAGGCCGTTCTCCGTGCAGGTGTAGACCACCACCCGTCCGCCCTCGTCGCAGAGGTAAAAATCCGTGCTGCCCTGCCCGGCGCGGCCCTGTGCAGCCAGACCCGGCTCGGAGGCGGGCGTTTCTGTTCCGGAGTCGGCAGGGAAGGGGAGCTTGGGCAGGGCCATCCAGAACAGGCTGAACACGATGGTGAAGATGCAGACGGCATAAAAAACGCAGAGCCAGACCTTGCGCATGGCAGTGGACTCCTTTCGGGGCAGAATGATGTTTCAGACGGTAGTATGTGCAAAAAACAACAGCCTCAGACAGAGGTGCAGAATTTTCACACCCGGGTGCTGTACTTTGGCGGGGCAGATGTGCTATACTAATATCGTATCCGGTCGATTTGCCCCTTGCAGAAGAGGATGGCGAGGACTATAATGTATTATTATGGCTGCGGGCGGACTCGTCCGCAGCAGGATGAACAGCGAACAGCACCCTTCGGCGGTGCTTTGATGCGAAAATTGCGATAGGAGGGGATCCTTATCTCAAACAACGAAAGACGAAAGATCCGCAGCAACGGTGCTCTCCGGGAGAGACGCCCCGCCGAGGAGACGCCCCGCCGCAGCCGTGCGCCGCGGGAGCCGGAGGAAAAGAGCGGCCACCCCGTCCTGCGGTTTCTGGGCCGCACCCTCGTCACCCTCGTCTGTCTGGGCATCATGGCAGGCAGTCTGGCGGCGGTGGGCGCAGTCTACTATGTGGTGCAGGTCACGGCCAACGACGGCGACCTGCTGGACCTCGACAACATCGAGCTGAGCCAGTCGAGCCTTGTGGTGGCCACCGACCCGGACACCGGTGCACAGGTGGAGTACGCCACCCTGCGCTCCTCTAACAGCCACCGCGTCTGGGCCGACCTCGAGCAGATCCCGACCAACCTACAGTATGCATTCATCTGCACCGAGGATAAGGATTTTTACACCGAGCCGGGCGTCAACTTCAAGCGTACCATCGGCGCGATGATCAACGAGTACCTGCTGCCCATCTACAGCTCCAAACAGGGCGCTTCCACGCTGGAGCAGCAGCTCATCAAGAACCTGACCAGCGACAAGAGCGCCAGCGGCATCGAGGGCGCACTGCGCAAGCTGCGTGAGATCTACCGCGCCCTCATCCTGAGCCGCAGCTATTCCAAGGAGACCATTCTGGAAGCGTATCTCAACACCATCAGCTTCACGGGCACCATTCAGGGCGTCCAGACGGCGGCCAACGAGTACTTCAACAAGGATGTCAGCCAGCTGACCCTCTGGGAGTGCGCGTCCATCGCTTCCATCACCAAGAATCCGACCAACTACAACCCCTACACTAACCCCGAAAACCTCATCCACCGCCGCAACTTCCTGCTCTACAATATGTGGCAGCAGGGCGTCATCTCGGAGGATGATTACCGCAACGCAGCGGCGCAGCCGCTGGTGCTGGCGGAGGAGGATGACAGCAAGAAGAGCAGCTCCACCACCTCCTACTTCACCGACGCCCTCTTCAACGAGGTGGTGAAGGACATCATGGCCAAGGAGGGCGTGGACGAGTCCACCGCCCAGAGTATGCTCTACACCGGCGGCTACACCATCGAGGCCACCGTGAACCCCAAGCTCCAGACCACGATGGAGAATCTGATGCTCAACGCCGACGACGCCTACTTCCCGGCCGGCTGGCATGAGGAAGAAGTGACCAGCATCTCGGACGACGATGTGCAGGTGTACAACGAGGACGGCACCCCCAAGACCCGCACCGGCGAGGACGGCACGGTCTACTACTACCGCAACGTCCGCACACAGGCCGCGATGGTCACGCTGGACTACGACGGCAATGTGCTGGCCATGGTGGGCGGTCTGGGCGAAAAGACCAAGAGCCTCTCTCTGAACCGCGCCTACGGCGTCACCCGGCAGACCGGCTCCACCATCAAGCCCATCGGTGCGTATGCGCTGGGCATCGAGTATGGTCTGGTCAACTGGTCCACCATGCTCAACAACTCGCCCCTCTACCTCAAACAGGATATGGTCATCCGCGACGAGGACTACTGCCGGAAGAACGGCCTGATGGGCCTGACCGACAAGCAGCTGAAAGCCTATCCCAACGCATGGCGCAGCTGGCCCCGCAACTACGGCGGCAACTACGGCGACAACTCCGACCTGCCGCTCTGGAATGGCCTTGCCCGCTCGCTGAACACCATCGCCATCCGGGTGGGCGACCTCGTGGGCGCAAGCAACATCTTCAACTTCGTCTACAATACCTTGCAGCTCAATACGCTGGACCCGGTCAACGACGTGGGCCTTGCGCAGATGGTCATGGGTAGCCAGACCCACGGCGTCACCCCGATGGCGCTGGCGGCGGCGTTCCAGATCTTCTATGACGGCGAGTACACCACGCCCCATCTTTACACCCGCGTCCTCGACCGCGACGGCAACATCTATATGGAGAGCAACGACACCAGCTATCAGGCCCTGACCCCCCAGACGGCTTATGTCATGAACCGCCTGCTCAAGAACGTCCTGTTCTCCAGCGTCGGCACGGCCAGCGGCCGCTACCCCAACTCCAACGGTATGGAGGCCTTCGGCAAGACCGGTACGGCCAGCGACGAGAAGGACCTGTGGTTCGTGGGCGGCACGCCCTACTACGTCACCGCCGTGTGGTGGGGCTATGATGCGCCCTACGACATGACCAAGACCCTCGGCAAGCAGCAGGCCAAGACCCGCACCTGCGTCATGGCATGGAAGGCCCTGATGGAGCAGGTGCAGGCAGACCTGCCCTATAAGGCATTCCCGGCGGCAGACGGCGTCGTGGAGCGCAGCTACTGCACCCAGAGCGGACTGCTGGCCAGCGGCTCCTGCCCCAGCACCGCAGTGGGCTACTACCGCGCCGACGACCTGCCCGATGTCTGCAACTACTCCCACGGTCAGGCCGCTGTGTCCAGCGCTCCCCTCACGTCGGAGCCGGATACCACCAACCTCGACACCGACTGAGCGAAAAACTCATACTTTTGCGGCATCGGATAGCAATTCCGGTGCGCTGAGAGGGCACTTCACGGCACAAAACTGGATAATCTGACAAAATAGCATCCGACCCCTTGCAATGCGGGGAGTCGGATGCTATTATATTTTCTGCAAGAACACTTGTGTTTGTGAGGTGAACAAGTTGGAACGCCGTTTTTATCTGGTGGACGCGCAGGTGCTGCCGGAAGTCTTTCTCAAAGTCGTCCGCGCCAAGGAGCTTCTGGCCAGCGGGGAGGCGCGCAGCATCTCGGCTGCGACCCGCAGCGTGGACCTGTCGCGCAGCGCATTTTATAAATATAAGGACTGCATCTTCGACTCGGAGAATGGCCGCGAGGTCATCACCGTTATGGCGACCCTGAGGGACGAGACGGGCGCGCTGCAGAGCCTTCTGGCCGGCATCAGCGCCGCCGGTGCCAGCATCGTGACCATCAACCAGTCTACCCCGGAGAACGGTGCGGCGCTGGTGGCTGTCACCATCCGCACCGACACCATGCAGATGACCCCCGAGGAGCTGACCGAAAAGCTTTCGCGTCAGCGAATGGTCGTGGGCGTACACTGCGGATACAATCTGTGAGAGCATATTGATAGAAAACAGGAACGAGGGCTGTATCATGGCAAAAATCGCGATCTTGGGCTTTGGCACGGTGGGCAGCGGCGTGTACGAGGTGCTTTGCCGCAACGCCGCAGGCGTCTCCCGCCGCGCAGGCGAGCCGGTGGAGGTCAAGTACATCCTTGACCCCAAGGATTTCTCGGCTCATCCGGCTGCACAGCTGTTTATTAAGAACTTCGATACCATTCTGGAAGACCCGGAGGTGAAGGTCGTCGTCGAGACCATCGGCGGCACCCGCTTCGCCTACCCCTATGTCAAGGCCTGCCTCGAGAGCGGCCGGAGCGTCTGCACCTCCAACAAGGAGATGGTGGCCACCTACGGCGCAGAGCTGCTGGCTCTGGCCAAGGCCCACGGCTGCGCCTTCCTCTTCGAGGCCTCTGTGGGCGGCGGCACCCCCATCATCACCCCGATGCATCAGTGCCTCGCGGCCAATGTCATCACTGAGGTGGAGGGCATCGTCAACGGCACCACCAATTTCATGCTCACCAAGATGGTGCGGGAGAATCTGGGTTTCGACGAGGCACTGAAGATCGCGCAGGAGCTGGGTTACGCCGAGACGAAGGACCCCGGCGATGATGTGGATGGCCGCGACGCCTGCCGCAAGATCGCCATCCTGTCCTCGCTGGTCTGCGGCCATCAGATCTACCCCCAGAATATCCCCACCCGCGGCATCCGGGACATCACGGCGGGCGATGTGGCGGCAGCGGAAAAGCTGGGCTGCGTCATCAAGCTCATCGCATGGATGAAGCGGGGCGAGGACGGCAGTGTGGCTGCGGGCGTCGAGCCTTGCCTCGTGCCGAAGGTGAACCAGCTGGCCGGCGTGGACGACGTCTTCAACGCCGTCCTCGTGAAGGGCGATATGCTGGGCGATGTGGTCTTTTACGGCAAGGGCGCAGGCAAGCTTCCCACCGCCAGCGCCGTGGTGGCCGACGTGGTGGACGCCCTCAAGAACGGCTCCAAGGTCCACGACAGCCTGTTCTGGCAGCCTGCCGAGCCGGTGGAAGGGATGCTCACCGACCCCGCGCCTGCCGCATACTATGTGCGTGTGGAGGGCATCGCCCCGGCCGTGGCCGAGGCCATCTATGGCAAGGGCCATGTGGTGGATGAGCACTTCGACGGCTGTGCCTACTTCGTGGACAGCGCCGACGGCAAGGCTCTGGCCGAAGCGGCCCGGAAGGTGGAGGCCGTGGGCGGCAGCGTGAAGCTGGTGCTCCGCCGTCTGCCCGAGGAAGTCTGAGCGGAAGAGGAGAGGGAACTGCTATGAAGATCAAAGTTTCCGTCCCGGCGACCAGCGCCAACATCGGCTCCGGCTTCGATGCACTGGGCCTCGCGGTGACGCTGTACAACACGGTGACATTTGAAGAGAGCGACCATCTGGACATCTCGGCGGCGGACGGCACCCGTATCCCCCGGGGCGAGAGCAATCTGGTCTATCGCTCGGCCAAGGGTCTGTTCGACAAGGTGGGCAAGACCATGCCGCCCCTCAAGCTCGTCCAGACCAACGCCATCCCCATGGCCCGGGGCCTCGGCTCGTCCTCGGCCTGCATCATCGCGGGCCTGCTGGGCGCGAACCGGATGCTGGGCGATGTGCTCAACACGCAGGAGCTGCTGACGCTGGCTACCTCCATCGAGGGCCATCCCGATAACGTGGCACCGGCCCTTCTGGGCGGCTTGACCAGCAGCGTCTTTGAGGACGGCGTGGTCTACTCCGTCAAGCGGGACGTGGACGAGAGCCTCTGCTTCGCGGCCATCGTGCCCGACTACAAGCTGCTGACCGAGGCCGCCCGTGCGGCCCTGCCGAAAGAGGTCACTCACAAGGATGCGGTGTATAACCTGTCCCGTGCAGCCCTCATCCCGGCGGCGTTCTGTGAGGGACGCCACGACCTGCTGGCCATCGCCACCGAAGATAAGCTCCACCAGCCCTACCGGATGCCCCTGATGCCCGGCTCGAAGGAAGTCTTCGACATGGCGCGGCTCTGCGGCGCAAAGGCGGTATACGTCTCGGGCGCGGGCAGCACCGTGATGGCGGTGGCAGAGAAGGCCAGCGCCGAAAAATTCTACTCCAAGCTGGAAAAAGGCCTCGAGCTGCTGGAGGGCTTGGACGGATGTGAAGCATTTACACTGCTGCGGCTGGATGCCGACAACACCGGTGCGACAGTGGAATGATAGACAGGGAGAGGAAGTGCAAGACCGCTTCCGCCCGGTGTACCCCTCAGACACTGAGGGAGCAAAAAGAGGAGAGTGACAAGATATGGCGTTGATCGTACAGAAGTTCGGCGGTTCTTCGGTGAAGGACCGGGACCGTATCTTCAACGTGGCCCGCATCGTGGCCAACACCCACAACGCGGGAAATGACGTGGTCGTGGTGGTGTCCGCACAGGGCGACACCACCGATGACCTTATCGCAAAGGCAGCAGAGATCACCCACAACCCTTCTGCCCGTGAGATGGATATGCTGCTGGCTGCAGGCGAAGAGATCAGCATCTCCCTGCTGGCCATGGCCCTGAACGAGCTGGGCTGCCACGCCACCAGCCTGACCGGCTGGCAGGCGGGTTTCCGCACCGACCGTGCCTACACCAAGGCCCGCATCACCAAGCTGGAGACCGAGCGCATCTCTTCGGAGCTGGAGCGCAACCGCGTCGTCGTCGTGGCAGGCTTCCAGGGACTGAACAAGCTGGACGACATCACCACGCTGGGCCGTGGCGGCTCGGACACCAGCGCCGTCGCCATCGCGGCAGCCCTGCACGCTGACCGCTGCCAGATCTTCACAGATGTGGAGGGCGTTTACACGGCTGACCCCCGCAAGGTGCGCAACACCCGCAAGCTGGACGAGATCACCTTCGACGAGATGCTGGAGCTGGCCTCTCTCGGCGCACAGGTGCTCAACAACCGCAGCGTGGAGCTGGCCAAGAAGTATAATGTGGAGCTGGAGGTCCTCTCCAGTCTGAACCCCGTGCCCGGCACGGTCGTCAAGGAGGTTGTAAAAGACGTGGAAGGTATGCTGATCAAGGGTGTCGCAAAGGACACCGATGTTGCTGTTATCACTATCCTGAATGTTCCCGATGAGCCGGGCACCAGCTTCAAGATCTTCGGTCTGCTGGCCCAGAAGAACATCAATGTGGACATCATCCTGCAGTCCACCGGCCGCGACGGCAAGAAGGACATCAGCTTCACCTGCTCGGAGAGCGAGGCGGAGACTGCAATGCGCGTCCTGCGCGAGGGCGCACACTTCGATCAGATCACCTGCGACGAGACCTGCGCCAAGGTGTCCATCGTGGGTGCCGGCATGCAGAGCCACAGCGGCGTGGCCTCCAAGATGTTCGAGGCCATGTCCAACAACAACATCAACATCAAGATGATCTCCACCAGCGAGATCAAGATCTCCTGCATCATCGACCGCGAGGACGCCGATAAGGCAGTCAGCGCCATCCACGATATGCTGTTCGAGTAAAAAAAGGCTATAGAAGCCGCCGCGCCATGCGCTCTGCGCCGGTGCGGCGGCTTTTTTGCGTACACAATTTTTTTACAGGGCCTGCCGTTTACACCCGGAGAAAAGGGGTGTATAATGTAATTATCTGCCTGCACCCCGGGCGAACGCCGAACAAGAGGAAGGAAGCTGCATCATGGAGCAAAATCGACCCGAACCCCGCCGCACGCTGCCGCCGGCCCAGCGCCGCCGGAGACACCGCATCCGCCTCGTGCGCAACTGGACGGTCTTTCTGCTCAGCTGCGGCGCGATGATGGCCGTGATGACCGGCGGCATCCTCTGGCTGCTGCCGAAGGCCTACGCCCTCATCGCGCCGCCGACGGCTTTCGAGGCCCGGGAGTATACGGGCGGCGCAGAGACGGACCTCTCCGACGCCCGTCTTGTACTGGTGAATGGGAACCTGCCCCTGACGGAAGAGCCGACGCCGGAGCTTGCCGTGGCCGACGAGGCCACCGGCGTTTCGCTGGAGGCCGAGGCCGCCGCAGCTTACCGCCAGATGGTGGAGGCTGCGCGGCAGGATGGGATCGAGCTGGTGCTGACGGCGGGCCATCAGGACGCCGCCGCCCGCCAGAGCGCCTATGAGGCCGCAGTCCAGAGCTACCGGGAGGCCGGAAGCAAGGAAGAGGACGCTGCCGCCAAGGCCGCCACCGTCCAGCCCGCGCCGGAGGCCAGCGAGTACGCCACCGGCTACGCCGCCGACATCCTCGCAGCGGACAGCCTTGAGGAGAACACCGGCTTCGCCGACACCCGCGCCTACGAGTGGCTGTCAGCCTATGCGGCCGAGTACGGCTTCATCCTGCGTTGGCCGCAGGAGCGTCAGGCCGCCACCGGTATGGTGTTCGAGCCGTGGCACTGGCGGTATGTGGGCAGGGACAACGCCCTCGCCATCCGTGCCTCGGGCCTCTCGCTGGAAGAGTATCTGGCGCTGGAACAAACGAAATAACACAAAAGGACGATAGAACATTGAAACGAACCCAGATCGCGCCCGGCGTCCATCTCTCGTATGACGCCGCGCAGAAATTCAACCGCTGCCGCATCAGCATCCATTTTGCGTTCCCGGCCCGCCGCGAAACGGCCACGGCCCACGCACTGCTGCCGCTGGTGATGGAGCGGGGCTATGCCGACTGCCCCGATATGACCCAGCTGACCAAGAAGCTGGCCCGCCTCTATGGTGCCGACCTGACGGTGGACGCCCGCCCGATGGGATGCAGCCACAACCTCTGCGTCAGCATCACCGGCATCAAGGACCAGTTCGCGCTGGAAGGGGAGAAGCTGACGCAGGAGTACGCCGCACTGGCGCTGGGCACAGCCTTCCACCCCTATTTCGTGGGCGGAACCTTCGACCCCGAGGCCGTGGGCATCGAGAAACAGATGCTGAAAAAGGCGCTGGAAGACGAAGTGAACGACAAGCGGCTCTACTGCCAGCGGCAGGCCAACCGGGAATTTTTCGGCGACAGCCCCGCCGGTGTCCGGCAGGAGGGTTATCTGGAAGAGGTAGACGGCCTGACGCCTGAGATGCTGACCGAGGCTTATGACGAGATGCTCCGGACGGCGAACATCGAGCTGATCGTGCTGGGCTGTGACGAGGCCAGCACCGCCGCTGTGCAGGACGCCCTGCTGGCCGAGCTTTCAGCCCTTGACCGCGTCCCGCTGCCCCGGGCGGAGAATATCGCCATGCCCCGGCGGGAGCCGGTGCGCCGGGTGGAGTACTTCGACACCACGCAGGCCAAGCTCTGTATGCTCTTCACGCTGGGTCAGCCCATGCAGCCCGGCCAGCTGGCCGCAGTCCGGCTGGCGATGGCTCTCTACGGCGGCAGCGTCACCAGCCGCCTCTTCCTGAACGTCCGGGAGCGGGACCATCTGTGCTATTACTGCTCGTCCTCTTTCCAGAGCTTTACGGGCAGCATGGCCGTCAACAGCGGTGTTGAGCACGCGGACGCGGCCCGGGCCGAGGCAGCCGTGCTCAAAGAGCTGAAAGACCTCTGTGACGGCCCCATCACCGACGAGGAGCTGGAAGACTGCCGCCGGGGTCTGCTGGCCGGGATGAACGGCCTCGAAGATACGCTGGGCGGCATCGAGACGTGGTACTATATGGAGGTGCTGCGGGGCGGCCCGGTGCAGACGCCGGACGACGCCCGCCGCGCCCTGCTGGCCGTGACCAAGGAAGAGGTGCGGGACATCCTCCGGCAGTTCACCCTGTCGGTGAGCTGTCTGCTGACGAGAGAGGAGGGAGACGAGAATGGCTGAGAACACCCGGAGCGTGCTGGAACGCACCGCCGCAGACCAGTGGCAGACCCTGCCCTCGGGGCTGACTGTCCTCGTCCGCCCCATGCCGGGCTACTCCGGCACCCATGTCATCTATGCAACCCGCTTCGGCTCCATCGACCGGGATTTCCGGCTGGGGGAGCGGGAGGTGCATCTGCCTGCCGGCGTGGCCCATTTCCTCGAGCACAAGATGTTTGAGGATGAGGATGGCGACGCCTTTGCAAAGTTTGCCAAGACCGGCGCCAACGCCAATGCCTTCACCGCCTTCGACCGCACCTGCTATCTCTTTACGGCCACAGAACAGCTGGACGAGAGCCTCGACGTGCTGCTGGGCATGGTGGGACGCCCCTACTTCACCGAGCAGACCATCGCCAAGGAGCAGGGCATCATCGGACAGGAGATCAAGATGTACGATGACAGCCCTGACTGGCGGCTCATCACTGGCCTGTGCGAGTGCCTGTACCACAGCCACCCCATCCGCAGCGACATTGCGGGCACGGTGGAGAGCATTGCCGAGATAACCCCCGGGATGCTCTACGATTGCTGCAGGGCTTTCTATGCCCCGGGCAATATGGTGCTGGCCGCAGCGGGCAACACCAGCATGGAGCAGATCCTCGCGGCCTGTGCCCGCCACGGCCTGATGGACGAGCGCCCGGCGGAAAAGGTGGAGCGGCTGCTCCGCCCCGAACCCATGACGCTGGCGTCGGCGGAAAAGACCATCGCCATGCCCATCGCCAAACCCTGCTTCGGTCTGGGCTTCAAGGAAGAGCCGCTGCCCTTCGGCGACCTGCGCAGCGAGATGCTGTACGAGCTTATCCTCTGCTGCATCTGCGGCGGGATGTCGCCGCTCTACCGCCGCCTCTACGACGAGGGCCTGACCAACCCGGGCTTCGGCGGCGAGGTGCTGCGGGTGGAGGGGTGCTGCTGCATCCTCTTCACCGGCGAGAGCGACGCCCCCGACACCGTCCGCCAGCTTCTGCTGGACGAGATCGAGCGGGTGCGGCGCGAGGGGGTTGACCGGGAGATCTTCACCCTCTGCAAGAACGAAAAATACGGCCAGCTCATCGAAAATCTGGAAAATGTCGAGGATTCGGCCAGCCAGATGGCGGATTTCGCGCTGGCAGGCCAGACCGTGGCCCAGCAGATCACCATGCTGGCGGGCCTGACGGCAGAGGATGCCGACGCGGCCCTGCAGCACATCCTCCGCCCGGAGCGGATGGCCATGATGCGCATCGAGCCGGACGGCACGGTCGGCGATGAGGAAGAAGAGGAGACAGAAGAATGACGAATCTGGTACAGTTCCCGGGCCTTGGCCTCAGCTTTGAGCTGGACCGTGTGGCTTTCAGCATCGGCGGGGCCGATATTTATTGGTATGGCGTCTGCATCGCCTTCGGCCTCTGCCTTGCGCTGGTGTTCGCGTTCCGCCGCTGCACCGAGTTCGGCATCGACGCCGACGCGATGGTGGACGTCATCCTCGTCGGCGTGGTGCTGGGCATCGCCAGCGCCCGCCTGTATTATGTGGCGATGGCACCTTATAATTATGATACCATCTGGGATGTGCTGGCTGTCCGGGATGGCGGTCTGGCCATCTACGGCGGCATCATCGGTGCTTTCGTTTTCGGTGGTCTGGCCTGCAAGTGGCGGGGCGTGCCGGTGCTGCCCATGTTCGACCTCGCCGGCATGGGCTTTCTCATCGGACAGGGCTGTGGCCGCTGGGGCAACTTCTTCAATCAGGAGGCCTTCGGCTGCAACACCACCCTGCCGTGGGGAATGTTCAGCGAGGCGACGGAGGAATACCTGATGGGCAGCACCGTCACGGTGCCCAAGGGCGTCACCATCGACCCCACGATGCCCGTCCACCCCACCTTCCTCTACGAGAGCATCTGGTGCTTCGTGGGTTTGGCCCTGCTGACGGCGTACATCAAGAAGCGGAAGTTCAACGGCGACATCGCCCTGCGCTATCTCATCTGGTACGGCGCAGGCCGCTTCTGGATCGAGGGACTCCGCACCGACAGCCTGCTGCTGGTGCCGTCGCTGGGCCTGCGTGCCTCCCAGCTGGTGGCGGCGGCGGCCGTCGTGGGCGGCGTGGCGCTGGAGATCTTCCTGACCCGGAAGTATAAAGGCAAGCCGCTCATGGTGACGCTGGCCCTGACGGCGGAGAACCGCACCCTTCTGGCGAAGGTGCACAAAGCGCAGCCGGAGCTTGTCCTTGAGCGGGAGGAGCTGGTAGCGTCCAGCCCCCGCAAGCTTTTCATCGAGCGCACCAACGCATATAACGAGCGGGTGAAGCAGATGCTGAAGGAGAAGCTGGCGGAGAAAAACTGAAAATATTTCCGCAAAAGCGGGATTTTCCTCTTGAAATCCGCACGTTTTTTTGCTATACTATTCTAGCCGCTTGGTGTGGGCGCCTCAAATGGCCCCTGTGAGGGCCTGCCTTTACGACCAGCGAGTACAACGAAAAGGAATGAACAAAATGTACGCAATCATTGTTACCGGCGGTAAGCAGTACCGCGTGGAGCAGGGCGACATCGTCTACATCGAGAAGCTGGACGTTGAGGCCGACTCCGAAGTGAAGTTTGATCAGGTTCTCGCTATCGGCGAGGAGGGTTCGGTCAAGGTTGGCGCTCCTGTTGTTGAGGGCGCTTCCGTTTCTGCTAAGGTCATCAAGAATGGCAAGGGCAAGAAGCTGAACATCATCACCTATCGCGCAAAGAAGCACAGTGCTCGCCGCATGGGCCATCGTCAGCCCTTCACCAAGGTTGAGATCACTGCGATCAACGGCTAAGTAGGAGGTATATTACAATGGCACATAAAAAGGGCGTAGGCAGCACCAAGAACGGCCGTGATTCTGCGGCTCAGCGTCTGGGCACCAAGCGTGCAGATGGTCAGTTCGTTCTGGCCGGCAACATCCTCGTTCGCCAGCGCGGCACTCACATCCAGCCGGGTGAGAATGTCGGCAAGGGCAGCGATGATACCCTGTTTGCTCTGGTCGATGGCACCGTTCGTTTCGAGCGCGTGGGCAAGAGCGGCAAGAAGTGCAGCGTCAAGCAGTAACTTCTTCCTAAAATCTGCAACACAGAGAGCCGGACCCTCGTGGCCCGGCTCTTTTTGATGAATTTCTTCTTCCTTGATCTGGCTCCCCTCGCTAGGGGAGCTGGCCGCGCCAAAGCGCGGACTGAGAGGTTATTTTCCGATAAAAGCGCAGAGAATAAGCGCTGAGAAGAATCTTTTCTGAGAACAGGAGGGCCTGTATGGCAGCACAAACCAATTTTATCGACATCGCCACCATCTGGCTCCATGCGGGCAAGGGCGGCGACGGCGCTGTGAGTTTCCATCGTGAAAAGTTCGTGGCCGCTGGCGGCCCGGACGGCGGCGACGGCGGACGGGGCGGCGACATCATCTTCGTCGTGGACGACCATCTCACCACCCTGATGGACTTCCGCTACAAGCGCAAGTACACCGCTGACGAGGGCGGCAAGGGCGGCGCGAGCCTCTGCCACGGCAAGAACGCCGAGAACCTTGTCATCAAGGTGCCGCTGGGCACCGTCATCAAGGACGCCGAGAGCGGCCTTGTCATCGCCGATCTGTCCGACCACACCCCCGTGACCGTGGCCAAGGGAGGCCGGGGCGGCTATGGCAATGCCCATTTCGCCACCCCCACCCGCCAGATCCCCAAGTTCGCAAAGCCCGGTATGCCCGGCGAGGACATTCAGGTGACGCTGGAGCTGAAGCTGATCGCAGATGTGGGCCTCATCGGCTTCCCCAATGTGGGCAAGTCCACCCTCATCTCCACCATCAGCGCCGCTAAGCCGAAGATCGCCAACTACCACTTCACCACGCTGGTGCCCACGCTGGGCGTCGTGTCGGTGGGGGAGGGCGCAAGCTTTGTCTGCGCCGACATCCCCGGCCTCATTGAGGGTGCCAGCGAGGGCATCGGTCTGGGCCATGACTTCCTCCGCCATGTGGAGCGCTGCCGCCTGCTGCTCCACGTCGTGGATGTCTCCGGCAGCGAGTGCCGCGACCCCATCGAGGACTTCGAGAAGATCAACGAGGAGCTGGCAAAGTTCAGCCCTGCGCTGGCCGAGCGTCCCCAGATCGTGGTGGGCAACAAGTGTGACCTCGCCACCGAGGAGCAGATCGACACCTTCCGCAGGTATGTGGAGGAGAAGGGCCTGACCTTCGTGCCCATCTCCGCCGCCACCATGCAGGGCGTGAGGGAGCTTCCGGGTCTGGTCTACAACCGCCTGAAGGACATCCCTGCCATCCCCGTGTTCACCCCCGAGTACAAGAAGCCGGAGGCAAAGGCTGGCAGCCGCGAGTTCACCATCAAGCGGATGGAGGCTCATGTCTGGAGCGTGGATGCGCCGTGGCTGGAGTATATCCTTGCCGGCAGCAATGTGGACGACTACGAGAGCCTGCAGTATTTCCAGCGTCAGCTGGGCGAGAGCGGCATTCTGGACGCTCTGGTCCAGAAGGGCGTGCAGGAGAACGACACCATCCTCATCGGCGAGTATCAGTTCGATTATATCTTCTAAGAGGTCAACGGGCTTGCCCTCTCAGCCTCACGCAGTTCGGCAGCTCTCCCAAAGGGAGAGCCAGAACGTAACGGTCAGGCTTTTGCCTCTCCCTTTGGGAGAGGTGGCATTGCGAAGCAATGACGGAGAGGGCAAGGACGCTGACGAAAGGAGAGACCGTTCTATGAACGAACCCGAAAAGATCGACCCCCGGGAGCTGAGTCCGCTGGCGCTGGCCTTTGTGGGCGACAGTGTGCTGGAGCTTCTGGTGCGGCAGCGGCTGGTGGAGCACCACCGGCTGTCGGCGGGAAAGCTCAACGCCGAAAAGGTCAAGTACGTCTCGGCCCGGGCGCAGTTCCGGGAGGAGCAGCTGTTGGAGCCGCTCTTCACAGAGGACGAGCTTGCCGTCTTCAAGCGGGGCCGCAACGCCAGCAAGGCCAGCGTCGCCAAGCACGCCTCCCCGGAGGAATATCGTGCCTCTACCGGCTTCGAGTGCCTGCTGGGCTGGCTGTATCTGAACGGCCAGCTGAACCGGGTGCAGGAGCTGTTCGAGACGCTGTGGCAGTCCTTCGACCCCAACGAGAAGTAAGAAAAAACGCGAAAGCCCACTGCTTTCTGCACTGGGGAACAGTGCAAAGAGAGCAGTGGGCTTTTTGGGGTCACTCCGCCTTATCGGCTGTTGCGGGCGGAGTTGTGGGCCGAGTTCTTGCCGCCCTCATCGTCGGCACCCTTGGTGTACTGGTTGGGGTGCTTGTGCTCGTTGGTGGCAGAGTTCTGGCTGGAACTGGTGGTGCGGCTGTTCGTCTGATTGGTGGTGCGGTTCTGGTTCTTGCAGTTGGTGCTGCGGTTCTCGCTGCGATTTTCCATCGTATCGTCGCTCCTTTCGATTTCGGGAGGCGCTTTGCGCTCCCTGCCCATAGTTTGACCGGCTGCGGCGGCTTTATGCACCGCGGCCCGAAGGAGGTTTTGCAAAAATGCCTGCCGAATATTTTGAAGCCCGGGAACGCGCCCTGCTGGGCGAACGGTACGAGCGGCTCTACGCCGCCCCGCAGGAGACGGCGGCCCGGGGCGTGACCGTCTCCGCACTCCGCACGACCCCGGAGGAGTTTGCGGCCCGGGCAGACTTCCCGCTCCGGCCCTCGCCCTTCTGCAAGGCGGCGTTCGTGGTGGAGCGTCCCGATTTCAAGCCGGGACGCCACCCCTATCATCACGCGGGCGTCTTTTACTCGCAGGAGCCGTCGGCCTCGTCCGCCGCGCCGCTGCTGGGCGTCCGGCCCGGGATGCGGGTGCTGGACCTGTGCGCCGCCCCCGGCGGCAAGAGCAGCCAGCTCGCCGCCGCTCTGCGGGGGCAGGGGCTTCTGGTCAGCAACGAATACGTCGCGGCCCGGGCGGAGATCCTGAAAAGCAACCTCGAGCGGATGGGTGTGCCCAATGCTGTAGTGCTCAACGAGACGCCCGCCCGCATCGCGGCGGCTCTGCCGGAGTTTTTTGACCGGGTGCTGGTGGACGCGCCCTGCTCCGGCGAGGGGATGTTCCGCAAAGAGCCTGCCGCGCTGGCCCAGCACTGTGAGGCGCTGGTGAAGCAGTGCGCGGAGCTTGGCGCAGACATCCTCGACAGCGCCGCCGCGGCCCTCGCGCCGGGCGGGGAGCTGGTCTACTCCACCTGCACCTTCGCACCCGAGGAGGATGAGGGGCAGGTGGCAGCGTTCTTACAGCGCCACCCGGAGTTCGCGCTGGCCGACGTGCTGGGCCATGTGGACTACACCTTCGGCAGCGAGGGCGAGGCCAACCGCACCGGCGGACTGCCGCTGGACGTGAGCAAGGTGCGCCGTATCTGGCCCTGTCAGGGCGGCGAGGGCCACTTCATGGCCCGGCTGGTCAAGGCGGGCACGCCCCGCGCCCTGCTTGCCCCCGGCGGGTACACGCCGGAAGAGCAGCTCTGGCTGGCCGCTGCCGCCGAGGCAGGCCGAAAGGCCAAAGGCGGCAAGCCCCAGAAAGGCAGCAGGCCCGCCGATGCCCGCAGCGCACGGCGGGAGAACAGCCGCGCCTGCCGGGAGGCCGCGCAGGGCCGCAGCGTCCGCAGCCGGGACGGCGGGGCAGGGGAGGCAACGCCCGCCCAGAGCCTCGCCGCGTGGCGGGAGTTCGCGGAGGAGTATTTCCCGGAGCTGGCCGGGCGTCCCGCCGTGGTGCATGGCGGAGGCGTCCTGCTTCCGGCGGCCTTCCCCCAGACGAATCTCCACGTCCTGCGGGCGGGCGTCTTTGTGGGCAGCGTGCAGAAGGGCCGCTTCGTGCCGGAGCACCATCTGTTCACGGCCTTCGGCGCGCTCTGCAAGAACCGCGAGGAGCTGACCCTCGCCGACCCGCGGACCGTGGAATACCTCTCCGGCCGGGAGGCCGAAGCCCGCACCGCCGCCGACGGCTGGTGCTGCGTGACGGTGGACGGCTGGCCGCTGGGCGGCGGAAAAGTGTCCGGCGGCAGGGTCAAAAACCACTACCCCAAGGCGCTCCGGCTGCTGTAAAACGCAGTTTTTGGCAGAATAGGCCCGAAAACCAGCAGCACAAGGCTTGAACGCCGATGGCTGTTGTGATAGAATAATAGAGTTAGATTTTGTGTGCTGCCACAATGCGGGCGACCACAGCCCGTCTGCCCGCAGGCGGAGATCACTGATAAAATACAGGAGGCTCTTTCCCATGTCTGGACATAGCAAATGGAACAACATCAAGCGCAAGAAGGAAAAGACCGACGGCGCAAAGGCAAAGGTCTTTACCAAGATCGGCCGCGAGATCAGCGTCGCCGTCCGCACCGGCGGCCCCAACCCCGCTTCCAACAGCAAGCTGGCAGACCTGATCGCCAAGGCAAAGCGTATGAGCGTGCCGAACGATAACATCCAGCGCATCATCAAGAAGGCCGAGGGCGGCGATAAGACCGAGTACGAGGCAATCACCTACGAGGGCTACGGCCCCGGCGGCGTCGCTGTCATGGTGGAGACCCTGACCGACAACCGCAACCGTACTGCTGCCGACCTGCGCCACTACTTCGACAAGAACGGCGGCAATCTGGGCGCTATGGGCTGCGTGGGCTTCCTGTTCAGCCAGAAGGGCGTCATCGACATCTCTCTGGAGGACAAGGACGCCGACGAGGCCATGATGGACGCTCTGGATGCCGGTGCAGAGGACTTCGACGCAGGCGAAGAGGCTGCGGAGATCACCACCGACCCCGAGAACTACTCCGCTGTCGTCAAGGCTCTGGAGGAGAAGGGCTACGAGATCCTCTCCGACGATCTGGCCATGGTCCCCATGACCACCACCCGCCTGACCGACCCCGACCAGCTCAAGCTGATGGGCAAACTGCTGGATGCCCTCGAGGACAACGACGACGTCCAGAACGTCTGGCACAGCCTCGAGAACGAAGAGGATCTGCCGGAATAAGCTTCCGCAGGCCGGAGGAATGCTGATTCGAAGCCGTTCTTTGTACTGCGAAGCACAGAGAGCGGCTTTTTGGCTTACGAAGGCCAAAAATCGGGAGCAGTCAAATATAGCAGTTTGCGTATTTAATGCACAAGCAACATCCGCAAACTGCATATCGCAAATATGTTATATTTGATAGGCACTATTTTTGAAAATTGCGATAAAAAATGCCGTAGAGAAGCATTTCCGCGGAATTGCCTGTTGCATCCTAGATTTTTCTATGCTAGAATGTGAGAAAGTGAGGAAGAGAAATCCATAAAAATGCGGAAAGGCGGTGATGCGGTATGGAGTCGGGAGCGTTGATCGAACTGCACGCCCATATCCTTCCGCAGATGGACGACGGAAGCGAGAGCGTGGAGATGTCGCTGGCGATGCTTCAGGCGCTGGCTGGGATGGGGGTCGGGACGGTCTGTGCGACCTCCCACTACTACACCCGGGAGAACAGCATCACCATGTATCTGGCGCGGCGGGCGGCGGCCCTGAACGCGCTGCACAGCGCCATCCCGGCGGGGAGCAGCCTGCCCCACATCCTTCCGGCGGCGGAAGCAGCCTATTTCCGGGGGATGGAAGAACATCACCCGGAGCGGCTCTGCATCGAGAACACCCGCACCCTGATGCTGGAGATGCCCTTTTCGGAGTGGACCGACCAGCAGGTGGAGACGGTGGCGGTGCTGTCGCTGGATCTACATTTCAATGTCGTGCTCGTCCATCCCGAGCGGTTCTGCTTCAGCTCGAGCAACCGCCGTCGGCTGGAAGAGCTGGCCAAGCTGCCGCTGGCCCTTCAGGTGAACGCGGATACCCTGCTCCGCTGGGGGACCCGTCGGCAGGGGCTTGAGCTTCTGGAATTGACGGCGACGCCGCTGCTGGGCAGCGACTGCCACGACATGACCAAAAGACCGCCAAATCTGAAAGGGGGAAGAGAGATGGTGCGGCGCAAGCTGGGCGAAGCGTTCCTTGCACAGATGGATGAGAACGCCCGTCGGCTGACGGCACCGACTCTCGCGCAAGTGTGAGGTTCCGAGAGGAAAAACGACTCCGCCGGAAGGACGTCCTCAAGGCGGGCGTGGCGGCGGCAGTGGCGCTGGCACTGCTGGCCGGCGGCGCAGCGGCCCTCCATTTCTGGGAGAATGACCGCTATGCGACCGGCTCCGACGAGGTGGGCAGCGCCGTCATCGCGGCCCCGGAGGAGCAGAAGGAGATCACCTACGACGGCAGCACCTATCGTCAGCGCTCCGGCCTTGAGACGTACCTGATCATGGGCATCGACGTCAAGGGCAAGGCCGTGGCCGTGGACAGCTACGAGGGCGGCGGACAGGCCGACGTCCAGATGGTGCTGGTGGTGGACGACGCCAACAAGACGTGGCAGGTGCTGCAGATCAACCGCGACACCATCACGAAGGTGCCGGTGCTGGATGTTCTGGGCGGGGTGGCGGCGTATGCCGACGAGCAGATCGCGCTGGCCCATTATTACGGCAATGGCCGGGAGAACAGCTGCGAGAACACCGCGCTTGCCGTCTCGATGCTGCTGGACGACCAGCCCATCGACGGATATTTTGCATTGAACATGGACGCCGTGGGCATCGTCACCGACCTTGTTGGGGGCGTGACCCTGACCGTCACCTCGGATTTCTCCGAGATCGACCCCACGCTGGTGCAGGGCGAAGAGGTGACGCTGGACGGCGAGAAGGCGCTGACCTATGTGCGCAGCCGCCACCACATCGACGACCAGACCAACATCGCCCGCATGGCCCGTCAGCGGCAGTTCCTCGCCGCGCTGGAAGAAAAGCTCCGGCAGCAGGACAGCCAGTTCGCAGCCGAAGCCTATACGGCGCTGGAGGACTACATGGTGACGGACATCGCCAGCGGCACGGCCGCAAAGATCGGCGAAAAGCTCAAGCAGTACAAACAGCTCGACACCCTGACCATCGACGGCGAGAACGTCATCGAGAACGGCTACTGGGCCTACCATCTGGACGAGTCCAGCCGGGAGGCGACCGTCTTACAGCTGTTTTATGAAAAAGTACGATAAGGGAATAGGAAACTGGAAAGGTAGGATCAATCAGTGGGCAAGGAACAACAGGCACTCAATCCGGCGGCCATCAACGGCGCAGAGACAGAAGAAGAGATCGATCTCGTAGAGGTATTCTACCTGCTGTGGGGGCACATCCTGCAGATCATCGCCTGCTTTCTGGCGGGCGCACTGCTGGCGTTCGGCTTTACGTATTTCTTCGTGACGCCGATGTATCAGGCCTCGGCCAGCATCTACATCGTGTCTGCCTCCAACAACTCCATCGTCAACCTGACCGACCTGCAGATCGGCTCTCAGCTGACGGCGGACTATCAGGAGCTGATGCTCAGCCGTCCGCTGCTGCAGGATGTCATCAAAAATCTGGACCTCGACACCAGCTACCGCAGCCTTGCAGGGCAGGTCAGCATCACCAACACCAATGACACCCGCATCCTCAAAGTGACCGTCACCGACAGCGACCCCGAGCGGGCGGCAGACATCGCCAACGAGCTGATCAAGCAGGCCCGCATCTACCTGCCCGAGATCATGGAGACGGAGACGCCCAACGTGGTGGAGGACGCTGTGGTGCCCACCCAGAAGTCCAGCCCCAGCTACGCCAAGAACACGGTGCTGGGCGCGCTGCTGGGCGCTGTGCTCTGCTGCGGCGTGCTGCTGGTGCAGTACCTGATGAAGGACAGCTTCGATACGCCGGACGATGTGGCCAAGTATCTGGGCGTCCAGCCGCTGGCTACCATCCCGGAGGTCGATCTGGGCAGCTTCAACCACAATGACACCAAGAAGAAGAGCGCCTTCCGCTGGAACGACGTGATGAGCAGATAAGAGGGGGAGAACGACCATGAATAAGCTTCAAATCGGCAAGATGCCGCAGCTCCCCTTCGAGGTGAGCGAGGCCATCAACCAGCTGCGCATCAATCTGAGCTTCTGCGGCAGCGATGTCAAGACCATCATGATCACCAGCAGCACGCCCAACGAGGGCAAGAGCTTCGTGACCATGCAGCTGTGGCGGATGATCGCCGAGCTGGGCACGCCCGCCGTCCTCATCGACTGCGATTTCCGCAAGTCGGAGATGCGCAGCAAGTACGGGATGTCCACCTCCGGCCAGCTCATCGGCGGCGTCCATTATCTGGCGGGCAAGGCCGAGCTGGATGACGTCATCTATGAGACCAACGTCCCCAACGGGTATATCATCCCGGTGGCAAAGACCGTGACCAACCCCGCTATCCTGCTGGAAAGCGAGCGCTTTGCGCAGATGATCGAGCATTGCCGCCAGCGTTTCGGTGTCGTGCTCATCGATACGCCGCCCCTCGGCAGCGTGGCCGACGCCATGAACATCGCCACCCACTGCGACGGCACCGTTCTGGTGGTGCGCGGCGGTGAGACGCCCCGCAAGGTCGTGGGCGATTCGGTCCAGCAGCTCAAGCGCACCGGGGTGCCGCTTCTGGGCGTCGTGCTGGACCGCGCAGAAATGAATAGTAAGTCGAGCCTGTATTATAAACGCTACTACAAGTCCGGCTACTATTATAAGGGATATGGCAGCGAGAAATCGCAGCCTGTCCAGAAATAAATATGGAGGTAATCGTTATGAAAAAGAAATTCGTAGTAGCAGTCGCCGCTGTGGTGATGGCCGCTGTCATGAGCGTTTCTGCTTTCGCAGCTGACGACGTGAAGGTGCCCAGCATCACCGGCGACGCCACTGGCCCTGCCAGCGAGATCTTTGTTCCTCAGTCTAGTGCTGAGGCCAGCGCAACGGCCAATGCTGCTTATAATACCCTCGCTTCTACCGATGGCAGCGTTGCCGATAAGCTGACTGCCCTTGCAGGCGGCAAGGCTACGGCTGACGCCGCCGCCGCAGCAGGCGTCAAGTCTGCAAATGACCTGTCCGTCCGTGCCATCGGTGATGTGCTGGTGGAAGGCGAAGTCTCGGTCAGCGTCAATGGGATCGGCAATGTTGCAGTCATCATGTATCTGGACAGCAACGGCAACTGGGTGGTCACTACCGCTCGCGTTGTGAATGGCCGCGTCATCTTCAGCGTGCCTTACCCCACCACTGTCGTCATCCTGTCTATCTAAAACGGACCCCTGAGCAGCATTCCGGGCAGGAGGGGGCGTTTATCTCCGGCCCGAAACGGCTCTGAGGGATGGGAAAGACCCAACCGAATGAAAAGGCCCACGGCTTCGTGCTCTCTGCACGGGCCGGGGGCCTTTTTGCGTTTGCGGAAAGAAGAGGGAGCTTTTTGGGGCGGTTAAGAAAGGGCGATACCATTTTTGCGCAGGCTATGCTATAATAAAAAGGAAACAAGAGGATGGGGAGGGGCCGACATGGAGCGAAAGCGCATTTGTCCATACTGTATGCAGGAGCTGGAAGAGGGGAGGGCACAGTGCCCCCACTGCGGCCGGGAGCTTGCAGGGCGCAACCCGGCGGGCAGTCTCCCCGCGGGCACGGTGCTGGCGGGCCGGTATACGGTGGGGGACATCAAGAGCGTGGACGGCGAGGGCATCCTCTACCGGGGCGTCGAGAACACCGGGCCGTTCCGCGTGACCATCAAGGAGTATATGCCCCTGACGCTGGCCGCAGAGCGGGGAAAGGACTGCATCCTCCGCCCGAAGCCCGGCAGCGAGGTGCTGTTCAAGACCACCCGGATGGACTTTGCCGACCTCTACCGCTTCATCCAGCGCATCACCCCGGCCAACGGCCTCGAGGCGGTGCTGGACGTCTTTGAAGAGAACAACACGGTCTATGCCGTCATGGAGAACCCCGGCGGCTGTCCGCTTCAGAAGTGGCTCGAAGAGCACGGCACTGTGACGCCGCAGCAGGCCTGCGCGATGCTCGAGCCGGTGTTCCGGGGGGTGGAGGCCATGCATCAGGTAGGACTTGTGCACCGGGGCATCTGCCCGGCTAACATCCGCATTCTGGACAATGGCCGCGCCCGGCTGACGGGCTATGCGACGGTAGGCCTGCGGACGGCGGGCAGCGGCCTCCACGAGCAGCTGTACGAGGGCTACTCGGCCCCGGAGCAGTATTCCACGGCGGAGTTCGAGGGCCGCTACACCGACGAATACAGCCTTGCGGCGGTGTTCTACCGGATGGTCTGCGGGGTAAGCCCCGTCCCGGCGGCCCAGCGCCTCGTCTCCGACTCCAACCCCAAGGCCCGCACCGTCTCCTCGGCTGTGCCGCCTTACGTCTCGGAGACGCTGTATCTGGGCCTCCGCCTCAAGCCGGTGGAGCGCATCCAGACCGTCCAGCAGCTCTTCCGCGCCCTCTCGGAGCGGGAGTATGCCGAGGAGCTGGCCCGGAGTCTGGCCCCCCGGACGTCTCCCGCCCCGCAGGAGACGAGAGCGCCCGCAAAGGCCGAGCTGCTCAGCGTCCGCAACCTGCTGGCCGGCATCCTCATCCTGCTGAGCGTCCTCATCGTGCTGATCCTCTGGGGGCTTCTGAGCCGCCAGAACGATGCCCGCCCCGCGCCGTCGGAGCCGGACTCCGTCAGCGAGGCCGCCAGCGAGCCGGTGAACGAAACCGTCGCCCTGACGCCAGATCTCGTGGGCCGCGACTATGACGCGGAGGTGCGGAACAACCGCAGCTATATCAACGACTACCTCTTCTATGTTACGCTGGAATACAGCAACACGGTGGAGAAGGGCCGCATCATCCGGCAGACGCCGGAGGCGGGCGAGGTCATCCAGAAGGGGGACACCATCAGCCTCGTGGTCAGCCGAGGCCCCCAGATGATGGAGATGCCCGACATCATCGGCCAGACGCAGGACAGCGCCGTGCAGGAGCTTGCCGCCAAGGGGCTGAACGCCACCTGCTTCACGGTGGTCAACGATGGCTCGGAGGCCGCAGGCTGTGTCGTCTCGGCCAGCGAGGACGCCGGGACGATGGTGGAGGTGGGCACCACGGTGGTGCTCTATATCGCGGGCGATGCCGCCAGCGCCCCCGGCAGTACGGAAACGCCGCCTGACACCGAAGGCCCCGCCGTCGGCGGCGACGCCGTGCAGGATGGCATTGAATACGATACGGATTAAATAAAAAACATCTGCAATACGGTCTTCGGGAATCGAAGAAGCGTTGCAGATGTTTTCGGTTTTATGAAAAGCCTCTCCCTTTGGGAGAGGTGTCATCGCCTGCGATGACGGAGAGGGCAAGCCCGGCACGAAAGAGCCGCTGCACAGCGATAAGCAGGCTCTTTGTCAGAGCGATACTATCGCAGTGTAAGAGCTGTTTGGCAGCATCCCTGCCCTCTCAGGCGCTTGCGCGCCAGCTCTCCCAAAGGGAGAGCCTTTCGTGGGTGGGGCTTCAGAAAAAGCTCTTCATGAACGCAATATCGCTGGCGGCGCGGGCCGGGACAGCCTCCTCCCGCAGGACGGGGAGGACGGGCTGGGGCAGGGCGCGCAGCATCTCGAAGCCGCCTTTGTAGTCCACGCAGGAATCCTCGAGGCTGGTGGAGTAGAGGGTGCCGTCGGGCTTAAAGTTCTGGCCCTTGAAGTGGACGGCAACGATCTTATCGCCGTACCAGCTGCCGACCTTGTCCCAGATGCGGCGCTGGGCGTCCACCGAGGCGTTCTCGGGGCCGACGTAATTCGCAAGGTCGCAGATGACCCGGAGGTTGGGGCTGGCGATGGTGTCCAGCACCATCCGGACGGCCTCGGGGGTGTTCATGGAATGGTAATAGACGCACTCCACCGCGAAGAGCACGCCCTGCTCTTCGCAGACGGGGATGATCTCGCCGAGGCTGCGAAGCAGGGCCTCCTGCGCCTCTTTGCGGCTCACGGTGGGCTGCTTTGCCATATTGGTGGTCTCGCTGCCCATGCAGCCGGCCCGGAGAGCCTTTGCCACCGGCACCTGACTCAGGGCCTTCGCCACCTCGGCGCGGCGCTTGTCCTCGTCTGCATAGCCCAGCTCGACGTAGGTGCCGTCTACGGCGATGGACACGCCGCTCTTCTGGACGGCGGCGTTGGTGGCATCCACCAGCGCAGGGGTCACGTCTGCATAGCTCTTGACCCCCTCCACGGCCTTGGTGTAGGCCAGCTGGGTGCAGCGAAAGCCTGCGTCTCCGATGGAGCAGAGCAGCTCTTCCACGCTGTGACGGCCAAAATCATGGCCTCGTGCGCCGACGATAAATTCCGACATCCCGCATCCTCCTTACGCTCAGCCGAACAGACGCTCGGCAAACATCCCGAACTCCTTGCCCCACCAGTACCAGTCGTGGGAGACGTCGCCGCCCCAGACTTCGAGGTGGCAGGGCAGGCCGGTCTCCTTCAGGGTGTCGGCCAGAGCCTGCGTGTCGGCGAGGGCGTCGCCCTCGTAGCCGCCCTGACCCACGCAGAGCAGGAGGGTGTTCTCCTCGGCCTTGGCCAGCAGGTTTTTGTTGCAGATGCCGTTCTTCCGCAGGGCGGCGAGGGGGCTGCTGCGGAGGACAAGGTCGTCCTCACAGCCGCCGAGGAAGCGGCTCATGTCGTACAGGCCCGACAGACCCACCGCGCCCGCAAAAACCCCGGGGCGGCGCAGGCGGCACTGGACGGCCTGATAGGCGCCGGTGTCCACGCCGGCGCACCAGATGAGGGGAGGCTTTTTGGCCTCCGGGGAGTTCAGCGCGGCGATGCGGGGAGCCAGCTCGGCAGTCAGGTAGACGAAATACTTTTCCTGCATCTCGGCCCGGCGGCGGGGCGTCTCATGGCCTGCCAGCAGGCTCTCGGCGTCGATGCTGTCGGCGCAGAAGAGCTGCATCTTTCCCTCGTGCAGCAGCCGTGCTGCGGCCTCGGGCATCCCGTTGTTCTCCCAGTCGTAGAAACGGCCGCCCCGGGCGGGCAGTGCCAGCACCGGCACGCCGCCGTGGCCGTAGACCTTGAACTCCATCGCGCGGTCGAGCACCGCGCTCCACTCTTTGTAATAAGTGCCTTCCATCCTGAAAAGCTCCTTCCTGTCAGATGAATTGATTGCGTGCTGCGTCGTAGGCGTAGCCCACGGCGGAAAGCGTCTTGCACAGGGCGTCCCTGTCTGCGTCCATGTCGTCGCAGAGGGCGTCGAGGCTGGGGTAGAAGTCGCGCAGCTTGAGGTTGACCACGCTCAGCAGCATGATCGGGTCGCTCGGCAGTGCCATCTCAGTTTCCTCCCAAAGTCCGGTGATAAAATAAAAAGCCGGCCACTCGACAAAGTGACCGGCAATACGCATCAGCTTAGACAGCGCGGGTGACTTTGCCAGCGCGCAGGCAGCGGGAGCATGCGTAGATATACTTGGGAGAACCCTCCACGACCGCCTTGACACGACGGACATTCGGCTTCCAGGTACGGTTGGAACGGCGATGAGAGTGAGAGACCTTGATACCGAAGGTAACACCCTTGCCGCAGCATTCACACTTAGCCATGGTACTTGCACCTCCTACAGTGAAGTTATGGAATCAAAATAATCAGCTTGACTATTTTACCAGAACAGCCGCCAAAAAGCAACCCCCTTTTCAATTTTTTTGCGGCTTTTTTTCGTCTGAGGCCCAAACGCTTGTCTAAATACGAAAAAAATAGTACAATAAACTCGTATATCTTATAGAAAACAGGAGAACACCATGACCCCAAGAATGTTTTATACCCTCGCACGGGTGCTGGCCGCTCTGACCGTCATCCCCTTCCACGAGGCAGGCCACGCGCTGGCTGCATGGCTGCTGGGCGACCCCACGGCCAAGCAGCAGGGGCGGCTGTCGCTGAACCCTTTCCGCCATTTCGACCTGCTGGGCACGCTGTGCATGGTGTTTGCGGGCGTGGGCTGGGCAAAGCCTGTCTCCACCGACCCCCGCAACTTTAAAAACCCCAAACAGGGCATGGCCCTCACCGCGCTGGCCGGCCCGGTGGCAAACCTGATCCTGGCCTACCTGTCGATGGTGGTCTGGAAGCTGCTCTATTATTGGGCACCCGTCAACGAAGCGACGATTTTTTTGGCGCTCTTCCTGCAATACTTAGTGTACATGGACGTGAGCCTCGCGGTGTTCAACCTCATCCCCGTGCCCCCGCTGGACGGCAGCCGGGTGCTGCTGGCGGTGCTGCCCGAGCGCATCTATTTCGGGATGATGAAGTATGAAAAGGTCATCCTCGTGGTGATGCTGGCGGCGGTCTGGAGCGGCGTTCTGGACGGCCCGCTGAGCGTGATGAACAGCGTGGTGTGGGACCTGCTGGACGCAGGCACCCAGTACATCGACAGCATCGCCTATTCGGCCTACTACGCATCTCTGGGGGCGGTGATCTGATGGCGGAGGAGCTTACCTTTCATCTGGAGGAGTTCGAGGGGCCGCTGGAGCTGCTTCTGGCGCTGGTGACGAAGCACAAGATGGACCTGCACAACATCCCCATCCTTGCGCTGATCGACCAGTATACCCGCACCGTGGAGGCCGCACAGGCCGTGGACCCTGACGTTTCCAGCTCCTTTATCGAGATGGCGGCCCACCTCGTGGAGATGAAGAGCTACCTGCTGCTGCCCCGCAGCACCGAGGGTGAGCGGATGAAGCAGGAGCTGACCGGCCAGCTCATCGAGTACGACCAGTGCCGCCGGATGTCGGCCGCGCTCCGCGCCGCCGCCGAGGCGTCGCTCACCTTCGTCCGCCCGCCGCTGCCGCTGGAACGGGACGAGACTTACGCTCTCAACCATCTGCCGCAGGTGCTGGCCGACTGCTGGGAGGGGCTGATGGGCCGCACGCCCGCCCGGCGCGTCCCGACGCAGGCGGTCTTTGAGCCGCTGGTGGCCGCCCCGCAGGTGTCGGTGAGCAGCCGGGTGGTGTACATCCTGCGCCGCCTCATCGCGGGGGGCGCGGCCCGGATGAGCCAGCTCTTCGCCCGCAGCCAGAGCCGCAGCACCAACGTGGCCACCTTTCTGGCGCTGCTGGAGCTGGTGCGCGGCGGGCGCGTCACCCTCGGCCCGAAGGGGGAGCTGGCCATGCAGCGGGGACGCCTGCCCCGTGAAAAGGCAAAGGAGGAAGAATGAACCAGAAACAGACCAAAGCCGCCGTCGAGGCGATGCTTTTTGCGGCGGGCGACCCGGTAAGCGCCGATAAGCTCGCCGCCGCCGTCCAGCTGCCTCAGACCGCAGTGGAGACTGCGCTGGAAGACCTGCGCGCCCGCTATGCCCGGGAGGATTCGGGCCTCTGCCTGCTCCATCTGGACACCCGCTGGCAGCTGGCGACCAAGACCGAGTGGGCCGACTGCGTCCGCCGCCTGCTGGACGCGAGGCGCTCGGTGCCTCTCGGCCCGGCGGCGATGGAGACGCTGACGGTCATCGCCTACAATCAGCCCGTCTCCCGCGCCTTCATCGAGCAGGTGCGCGGCGTGGATTCCTCGTCCAGCGTCAGCAGCCTTTTGCAGAAGGGGCTTATTGAGGAGGCGGGCCGCCTTGATCTGCCCGGCCACCCGGTGAGCTTCCGGACAACGGACGTTTTCCTGCGGTGCTTCGGCCTTTCCTCGCTGGCAGACCTGCCGCCCGTGCGGGGCCAGAACGAGGGAGCGGAAGGGGAGGCGGTCCGATGACGGCGGTGCTGGGGGCGCTGGGCTGGCTGCTGCTGACCCTGCTGAAGATCGTGGGCATCCTGCTCCTTATTTTATTGGTGCTGCTGGCCCTCGCCCTGCTCTGCCCGTTCTGCGCCGACTTTTGCTGGGAGAACGGCGTCGTGACGATCCGGGCCGGTGTGCCGGGCATCACCCTGCCGGTGTTCCGGTGGCCCGCCCCGCCGCCTGCGGAGCCGGAGGAGCCAAAGGGCTTTTTCGGGAAGCTGAGGGCGAAGCTCCGGGCCAGCCGCGCGGAGCGGCGGCGGAAAAAAGCCGCCGAACGGGCCGCGAAAGAGGCGAAGAAGCCCAAAAAAGAGACGCCGCCCCGCAAGAAAGCGAAGCTCACCCTCAACATCCTCGTGACCATCCTGCGGGGGGCAGGGCGGCTGACGAAAGCCGTCTTCGGCTCCCTGCGGGTCACGAAGATCCGGGTCTGCCTCGGCGTCCGGGGCGAGGACCCCGCCGAAGCCGCCCGCGCCTACGGCAGGCTGAATGCGTGGCTCTACCCGTCTCTCGGCGTCATCGACCGCTTCGTCTACCTCGACTTCGAGGAGCTGCGCATCCTGCCGGATTTCGGCTCTGCCGAGCCGACGGTGGCCGACCGCGTCTCGTTCCGCCTCAGCGCACGGCTGCTGTTCATCGTCGCAGCGGCGGTGCGGGTCCTGTACGAGTTCTGGCACGAAAAAGTGCTGGACGTCTTCCTATAAAATGTGTTACAATAAACTCGTATGGTGTATCCTTTGAAAAGGGAGCCTGCGGGTTTCCCGGAAAATAATAAGAGGAGGCCGATTTTATGGCTGAGCATCCGATTCAAGGTTTAATGAACGTCACAATGGACAAGATCCGCCAGATGGCAGACTCCAACACCATCATCGGCAAGCCCATCAAGACCGACGACGGCACCACCATCCTGCCGGTGTCCCGCATCTCCTTCGGCTTTGCGTCCGCAGGAACCGACTTTGACGGCAAGAACGCCGCCAACAAGGACCTGTTCGGCGGCGGCAGCGGTGCGGGCGTCAACATCCAGCCGGTGGCTTTTCTGGTGGTGAAGGACGGCTGCGTGCGCACCATCCAGCTGTCCGACGGCTCCAACACCATCGACCGCGCCCTGACCATGCTGCCCGAGCTGGTGGACAAGGTCAGCGCTCTGCTGAAAAAAGAGGAGAAGCAGGGGACTGCCGCTCCGAAAGCGGAGAAATAAACCCATCTACGCCGTACCTGCTGCCCGCCCGGGCCGCAGTGACTGAACTGAGGCTGCCCAAGCAGCCCTATTTGAGCGCCGGGAGGCGCACAAGGAGATTTTATTATGGCAGAAGAACGCATCCAGAAGATCATGAGTGAGCAGGGCCTGTGCTCCCGTCGCGCCGCCGAGCAGATCATTGCGGAGGGCCGCGTAAAGGTCAACGGCCACCCCGTGAAGGTGGGCGACAAGATGGACCCCAACCGCGACGTCCTCCATGTGGACGACGAGCGCATTTATATCCAGAAGAACCAGCAGATGTACTATCTGGCCCTGTACAAGCCCCGCGGCTATGTCACCACCGCCAGCGACGAGCTGGGCCGCAAGACGGTCATGGACCTCGTGACGGACATCCCGGCCCGCCTGTACCCCGTGGGCCGTCTCGACAAGGACAGCGAGGGCCTGCTGCTGATGACCAACGACGGCGCATTCGCACAGGCCGTCACCCACCCGTCGGGCGGTATCTCCAAGCTGTACCGCGTCACCGTCCAGCCCCGGGCCGACGAGAGCCAGATCCTGAAGCTCAGCTCCGGCGTCGTGCTGGATGACGGCACCAAGACTATGCCCTGCGCCATCAATGTCGTCACCGACGAGCCGGGGCGCACCGTCATGGAGATGACCCTGAAAGAGGGCAAGAACCGCGAGATCCGCCGGATGTGCGAGGCAGTGGGCCTCGAGGTCATCCGCCTGAAGCGGAACGCCGAGGGCGTCGTCAAGCTGGGGATGCTTCAGCCCGGCAAGTACCGTGAGCTGACCAAGGCAGAGGTGAACGGCCTGCGTGCCGCTGCGGCCAAGGGCCGTGCACAGACCCGCTCGGCAGCGCTGCAGTCCAAGGCAGCAGCCCGCCGCCCCCGCGGCCCGGTGGGCGGGAACAAAGCCGCCGTCGGCAAAAAGCGCAGGTAAAGCGGCTTCTGGGCAATGTGTCCGATATTTCCTCTCTTTTTGCCAAACTTGTGACATTCTCTGAAAAAAAGGAATGGAACAAGGCTTGAGAATCTTGGGGAAATCAGGTATAATATACCTAATTTTGAAACTCACACAGATAAGCAGGAGGTCTTACCATGGCTTCAAAGAGTACCAAAGGAGAAATCCTCGCCAAGTTTTTTGATGACGGGGAATACACCGCTCTGTTTGCGGACGGCGCGGTGAGCGCTGCCAGCGGCTATGCTGCCGGTCAGCAGGCTTACGCCGTCTTCCAGAACGGCGAGGCTGTTTCGGTCAAGGACGTTGAAAAGAACATCAAGGTCCTTGAGCTGGCTGCCCAGACGGGCTGCCCGGTCGTTACCTTCTACGACTCCGTCGGCGCAAAGCTGGCTGAGGGTCTGGATGTTCTGAACGCTTCCGCCAAGCTCAACGCCACCATCGCCAAGGTGTCCGGCGTCGTGCCTCAGGTGGCCGTCGTTCTGGGCGTCTGCGGCGGCACCAGCGCCCTGAGCGCTGCCAACGCAGACGTCTGCATCATGGCAGAGGGCGCAGAGCTGTTCTTTACCGCTCCCTTCACCGCCGCTGCCAAGGGCGACAAGGTGGCTGATGCCGGCTCTGCCGCTGCTGCCGCAAAGGCAGGCGTGGCCGCTATCGTGGCCGCTGACGCTGCTGAGGCTGCGGAGAAGGCCGCCCACATCGTGGGTCTGCTGCCTGCCAACAACCTGACCGGCCCCGCCATCTTCGAGTTCGAGCAGCCCACCGCTGTTCTGGCTGCGAATGCCGAGCCTGCAAAGGCCGCTGCTGCCCTCATCGATAAGGACAGCGCTGTGGAGATGTACGCCGGCTTCGGCAAGAGCGTCTACACCGCCTTTGCCACCATCGGCGGCAACGCTGTGGGCGTCGTGTCCACCGGCAAGCAGCTGTGCCACAACTGTGTGGCCAAGGCTTCCCGTTTTGTCCGCCTGTGCGACGCATTCAGCGTCCCGGTGCTGACCATCGTGAACACGGAGGGCTTCGTGCCCAGCACCACCGACGACATCGCCGGCGGCATCCGTGAGGCTGCCCGTCTGGCTGCGACCTATGCCGATGCTACCACCGCCAAGGTCGCGCTGATCGCCGGTAAGGCCGTCGGCCCTGTGTACACCGCACTGGCCGCAGCCGACCTGAAGATCGCCGTCAAGGGCTGCACCGTCAGCGCCCTCGAGCCTTCCGCAGCCGTCTCCGTGCTGTACAAGGACGAGATCGACGCCTCCGACAACATCGTCGCCGCTACCAAGGCCAAGGCTGCTGCCTATGTGGCTGAGGTCTGCAGCGCAGACGCTGCTGTGGCCGCAGGCGCTGCTGACATGACCTGCGAGGCCGCCAACGCCCGCGCAAGCGTCGTGGCTGCTTTCGAGCTGCTGAGCACCAAGCGTGCTGCCCGTCTGCCCAAGAAGCACGGCAACATGGCTCTGTAAGAAAACGTACATCTAACGAATCGATTTGGATTTTTCAGGAGGATTCTTCCATGAAGTACTACAACATTTCCGTCAATGGCGTTGCTTACAGCGTCTCTGTCGAGGAGACCGCTGCCGGCGCTGCTCCCGTGGCTCCTGCTGCTGCACCCGCACCCAAGGCCGCTCCGGCTCCTGCCGCCGCTGCTGCTCCCGCCGCACCCGCTGCTCCTGCTGCCGCAGGCGCTGTTGAGGTCAAGGCTCCGATGCCCGGCAACATTCTGGACGTCAAGGTCGCTGCCGGCGCTTCCGTCAAGGCTGGCGATGTGCTGGTCATCCTCGAGGCCATGAAGATGGAGAACGAGATCGTTGCTCCTCAGGATGGCACCGTTGCTTCCATCAACGTGCATAAGGGCGACACCGTCAACTCCGGTGACACTCTGGTTTCCATGAACTAAGAGAGAGGTGACAACAATGGCTAAAAAGCCCATCAAGATCACGGAAGTCGTCCTGCGCGATGCCCACCAGTCTCTGCTGGCCACCCGTATGACGATGGACGAGATGCGTCCCATCCTGCCCGAAATGGACAAGATCCCTTACTTCTCCGTCGAGTGCTGGGGCGGTGCGACCTTCGACAGCTGCATCCGCTTCCTCGATGAGGATCCGTGGGAGCGTCTGCGCATCCTGCGCAAGGAGCTGCCCCACCAGAAGCTGCAGATGCTGTTCCGCGGCCAGAATATGCTGGGCTACCGCCCCTACGCGGACGACGCCGTCGAGTACTTCGTCAAGAAGTCCGTCGCAAACGGCATCGATGTCATCCGCATCTTCGACGCACTGAACGATGCCCGCAACCTGCAGACTGCTATCAAGGCCGCCAACAACGAGGGCGCACACGTTCAGGGCTGCATCAGCTACACCCTCAGCCCCGTCCACAACAACGAGTACTACGTCAAGTACGCCAAGACCCTCGAGGAGATGGGCGCAAACTCCATCTGCATCAAGGATATGGCCGGTCTGCTGACCCCCTACACCAGCTATGAGCTGGTCAAGGAGCTGAAAAACACCCTGTCCATCCCTGTGGACATCCACAGCCACTACACCGCCGGTCTGGCTTCCATGTCCCTGCTGAAGGGCATCGAGGCAGGCGCGGACATCGTGGATACCGCCATGAGCCCCCTGAGCGGCGGCACCAGCCACATGGCCACCGAGAGCCTCGTCGCCGCCCTGCAGGGCACCGATTACGACACCGGCCTCGACCTCAAGCAGCTGAATGTCGTGCGCGCATACTTCGCAAAGCTGCGTGAGAAGTACATCGCCAACGGCCAGATCAGCCCCAAGTCTCTGGGCGTGGACGCAAACACCCTGCTGTATCAGGTGCCGGGCGGTATGTTCTCCAACATGCTCAAGCAGCTGAAGGATGCCGGCAAGGAAGACAAGCTGGACGAAGTGCTGGCTGAGATCCCCCGCGTCCGCGAGGATGCAGGCTATCCTCCGCTGGTCACTCCCACCAGCCAGATCGTCGGCACGCAGGCTGTCTTCAACGTCATCCTCGGCGAGCGCTACAAGATGGTCACCAAGGAGTTCAAGGGCCTCGTCCACGGCGACTACGGCAAGACTCCGGCTCCCATCAGCCCCGAGTTCACCAAGAAGATCCTCGGCGACGAGAAGCCCATCACCTGCCGCTTTGCTGACACCCTCGCACCTGAGATGGACAAGCTGAAGGCTGAGGCTGCAAAGTGGGCTACGCAGGAAGAGGACGTCCTGACCTACGCCATGTTCCCGCAGGTCGCTCCCAAGTTCTTTGAGAAGCGCAATGCCAAGGCACAGGGCGTGGATGCAGACCATGCAGATTTTGCAAATAAGTCTCATCCCGTCTGATAAAACAGCATAAGCACCCAAGCCCCTCGCAGTGCTGCGGGGGGCTTTTTGCGTCCACTTTTTTATCTTCCCGGCTTGCAAAAAAGCGGCTATCAGAGTAGAATAATAACATATGTATCGTAACATGGGCTTGTGCACCCAAACGCGGATACATATACCGTGATCTGTCCGCATATCCACCCATAAAAAGAGAGGGAACGTACCGCATATGATCCTGAGCATGACCGGTTTTGGCCGGGGGACTGCCGTGTGCAATGGCCGCGAGATCGCGGTCGAGCTGCGCAGCGTCAACTCCCGGTATTTCGAGTATTCTTCCCGCATTCCCCGCAGCTGCAACTACATGGACAGCCGCCTGAAAAAGCAGCTCAACGAGCGGGTCTCCCGCGGCAAGGTCGAGCTGAGCATGACCGTCCAGAACGTGGAGGCTGCCGACGCCGTCGTCACCGTGAACATGGAGCTGGCCCGCAGCTATCAGCAGGCCCTGCGCAGTATTTCGGAAGAGCTGCGCATCAAAAACGACATCACGACCTCGGGCTTGGCCCGCTTCCCTGATGTGCTGGCCACCCGCCACGCCGACGTGGACGAGGAGCAGCTCTGGGCGGATGTCTCCGCCGTGACGGCGCAGGCACTGGACAATTTCATCGCCATGCGTGCCGCCGAGGGGGCAAAGATGAAGGCCGATGTGGAGAGCCGCCTTAGCTTCCTCGAGGAGTGCGTGGGGAAGGTGGAGACCCTGAGCGCAGGCCGGGTGGAGGCCTACACCAACCGCCTTTACGAGAAGCTCAAGACCATTCTGGAGGACCGGAACATCGACGACGCCCGCGTCCTGACCGAGGCCGCCATCTTTGGCGACAAGACCGCTGTGGACGAGGAGACCGTCCGGCTGCGCAGCCACATCGCCCAGTACCGCTCCATTCTGGAGCTGGACGAGCCGGTGGGCCGGAAGCTGGACTTCCTGACGCAGGAGCTGAACCGTGAGACCAACACCATCGGCTCCAAGTGTCAGGATCTCGACATCACCCGCATCGTGGTGGATATGAAGGCGGAGATCGAGAAGATCCGCGAACAGATCCAGAATCTGGAGTAACCAGAATACGGAGGAGTTCAGATGAAGCTCATCAACATCGGCTTTGGCAATCTGGTCAGTGCCGGGCGGGTGGTGGCTGTGGTCAGCCCCGACTCCGCGCCGGTCAAGCGTCTGGTGAAGGAGGCGCGGGAGCGGGGGATGCTCATTGATGCATCCTATGGCCGCAGCACCCGGGCCGTGCTCGTCATGGACTCCGACCATGTAGTCCTTTCGGCCCTGACGCCCGAGACGGTGGCAGGCCGCGCAGCGGGCCAGCCGGAAGGGAAAACGACAGAAGAGGAGCAGTAAAAAATGGAAAATGAAAAGTACCTGTTTGTCGTCTCCGGTGCCGCCGGCACGGGCAAGGACAGTGTGGTCAAAGCCCTGCGCACGGCCCACCCCGAGATCGAAAAGACCGTTTCCGCCACCACCCGTGCACCCCGCCCCGGGGAGCAGGAGGGTGTGGACTACTACTACCGCAGCGTAGAGCAGTTCCGGCAGCTCATCGACACCGATCAGGTGGTGGAGCACAACTTCTACAACGGCAACTACTACGGCACCCTCCGCGAAGAGGTGGATAAGCGCCTCGAGGCGGGCAAGCTGGTGGTGCTGGTCATCGACGTCCACGGCGCGGCCAACATCCGCCGGATGTTCCCGGGCGCGACCACCATCTTCCTGCTGCCGCCGTCTGTGGAGGAGCTGGAGCGCCGTCTGCGGGGCCGCGGCACCGAGACGGAGGCAAGCATCCTCGAGCGCCTCGACACGGCGAAAAAAGAGCTGGCAGAGCAGGATAAGTTCACCCTCACCCTCGTGAACGACGAGGTGGATGCCTGCGCCGAGAAGCTCTACGGCATCATCCGGGAGCGGGCAGGCCTCGACAAATAACAATTCAAGGAGCCGCGAATGCCAAAAACGGTAGGCGTTGCCGTGAGCAACGCGACCTTTCACTTCGACAAACTCTACACTTACGCCGTCATGCCCGACCAGCAGGAGGCCGTCCGCCTCGGCAGCATGGTCCTCGTCCCCTTCGGGCGGGGCAGCAAGGCCCGGATGGGGGTCGTGCTGGCCTGCGACGAGGAGCCGGAGCACGCAAAGCTCAAATACCTCTTCGACGTGGCCCCTGCCTCGGCCTGTCTGACGCCGGAGCTGCTGCGGCTGGTGCATTTTTTGAAAGAGCGCACCTTCTGCACCTACTACGAGGCCGTCAAGGCCGTCATCCCCTACGGCGCACAGTACAAGCCTGCCCTCGCGGCGGACGGCGTGACGCCGGTGCTCCAGAAGCAGCTGACCCGCCACACTGAGAACTGCTATAAGCTGGTGGGGACCTTGCAGCAAAAGCCCAAGCCCACGGCCAAGCAGCTGGCGGCGGTGGCTCTGCTGGGCGGGGGAGAGCGCACCCAGAACGAGATGGAGGCCCACGGCATCAGCCGGGCGGTGCTCGACAACCTCTGTGCCAAGGGCGTCATCGAATGCAGCAAGGTGAACAAATCCATCGACCTGTATTCGTCTATCCCGCTGAAAAACGAGCCCATCCGCCTGACGGCAGAGCAGCAGGCAGCCTTCGACGCCCTGCTGCCCGGCCTTGAGGATGCCGCGCCCCACTCGGCGCTGCTCTACGGTGTCACCGGCAGCGGCAAGACGCTGGTCTTTCTGAAGCTCATCGAGCGGTGTCTGGCGCTGGGGCGGCGCGCCCTCGTGCTGGTGCCGGAGATCAGCCTGACGCCCCAGATGATCCTCCGGCTGAAGGGCCAGTTCGGACGGCGGGTGGCCGTCCAGCACTCGGCGCTGAATCACACCGAGCGGCTGCTGCAGTGGCAGATGATACAGGACGGCGGCGCAGACATCGTGGTGGGGACCCGCAGCGCCATCTTCGCGCCGCTGGAAAACATCGGCCTCATCATCATCGACGAGGAGCAGGAGCACACCTACCGCTCCGAGTCGTCGCCCCGCTATGCCGCCCACGAGGTGGCACGGCAGCGTGCGGCGGAGAATGGGGCCCTCCTTCTCCTCGCCAGCGCCACCCCCAGCACCGAGAGCTTCTACGCGGCCCGGCAGGGCCGCACTCAGCTCGTCCGGCTCACCCAGCGCTACGGCGGCAACCCGCTGCCCAGCGTGAAGATCGTGGATATGCGGGCCGAGCTGGCGGCGGGCAACCCCCGGGAGATCAGCCTTGCGATGGAGGACGCCATCCGGCGCAACCTCGACGTGGGCAAGCAGACCATCCTGCTGCTCAACCGACGGGGCTATCAGACCATGGCCCAGTGCGACGACTGCCGCGAGGTGCTCAAGTGCCCCAAGTGCAGCGTCCCCATGGTCTACCACAAGGCGGGCCACAAGCTGCTCTGCCACTACTGCGGCACCCAACTGGACCCGCCCCCCAAGACCTGCCCCGCCTGCGGCGGAAAGCTGCTCTACCGGGGCTTCGGCACCCAGAAGGCCGAGGAGGAATTGGCGGAGCTGTTCCCCGAGGCCCGGGTGCTGCGGATGGATCAGGACTCCACCGCCGCTAAGGACGCCCACGAAAAGCTGCTGGCGAAGTTCGCCCGGCACGAGTACGACATCATGGTGGGTACCCAGATGGTGGCCAAGGGCCTCGACTTTGAGGATGTGACCCTTGTGGGGGTGCTGGGCATCGACTCGCTCCTCTTCGCGCAGGGGTTCCGGGCCTACGAGACGGTGTTCAGCCTCATCACGCAGGTGGTGGGCCGCTCCGGCCGGGCCAAGGACCCGGGCTTTGCCATCATCCAGACCACCGACCCCGACAACCCCGTCCTGAACCTCGCCGCTGCGCAGGATTATGACGCCTTTTTCGAGCAGGAGATCGCCTACCGCAAGTTAGGACTTTACCCGCCCTTCTGCGGCCTCTGCGTCGTGGGCTTCTCCGGGCCGAAGGAGATCGAGGTGGCCCGGGCCGCCGCCCGCTTTGCGGCGCTGCTGGGCCGTCAGGCCGCGCAGCAGCCCGACCTGCCCCTGCGGGTGCTCGGCCCCACCCCCGGCAACATCGAAAAGATCAACGAGAACTACCGCTATAAGCTCACCATCAAGTGCCGGGCGGACAGGCGCTTCCGCGACCTTGTCCGCCAGACCCTCGGCCTCTACGAGCAGGAAAAACTGCCCGCTAAGGCTACTGTGGCCGTGGATATGCACTCGGACGGTGATATTTGAGATAAGATGATTTGGAGGTATACTTCATGGCTATCCGCAACATTGTAAAAGAGGGCGACCCCATCCTGAATAAGGTCTGCCGCCCTGTGACCAACTTCGACGACCGTCTGGCCACCCTGCTGGACGATATGCGCGAGACGATGATCGCCGCCGACGGCGTGGGCCTCGCAGGCCCGCAGGTGGGGATGCTGCGCCGCGTCTTCGTGGTGTGGGACACCACCGACGCCCCCGAGGAGATCCCCGAGAACTACGAGTACAAGTTCATCGACTTCGTGAACCCTGAGATCCTGGCCGTGTCCGAGGACGAGGAGACCGCCTACGAGGGCTGCCTGTCCTTCCCGGGCCACAACGGCGCTGTCACCCGCCCGGTGGCTGTCAAGGTGCGTGCACAGGACCGTCACGGGGAGTGGTTCGAGCTGGAGGCCGAGGGCCTGCTGGCCCGCTGCATCCAGCACGAGAACGACCATCTGGACGGCATCACTATCATGGAGTCCAGCGAGTTCTTCTATGAGGACACCGAGGAGGGCCGCGCCGCTGCCGCCAAGAAGAAGGAGAACGACTGATGCGCATTCTGTTCATGGGCACGCCCGACATCGCGGCGGACTGCCTGAAGGCCCTGTATGAGGCGGGCCACGACATCTGCGCGGTCTACACCCGGCGCGACAAGCCCGTGGGCCGCAAGCAGGTGCTCACCGCGCCCCCGGTGAAGGAGGTGGCGCTGGCCCACGGCACCCCCGTCTTTCAGCCCCGCACCCTGCGGGACGGCGGCGAGGACGAGAACATCCGCGCACTGGCTCCGGAGCTGATCGTGGTGGTGGCCTATGGCTGCATCCTGCCCAAGTTGGTGCTGGAAGCCCCGAAATATGGCTGCATCAACCTCCACGTCTCTCTGTTGCCCAAGTACCGCGGCAGCGCCCCGGTGCAGTGGGCCGTGCTGAATGGCGACGCCGAGACGGGCGTCTCCATCATGCAGATGGACGAGGGCCTCGACACCGGCGATGTGCTGGCCTGCGAGAAGATCGCCATCGACCCCGAGGAGACCAGTGGAGAGCTGTTCGACCGGGTGACGGCTGTGGGTGCCCGCGTCCTCTGTGAGACGGTGCCTGCCATTGCGGCGGGTACGCTGAAAGCTGTGCCGCAGGCCCACGAGAACGCCTCTGCGGCCCCCATGCTGAGCAAGGAGATGGCCGAGTTCCGCCTGACCGAGAGCGCCGCCCACATCCACAACTGGGTGCGGGGGATGAATCCGTGGCCCGGCGCATGGTTCGTCACCTCCGGCGGCAAAAAGCTCAAGGTGACGGAGTGCCGCGTGGCAGACAGCCACGGGGAGGCCCCCGGCACGGTGCTGGCGACCAAGCCCCTGACCGTGGCCTGCAGTGAGGGTGCCATCCAGCTGCTCCATGTCGTGCCGGAGGGCAAGAAGCCCATGGACGGCACTTCCTTCGCGGCTGGTCTCCGCCTCAAGGCGGGGGATACCCTGTGAGCGGCCCGAACCCCCGCGCGGCGGCGGTGGCGGCGCTGGTGCGGCAGGAGCAGGACGGCTTTTCCAACCTCATTCTCGACGCAGAGCTGCGCCGCCAGAAGCTGGAAGGCCGGGATAAGGCCTTCGCCAGCGCGATCTTCTACACCGTCCTCGAGCACCGGGGGACGCTGGACTATATCCTCGGGCAGTTCCTGCCCAAGGGTCTGGCCAAGCTCGACCCGCAGGTGCGGGAGATTCTCCGCGCCGCGCTGGCACAGGCGCGGTATATGCAGGTGCCCGCTTCGGCGGCGGTCAACGAGGCGGTCAAGCTGACCCGCACCTTCAAGAAGGCCAGCGCCTCCGGCCTCGTGAACGCCGTGCTGCGCCGTGCCATCGCCTACGACCTCGACACCGCCGTCTTTGCCGACGCGGTGGAGCGGCTGATGGTGCTGGGGTCGGCGGGCCGGGATGTGGCCGCCTTTCTCCACGCCAGCTACCCCGACGAGGCGCTGGACATCCTGACCCACACCGCCGACGGCGGCCTGACCAGCCTGCGGGCGAACCCCCTGAAAGGGACGCCAAAGGCCCTCTGCGAAAAACTGCTGGCATCGGGGGCGAAGACCGCCGCCCCGGGCCTCGTGCCGGGCAGCGTTCTGGCCCGCTTTGAGGGCAGCCCGGCAGAGAGCGGGCTGTTCCGGGAGGGATACTTCCACGTCGAGGGGCAGGCCAGCCAGCTTGCCGCCCTCTGCGTGGAGGCAAAGCCCGGCGACACCGTCCTCGACCTCTGCGCCGCCCCCGGCGGCAAGAGCCTGCTCCTCATCGAGGAGATGGGGGACGAGGGGCGGCTGGTGAGCTGCGACGTCAACGAGAACCGCGTCCAGCTCATCCGGAAGGCCGTAGAGCGGATGGGCTTTGCCCATGTGGAGCCGCGGGTCTCGGACGGCACCAAGCCGGACGCAGACCTGCCCATGGCCGACCGCATCCTTGTGGACGCCCCGTGCAGCGGCCTCGGCATCCTTGCCAAGAAGCCGGATATCCGGTACAAGACCCTCGATAAAGCGCGTCACGATGAATTATTGGCCACCCAGTCGGCCATTCTGGATACAGCCGCCGTCCATCTCAAGCCCGGCGGGCGGCTGGTCTACTCGACCTGCACCATCGACCCCTCCGAGAACGAGGAGCAGGTGAGGGCCTTTGTGGGCCGTCACCCGGAGTTCCGGGTGGTGACGCCGAAGGTGGCCTTCCCCTCCGGGATGACGGTGGGGGACTGGGGCGCTCTCTCGGTGCCCACCCGCACCGGCATGGACGGCTTTTTCCTCTGCGCGATGCAGAAAGTTCCCTGATAAAAGGAGATTCCAATGGATACAAAACGCTGTATATCCTCCCTGACGCTGGAACAGCTGACGGCGGAGCTGAAAGCGATGGGCCAGCCCGGCTTCCGGGCCAAGCAGATCTTTCACTGGGTGCACCAGAAGCTCGTGACCGACTTTTCGGCCATGACCGACCAGCCCAAGACCCTGCTGGCAAAGCTGGAAGAGGCCTTTTACATCGCCGCGCCCATCATCGAGCGGCGGCAGGAGGCCAAGGACGGCACGGTGAAATACCTGCTGCGGATGGCCGACGGCAACTGCATCGAGACGGTCGTGATGCGCTACCACTACGGCAACACGGTCTGCGTGTCCACGCAGGTGGGCTGCCGGATGGGCTGCCGCTTCTGCGCGTCCACGCAGGCAGGCCGCGTCCGCAACCTCGAGGCGGGAGAGATCTGTTCCGAGATCTATACCGCCCAGAAGGACATCGGAGAGCGCATCTCGCACATCGTGCTGATGGGCATTGGCGAGCCGCTGGACAATTTTGACGAAGTGATGCGCTTTCTGGAGAACATCTCTTCCCCCGAGGGCGTCAACATCGGGATGCGGAACATCAGCCTCTCCACCTGCGGCCTCGTGCCGAAGATCGACCAGCTGGCGGAGAAGAAATTGCAGCTGACCCTCTCCGTCTCCCTCCACGCCCCCAACAACGACATCCGCAGCGGTATGATGCCCGTCAACGATGCCTACCCGGTGGAGGTGCTGATGCAGGCGGTGCGCCGCTATCAGGACACCACGGGCCGGCGGGTGAGCTTCGAATACTCGATGGTGCGGGGGGTCAACGACTCGGACGCCTGCGCCAAACAGCTGGCCGACCTCATCCGGGGCATGGGCGCCCACGTCAACCTCATCCCCATCAACCCGGTGGATGGCAGCCCCTACTCGGCCACCGACGCGGCCAACGTCCGGCGCTTCCAGCAGAAGCTGGAGAGCCTCGGCGTCAACGCCACCGTCCGCCGCCGTCTGGGCAGCGAGATCAGCGCCGCGTGCGGCCAGCTCCGCCGCGACGAGATGAACGGCAAAGCCTAAAAAGGAGAAGCCTATGAAACTTGCAGGAAAAACAGACGTCGGCAGCGTCCGGCAGGAGAATCAGGACGACTACCGGGCGGGGGAGCTGCCCGGCGGCGCGGCATGGGGGCTTGTGTGCGACGGCATGGGCGGCGCAAGGGGAGGCCGTGAGGCCTCGCTGAGCGCCTGCGACGTCATCGAGCACTGCTTCCTTGAGCAGTACGCCCAGTGTCTGCCCGGCGACGAGGAGAGCTTCCTGAAGCGGGCGCTCATCAGCGCCAACCGCTTCGTCTTCCAGAAAGCCTCCCGGGTGGAGGAGCTTGCGGGGATGGGCACCACGGCGGTCTGCGCCCTCGTGCGGGGCGGGACGGCCTACCTCTGCCACGCAGGCGACTCCCGCGCCTACCTCTGCCGGGAGGGGAAGCTCACCCAGCTGACCCACGACCACTCCTATGTGCAGGAGCTGGTGGACTGCGGCACCATCACCCCCGAGGAGGCCGAGCATCACCCCCAGAAGAACATCATCACCCGGGCGCTGGGCGTGGACTACCGCCTTGAGCCGGAGTTCACCAGCTGCCCCGTCCAGCAGGGCGACCTGCTGCTGCTCTGCACCGACGGCCTCACCAACGTCCTGCCCAAGGACAAGATGGAGGAGCTGCTGACCAAGGGCGGGTTCTACGACATCCCCGACCGGCTGGTGGACGCCGCCAACGCGGGCGGAGGCCCCGACAACATCACCGCGCTGCTGCTGGGTGTGGAGCCGCTGGAGGTGAAGCATGGATAATCTCATCGGGAAGACGCTGGATGGGCTTTACACCATCCGGGAGCTGATCGGCACCGGTGGGATGGCCAACGTCTATAAGGCTGTGGTGACGGCCCCCGGCGGGCCTGTGCCGGAGGGGACGGTCGTGGCCGTCAAGGTGCTGCGGCAGGAGCTGATGCACGACGCCGACCTCGTCCGCCGCTTCAAGAACGAATCCAAGGCCATCTCCCTGCTCAACCACCCCAACATCGTGAAGGTGTATGACGTTTCCGTCAGCGAGAACTTACAGTATATCGTCATGGAGTGTGTGGAGGGCATGACCCTCCGGGAGTACCTCAACGAGCGGGGCGGTAAGATCACCAGCCGCGAGACCGTCCACTTCATCGGCCAGATCCTCCGCGCCCTCGACCACGCCCACCGCAATGGCGTCGTCCACCGGGACATCAAGCCCCAGAACATCATGCTGCTGGACAACGGCCAGCTGCGGATGATGGATTTCGGCATCGCCCGCATCTCCCGGGCGGAGAACCAGATCCAGAACGGCCGGAAGGCGATGGGCAGCGTCCACTATATCAGCCCCGAGCAGGCGAGGGGAGACGAGACCGACCCCAAGAGCGACCTGTACTCGGTGGGCGTCATGATGTACGAGATGCTCTCGGGCAAGCTCCCCTTCGACGCAGACGACATGGTGGAGGTGGCCCGCAAGCAGATTACGGACGACCCGAAACCGCTGGCCGAGCTGGCCCCCGAGGTGCCGCTGGGCCTTGTCCAGATCACAGAGCGCGCCATGGCAAAGCTGCCGGTGAACCGGTACGCCAGCGCCGCCGAGATGCTGGAAGCGCTGGACGCCTATGTGCGCGACCCGTCCATCACGTTCGACTATCAGTATGTAAAAGAGGAAGTCCCCGAAAAGGCGGTGAATGAACCTATGGCAGAAAAGCGGACCATCCGCAGACCGCCCGAGGCGCAGAAAACGCGCACCAAGGCGAAAAAGAAGAAGCGCGGCGCCTTTATGCCGGTGCTGCTGGGCATCACGGCGGCCTTTGCGCTGGCCTGCGCGGCCCTGTGCTGGGTCATCCTGAGCGACTCGAGCAATATCATGAACAAGAAAGCCGACATCGTGCTGAGCGATTTCAGCGGCATGACGCAGGACGAGGTGAACGCCTCCCCGCAGGTGGCCTCCGGGCAGGTGGTCGTCAACTGGGAGCAGGAGTACAGCAACGACTACGCCGCCGGTCATGTCTACAAGCAGTCGCCGGTGGCGGGCCGCACCGTCCGCGAGGGCCAGAGCGTGACCCTCACCGTCAGTCTCGGCGTCCACTACGTCACCGTCCCCGACCTGACCAACTATGTGCAGGCCGACGGCGAACAGCAGCTGAAGGATCTGGGCGTCTCGGTGCTGGTGACGCAGGCCGTGGATGAATCGGTGGCCGCAGGCTCCATTATCCGCACCGACCCCGCCGCAGGCAGTCAGGTGGCCGCAGGCACCACCGTCGTCATCTACGTCAGCCGCCCGCAGGTGGCCACCACCACCAAGGTGCCCAGCCTCATCGGCATGAGCGTGAACGACGCCCGCACCCTGCTGGTGCAGAAGAAGCTGGGCCTCGGCGGCCAGACCGAGCAGTACAGCGACCAGCCCGTGGGCACCATCATCAGCCAGTCGCCCGGCGAGGGCGCATCGGCCAAGCTCAACACCCGCGTCAGCGTGGTGGTCAGCGCAGGGCCGGAGCCTGCACCGGAACCGGAAGCACCCAGCGAGAGCACCAGCAGCTCCGGCGGCTCCGGCGGCGGCTGGTGGAGCGGCCTGTTCGGCAGCGGCAGCTCGTCCTCGTCCAGCACTGCCGCCAGCGAGAGCAGCAGCGCCTCCTCCGGGAGCACCGGCGGCGGTCTCGGCGACTGGTGGACGTCGTGGCTGGGGTAAGGGAGAGACTATGACAGGTTATATCACAAAAGGTATCGGCGGATTTTATTACGTCAAAACGTCGGAAGGCATCGTGGAGTGCAAGCCCCGGGGCATCTTCCGCAAGCAGAAGCTCACCCCCGTGGCGGGCGATGTGGTGACGCTGGAAACGGAAAACGGCGCGGCGGTCATCGCGTCCATCGCGCCCCGGCGGAACGTCTTCGTCCGCCCGCCGATGGCCAACCTCGACGTGCTGTTCCTCGTGGCCAGCACCACCCAGCCCACCCCCAGCACCCTCGTGCTGGATAAGCTCTCGGCCATCGCCGTGGACAAGGGCGTCCAGCCCGTCATCGTCTGCACCAAGGGCGACCTCGCCGAGGCGGAGTTCCTGCGCAGTGCCTACGAGAAGTCCACGCTGCCCTTCATCCGCATCGACCACCGGACGGGGGAGGGCCTCGACGAGATCCGGAACTGGATCAATGGCCGTCTCTGCGCCTTCTGCGGCAACTCGGGCGTGGGCAAATCCACCCTCCTGAATGCCCTGCTGCCCGATGTGGAGCGGGAGACCGCCGCCATCAGCCAGAAGCTGGGCCGGGGCCGCCACACCACCCGCGAGGTGACGATCTTTGAAGCCTTTGGCGGGCGGATCGCCGACACCCCGGGCTTTGCCAGCCTCGAGGCCAGCCGGGCGGGCTTCATCCCCAAGGAGAACCTGGAGCACGCTTTCCCGGAGTTCGGCCCCTACCTCGGCGAGTGCCAGTTCACCGGCTGCTCCCACCGCTCGGAGAAGGGCTGCGCCGTCCGGGCCGCGCTGGCCGAGGGCAAGCTCTCCCAGACCCGCTACGACAGCTACTGCGCCATGTACGACGAGGTCAAGGACGTGAAGGAATGGCAGAGGCCGAGGGGAGTGTAAGGCAAAGCCTTCCCGTGAGCAAAAGCCTCTCCCTTTGGGAGAGGTGTCTGCGAAGCAGACGGAGAGGGCAAGCCAGTTACGACAGAGCTGCTGCGCAGCGATAGGCAGCCTTTTTGTCAGAGCGATACGATCGATGTGCGGAGCTGTCTTGTCAGCGTCCTTGCCCTCTCAGGCGCTCCGCGCCAGCTCCCCCAAAGGGGGAGCCACTGGCGAGCCGGGCCACTCTGAACTGCCCGCTGAAAGTGTAATTTTACGCAAAAGGGTGGGCCTCGCTTACGGGGGCAGGCCCTAGAAAGAAGGAAATCAATGTCCCGCTGTGTTATTTTGTCGGCCTGCCCCGTCAGCCCTGCGCTGGCGGCGGCGCTGCGGCCCGACGACACCATCATCGCCTGCGACGCAGGCTACCGCAACTGTGAGCCGCTGGGCTGCCGCCCCGACATCATCGTGGGCGACTTCGACACCGCGCCCTGCCCGGCGCAGGAGGAGGACGACATCGTCGTCCTGCCCCACGTCAAGGACGACACCGACACCGAATATGCGGCAAAGCTGGCCTCCGAAAAGGGCTTCGATGAGGCGCTTTTGCTGGGTGCGCTGGGCGGCAGACGCCTCGAGCACACGCTGGCGAACCTCTGCACCGGCCTCGGCCTCCAGCAGCGGGGCGTCCGGGCCACGCTCCTCGACGAGCGCAGCCGCATCACCTTTGTGATGCCCGGCGAGACCCGCCGCTACCCGAAGGACAAATACTTCTACCTCTCCGTCTTCCCGATGGAGGGCAGGGCCGAGGGCGTCTCGGAGCGCGGCTCGTTCTACGAGCTGACGGACGCCGTCCTCACCGCAGGCTATCCCCTCGGCGTCAGCAACGAGTACGCCGACGGCTCCGACTGCATCACCATCTCCACCCGGAAGGGCGCGCTGGTGGTGGTGGAGACGGTGCCGGATGGCCCGATCCTGAGCTGAGAGTCACATTCTGCGCTCCGCCCGCCTATAATGGCATAGAAAACGAGAGAAAGGTGGTCGGCGCTATGCAGGTGGTCGTGCTCAAAAGCCCCAAGTGTCTGAGGGGGCTGCTCCGCAGACTGTTCGGGATAAAAAAGGAAACGCAGGACTAAAGAAAACAGAAGCCGCCGTGCCGCCCGGGAAGACCGGGGGCGCGGCGGCTTTTTCTGCGGTCTGGGAGTGGAATGATAAATCTAGGTTGAATTTATCCTATGATTTGAGTATACTAAAGACAGAAGGGAGTCTGATGTTATGAATATCAATACGGATACGATGGTGCCCATCTCGGTCGCCAACCAGAATTTTTCCAAAGTTGCGCGTCTGGTAGACCAGTTCGGCTCGGCGGTCATCCTGAAAAACAACGCACCCCGGTATATTATCTACGAGTTCAATCAGGCAGATGCCATGCAGGCCGCAGCAGACGACGATGTACTGGCTTCCTCGCTGAAGCTGATGGATCGCAACAAGCGTGTCTATGAGGAGCTTGCCAAATGAAGGTGTTGACCAAACGGCAGATACTTCTGCTGCATTCGGCACTGATCCGACAGTCCGGCGGGTCGGATGGCATCCGGGACGAGGGGCTTTTGGACTCGGCTGTCAGCACACCGTTCCAGACCTTTGCCGATCAGGAACTCTACCCCTCTCTGTTGGAGAAGGCCGCCCGGCTGGGGTTTGGATTGATCTGCAACCACCCGTTTATCGACGGCAACAAGCGGATAGGTACGCACGCGATGCTGGTCTTTCTGGACATCAACCAGATCACATTGTCCTATGAAGACGATGATCTGATCGAAACGATCCTGCGCGTGGCGTCGGGAACACTGGACTATAACGGTCTGCTGGGCTGGCTGCAAGAACACTTGGAGTAAGTGCCTGCGCCCTCTCCGTCATTGCTTCGCAATGCCACCTCTCCCATAGGGAGAGGCACTGGCGTGCCGGGCAACTCTGCGCTGACCGCTGAAAGCCCAATATGGCGCAAAAAATAGTGCCCTGCTACAGAGGGCAGCAGCTTCGGGACAATATCCCTTGTCAAGCTGTTGTGAATCTCTGTAGCAGGGCACTACTGTTTCCGGATAGAGTAAGCTTTGCTCGTCCCGCGTGGGCCTAACCGGCACGCCAGTGGCTCCCCCCTTGGGGGAGCTGTCACCGAAGGTGACTGAGAGGGCAAGCCCGCTACGAGAGAGCCGCAGCAAAGCGCCTGAGAGGGCGTACCGCGGGGAGAGCCTTTTCAACTGCACGATACGGCTCCACTGCGGTGGAACAAGTGGCGAAGTTCCTATAAATTAAACGATACATCATTAAATATTAGTTGTTCGCCAACGTGGCGAAGTTCCCCCGATTGGCGAAGTACCTATTTCGCCAGCTGGGCACAAGTTCGCCACCTTGGCGAAGTTCGTTTTACGGCGTTGGTACGCTGATATTTTGGAACTTCGCCAGATAACCTGCATGGCTCGGAGGTGCAGCTCCGTCATACCGCCCTTCCTGCCCGCATACACTTTCCCAAGAGCAAGGACAGGAAAGGAGCATCACCATGGAGCTGAAAGTGTTCCGGGACGTTCTGCCTGCGGCGGGTGCGGACTGCACAGCCAAGGCAGAGCTGCCCCTTGAGACCGAACTTCTCATCTCGGACTATCTGCCGCCGGTGCAGCGCATCGTCAAGTGCTTCGCGCAGCCGGTGGTGCTGCAAAAGCAGCTGGCCCCCGGGCGGCTGACGCTGGAAGGGTATCTGCGCTGCACCGTCTATTATCAGGGCGAAGAGGGGGCGGGCCTGTGCCAGACCGAGCAGAAGCTGCCCTTCACCAAGACCCTCGAGCTGCCCAGCTTCGGGGCCACCGCGTGGACGGCCTGCGTCGAGGGCCAGACCGAGTACCTCAACTGCCGGGCCGTCAACTCCCGCCGCATCGAGGTGCGGGGGGCCTATGGGCTGGTGGTGAGCGTCCACGCCCAGCTGTCCACCGAGGTCATCACGGCCCTCAGCGAGGGGGGCATCGAGCAGAAGCTGACGACCCTTGGGGGCGTGCGGCGGGCCGCCACCCTCGAAAAGCTCGTCACCATCGAGGGGGCGCTGACCTTCCCCAAGCCCCCCGCCGCCATCCTCGACATCACCGGCACCGCCGAGGTGAGGGAGCTGAAGCGGATGCAGGGCAAGGCCGTGGCGAAGGGGACCCTCCGCGCCCTCTGCGCGTGGCGGGCCGAGGGGGACGCCGCCCTCCTGAGCCAGACCGCCGAGCTGCCCTTCCATCAGATCGTGGACGTGGAGGGGCTGAGCGAGGACTGCCAGTGCCTGTGCACCCTTGCACCGGTGGGCTTTGCCGCCGCCGAGGGGGAGACCGCCGAGGACGGCAGCGCATCCACTACCCTGACGGCCACCGCCCTGCTCCGACTGAGCGGCTGGCGCCCCTACCAGCTCCAATGCGTGGCCGACGCCTTTTCCACCCGCTTCGCCGTCGAGGTGACGCCCCAGACCATCGCCACCGAGGGGCTGCTCTGTACGCTGGACGAGACGACGGTGCTGCGGGGGTCCGGGCCGCTGCCCGATGCGGGCGCGCACATTCTGGCCTGCTTTGCCTCTTTCGGGCCGGTGAGCCTGACGCGGGGCGAGGGGAGGGCCGCGCTGACGGCCCGGGCCGTGGTGTCGGCTTTCGCCGAAAACACCCTCGGGGAGATCGAGTGCTACGAAAAGGCGCTGGACTACGCCCTGCCCCTGCCCGCCGACCTCCCGCCCGACGCTCAAGCCTACCCCGAGTGCTGGCTGACAGTGCAGGACGTACAGTGCACCAGCGCGGGCGGTGCGCTGGAGGTGTCCCTCACCGTCCGGGCCGAGGGCGCAGTGCTGGTGCGGCAGACGTGGCCGCTGGTGGGCGGGGTGGAGCTGGGCGACCCGCTGGCCCCCGCCGACCCCGAGGTGTCGCTGCGCATCTGCTACGCGCAGGCGGGGGAGGAGCTTTTCGCCATCGCCAAGCGCTACCACGTCTCGCCGGGCCAGATGCTCGCCGCCAATGACCTGCCCGAGGGCACAGAGCGCCTCGATGAGGCCCAAAGACTGCTGGTGCCGGGGGTGTAGGGGAGGCTCCCCCTTTGGGGGAACTGGCGAGCGGAGCGAGACTGAGAGGGCAAGGACGCTGACAGAGAAGCGCAGGCGTAGCGATAGCATCGCTCTGCCAAAGAACCTGCTTATCGCTGTGTGGAGGCTCTCGAGAGACGGGCTTGCCCTCTCCGTCATCGCTTGCGCGATGCCACCTCTCCCAAAGGGAGAGGCTTTGGCTTGCGGGGAGGGGAGAAGTACGACTTATTACGAAAAGAGGAAGAAAAACTTCGAAAACATCTACCGTTTCCGCCGCTGGTCTGCTATAATTTTCTATGCTTGTTACAAAACCCGGAAGTGAAGCAAAGGAGCTAGGATATGATAAAGAGCGCTGAACTGGAAAATTCGGCATATGATTTCGAGGCGAAGATGCCGCTGCGCCACGCCGTCCCGCTGGGCCTGCAGCACGTTTTCGCCATGTTCGTGGGCAACCTCACCCCGCTGCTCATCATCACCAGCGCCTGCGGCATCGCAGGCGGTGAGTTTGCAGACCTGCAGGTGAGCCTGCTGCAGAACGCCATGTTCGTGGCGGGCATCGTCACGCTGGTGCAGCTGTACGGCCTCGGCCCGGTCGGCGGCAAGGTGCCCATCATCATGGGCACCAGCTCGGGCTTCCTCGGCGTCTTCAACAGCGTCGCGGCCACCATGGGCGGCGGCGTCACGGCCTACGGCGCCATGATGGGCGCATCCATTCTGGGCGGCCTGTTCGAGAGCGTGCTGGGCGTCTTCCTCAAGCCCCTGCGCAAGCTCTTCCCCCCGGTGGTCACGGGCACGGTGGTGCTGTCCATCGGTCTGTCCCTGATCTCCGTGGGCGTCAACTCCTTCGGCGGCGGCAACGCGGCCAAGGACTTCGGCTCGGTGGAGAACCTGCTGCTGGCCCTCTTCGTGCTGGTGGTCATCCTCTTCTTCAAGCACTGGACGAAGGGCTTCCTCAGCTCCTCCTCCATCCTCGTGGGCATCGTCGCGGGCTATCTGGCCGCCATCGTCATGGGCTTCGTCCTGCCCACCACCGGCGTTACCGCCGAGGGCGTGGAGTTCACCAAGGCATGGGTGCTGAACTGGCACAAGGTCGCCGAGGCCAGCTGGTTCGCCATCCCGAAGCTGGTGCCCGTCAAGATCGTCTTTGATCTCCGCGCCATCCTGCCCGTCATCATCATGTTCATCGTCACCGCTGTGGAGACGGTGGGCGACATCTCGGGCGTCATGGAGGGCGGCATGGGCCGCGAGGCCACCGATAAGGAGCTGTCCGGCGGCATCATCTGCGACGGCCTCGGCTCCACCGTGGCCGCCTGCTTCGGCGTCCTGCCCAACACCTCCTTCAGCCAGAACGTGGGCCTCGTGGCCATGACCAAGGTGGTCAACCGTGGCGCACTGGCCACCGGCGCCATCTTCCTGATGCTCTGCGGCCTCATCCCCAAGCTGGGCGCACTCATCTCCATCATGCCGCAGGCCGTTCTGGGCGGCGCAGCCGTCATGATGTTCTCCTCCATCGTGGTGTCCGGCATCCAGCTCATCACCAAGGAGAAGATGACCCCCCGCACCCTGACCATCGTTTCCGTCGCGCTGGGCGTGGGCTACGGCATGGGTGCGAACGCCAGCATCCTCGCCAACACCCCCCAGTTCGTCCAGCTCATCTGCGGCGAGAGCGGCATCGTGCCCGCCGCCTTTGTGGCGATCATTCTCAACTGCCTGCTGCCGCGGGAGGAGAAGTAACGCTTTCTCTGGAACATAGCAAAGCCCCCTTTCGGAACGCTCCGAAAGGGGGCTTTGTTTGTCACCGGACGGCCTGCTTCAGCCGTGCCAGATCGTCGGCATCCGGGTGGGAGAGGGCCTTGTCGAAATTCTCGATCAGCATATCCAGATTCGGCATATGGATGGGCTGCTTCTTCATCGCTTCATACCGCTGGCGCACCGACAGCGGCATCTTGCCCTGACACATGAAGCTGCCGATGAGGGTGTTGCTGCGGTCGAGAGACTTCTGGACGGTCTTTAAGATCTTGTTGAAATAGCCCTCGCTACCGCCAAAGCCTGCTGTGCCGAAGAGAAAGACCTTCTTTCCGTGCAGCTGTTCCAGAAATTCCAGAATTGCGGCGTCGGCGGTGCCTTTGTCCGTCCAGAAGCCCACATAGAGGGTGTCGGCGTCCAGAGCGGCGGGGTCCGGAGCGCCGAAATAAGAGCAGGCGTCCTGCGGCAGACTATCGTGGAGGGTGTCTGCCAATAATTTCGTGTTGCCTGTTTTGCTGCTGAATACGATGGCGTAGCGCATAGCTTCTCCTTTGGAGCCGTTGGCTCTCTGAAATGATGATGGTACGGGCGGCTCAGGCTTCTTTCGCCCGCAGCGCATCGTAGATGCAGCGGGTGCCCTGATGGGCCATCAGCCCGCCCAGACACTTTTTGTTGCAGCGGACACAGCGGTGGATCTGTGCCGCCTGTCCATTTTTCAATTTGTTCACCAAGTCCGGGTCGGCCAGAAGCGGACGGCTCATGGCGGCGCACTGGATGCGCCCGCTGGCGAGCTGCTGCTCCACGAAATCGGGGTCGTTCAGGCCGCCGACCCCACAGAGGGGCAGGGCGGTATACTGCCGCACCTCGTCGCAGAACTTGAGGAAGCACCCCGGCTGTCCGAAATAGGGATGGCTGGCCGGGGGGATGGTGTCCTCTAAGGCCGAGTGGTTCGCCAGCGTCACATGGAAGCTGGTGACGCCCGCCTGTTCCAGCAGCGGGACGAAGACCGAAAGCTCTTCCTCCGCCACACCGGCGTTGCCGAAGTGCGGGTCCTCCTGCCGGACGGCCAGCTTGTAATCAATGGGCATCCCCGGGACAGCCGTCCGGACGGCCCGGACGGCCTCCACCGCAAAGCGGGCGCGGTTCTCTGCGCTGCCGCCGTATTCGTCGGTGCGATGGTTGAAGAGAGCGGAGCTGAAGCTGCCGCACATCCGGTCGCCGTGCACCTGCACCATGTCGAAGCCCGCCTGTCTGGCCAGCAGGGCGGCTGTCCCGAACCCGTCGAGGATGGTCTGGATCTTGCGCTTGGGCAGCTTGGTGATGTAGGGGCCGACGGCATCGTTCAGCTTCTCCCGCAGCTGGTCGGGGGTAAGCTTCTTCGTCAGGAGGGCGGGAAGGTACTTGAGCATCGCCAGCAGGTCGGAGTCGCTCTGGTGGAGCTGGGCGCAGAGCTTGCAGTCTGCGGCGTGGGCGATCTCTGCGAGCTGCTGATAAAAGGCAAAGCCCTTGGCATCGAAGAGCGACTTCTCAAACCTGCTTTTGCCCACCGGGACATCCCCGACGATGATCATGGCGCAGCCGCCCTCGGCGAGTGCGCGGTATTTTGCAAGGGTCTCCTCGTCCGACAGGCCGAAGGTGGTGGGCGCAAAAAGAATGCGGTTCTTCAGCCGCAGCCCGCCGTAATCGACGGGGCTTAAAATCGTTTCGTACATCGTTTCACGCTTTCTTTTTTTCTGCTTTTTGCAGGAGGGCCAGCAGCTGCTGCCGCTCCGGGGCCGTCAGCCCGCTCAGCGCCTCCGCGTCCCAGTCGGCAAAGACCCGGTGACAGACCATAAAGGCCTGTTCGCCCTGCGAAGTCAGCCGCAGACGGTAGCTGCGCCCCGGCTTTTCCCTCGTCAGAAAGCCGTCCTCGACCAGCTTGACAAGGCTGCGCTGGGAGTGTCCCCAGTCCAGATGCAGCTCCTTGGTCAGCTCCGAGGGGGTGCAGTCCGGGTGCTTTCCGACATAGAGGATGAAATACATCTGCCCGAAGTTCAGGCCCAGCTCCTGCAGGCGCTGGCTCGTATAAGCGGCGAAGGCTCTGTGCAGGGTCAGGATGCGGGAGGATACGGTATAAGGCTCCATGTGCTCAGCTCGCTTTCTTCTCTAAGATGGAATGCAGTATAGCACATTAACTTGACAAAGTCAAGTAATGCAGCATCAAAAATCGCCGGGGGTGCTGTCGGGCAGCTCCCGGCGATCTTGTACAGCGATATTCCGGCGCGAAGACCGTTTTTTACAGCTCCGCCAGAGCGCGCTTGAGGTTCTGGGCGATCTGGTCGGGGCAGCTGGTGGGACGGGGGCCGCAGGTCGTGCCCTCCATCCGGGCGATGGCGTCCTCCGCCTTCATGCCCTTGAGCAGGCGGCTGATGCCCTTCAGGTTGCCGTTGCAGCCGCCGACGACTTCGATGGACTCGATGGTGTGGTCATCGTTCAGCACGATGTGGGTCTCTTTGGAGCAGGTGCCCTTGTTGGGGTAGCTGAAAGACTTGCTCATATTCATACATCCTCTCTCTATGGCCGATTGACAGTCGTATTATACACCCGCAGGGCAGAAAATGTCAATGTGACCCAGTCACAGTGTGCCGCCCCGGCGCTGGCGGGCCAGCGTTTCCACCCGGGCGATCTGGTCGTCGGCGGTGACGCAGGCCCCCACAGGGTGGGGCTTGCCGTGGTTTGCGCCGTGGAAGTCGCTGCCGCCGGTGACGATGAGGCCGTGGGCCGCGCAGAGGGCGGCGCACTCGGCCCTGTCCTCGGGGCTGTTGCGGGGATGGTCCACCTCGATGCCGTCGATGGCCCCTTCGGCTACCAGCTCCCGCACAAGGGGCATACTCTTGTACACCGTCGGGTGGGCGAACACCACCACCGCCCCGGAGGCTCTGGCCGTGGCCAGCACCTCCCGCACCGGCGGGTAGGCGGGGGAGTGGAGGCATTTGCCCCGAGGCTCCCAGCCGAACAGCTCATGGTACAGCCCGGTGTAGATGCCGTCGCACAGGCCCAGCTGCTGCAGCGCCTGCATGATGCCGCTCTTGAAGAGGACGCCGCTGTCCTGCGCGTACTCCAGCGCCTGCTCGGTGCGGAACTGGGGGTAGAGCGCCTCGATCTCCCGGCAGCTCTGCAAGGCGCACTCGTTGCGGCGCTGGCGCATGATGTCGCAGTGCCGCCGCAGGGCGGGGCTGTCGGGGTCGGGCCAGAAGGCCAGAATGTGGACGCGGTGGCTCCGTTGGAAGTCGTAGCCGGTCAGCTCGGCGGCGGGGATGAGCCGCACGCCGTCCTGCACCGGGTGGTCGTAGGCGTACTGTGCGCTGAGGATGGTGTCGTGGTCCGAGAGGGCCAGAGCGCTCAGGCCCAGCCGCGCTGCCATCAGGGGCAGACGGTGGATGGGCACAGAGCCGTCAGAGCAGGTGGAATGGGTGTGAAGATCGCCAGCCATAGTTTCTATTCCCTCGATTTGCGTGTGATTTTTCTACGCCCATAGTGTAGCACAAAACGAATCGGGGGACAAGAGCGCCTCAGCCCACGGTGAGGCTGGAAGCGGTGAGCCGGTGGGTCAGGACAGCCTCGGCGTCCTCGCCGCCCATGGCCAGCAGCTCGTCCACCGAGAGGGTGGTGGAACAGAGGATGGTCTGGAAGGTGATGGTGTCGATGCCCTCAGCCCGCAGCTGACGCAGCGCGGCCAGCGAGACCCGGAGGGAGGCCGTGAACCGCCCGACGCGGAGGGAGAGGACGTTGTTGCCCCGGATGCTGGTATAGGAGATGCGCTGGCCGTCCTTGTCGGTGACGACGAGGCCCGGGAAGACCGACTCCTGCACAGTGGCGTCCGCAGAGCCGCCGCCCGAAGAGGAGGTGTCCGCAGGGACAGGGTAGCCGGGGTCGGTGGGAAGGGTGGTGTCATTGCCCTCGGAGTCGTAACGGGTGATGGAGCCGTCGAGGCCGGTGAAGACCTGCTCGATGCCGTTGGCACCGATGGCAACATTGTCTTTTCCAGCGGTGGCTGTGATAGTCACTTTGCCCTCAAGGGTGATGTTTGCTTTGGCGTCGCCCGCACCGCTTCCGATGCCTGCACCGCCGGAGAGGTTTTTCTGAAGATCTTCATCGAAGCCCGATACGCCGCCGGTGGCGTTCACAGTGGGACTTCCGGCCTCGCTGCTGCGGATGGTGATTTGATTGACGGTGCCATCGTCGCAATCGATGGCGTTAACGCCGCTGCCGATGCCTGCGGCACCTAAGCCGCCGACGGCATTGACGGTGGTATTCCCTTCAATGATTATATCACCCACACTGGAGGTAGAATCATCATCGTCATACCCATTACTATAATAGTAACCGCCGCCGATACCAGCAGCGCCGAAACCACCCTGCGCCAGACCAATTTGGGCGTTGTCCTTGATGGTGACTTTGCCGTTACTGGGTGCGCCCGATTCACCCAGAGCGCCGCCGATGCCTGCGGCATAATCGCCGCCAATTACCTTATCGATTCGGGCGTTTCCGGAAATTTCTACGTCGCCGTCAGCGCCCTGACCGCCGCCGATGCCAGCAGACTGGATGCCGCCTTGTGCTTCTTCAATAACAGCATCGCCGGTAATGGTCACACGACCGTCTCCGTAATATCCGCCGCCAATACCAGCACCGCCGGGGTTCGTGGGACTGAGAGATTCGGCTTTTTTGATAGTGCCGCCGCTGATGGTCACATCGCCATCGGCGCTCCGGCCTCCTCCAATGCCTGCACCATAAACACCGGTGGCTGTGATGGTGCCGCCGGTGATTTCTACATCACCCTTGCCACCCTTGCCAGCACCGCCGTCACCACCGCCGATGCCTGCACCACCACCAAAGGTCTGGTAAGTAGCGGCAGTAGACCCGGCGGTAGCGGTAATGTCACCGCCGGTAATGGTCACTTGACCGTTTTGGGCTTCACCGCCACCGATGCCAGCGCCTCTAAGTCCGCCGGTGGCATTCAGACTGCCATCGTTGTTCTCATCCTGAATGGTCAGCTTGCCGCTGGTGTCGGTCTTGTTGTGCTCAAGACCGGCGTGTCTGTCGCCGCTCTTCAGCGCGTTGTCGCCGTCCAGCTCGATATTGGTATCGCCCTTGCCGGTCACGTTTACAGCTGCGTAGGAAGTATCGTTACCGGTGGTGGCACTGGGATTGACTCTGCTGCTGGCGTCGATGTTCACATCCTCAAGCTTGACCTCTACCTTATCATTCTCATTTTCGGCCTTGATGGTCACAGTGTTGGAAGAAGGGGTGTCCTTGTCACGATTTGTGATGGTGGTGCCCTTATCGTTGTCGACCGTATCCTTGCCGGTCTGCTCCACCTTGTTGGTGCCGGCCTCGGTACCTGCCGAGATGACGATGTCGCCATCCTCAATATAATAGGTGCCTGCAAAGGCGGGGAAGGCCGCCCCGGTCAGCAGAGCAGCGGTCAGGACAAACGCCGCTGCCCGCTGAGAGGCCGGACGAGGCGAATCGCTACCCCCCCGTATGGAGAGGCCGACCCAGAACACGCATCGCAAGCTTACGATAAGACAGCATACAAAAACCTCCTTTGAATGGTGAAAATAAATGGTGAAAACAGAGAGCGTCTGACTGACCTGAATGTACCACATCTGGGGGAAAAAATCAAGAAAACCTGCGCGAATCGCCCTGTTTCCTGCGTGAATGGAGAAGTTCGGACAGATTTTGGCTCTCCCTTTGGGAGAGCTGTCACCGAAGGTGACTGAGAGGGCAAGGACGCTGACGGAGAAGAGCAGGCGCAGCGATAGCATCGCTCTGCCAAAGAACCTACTTATCGCTGCGTGGCGGCTCTCAGGAGACGAGCTTGCCCTCTCCGTCATCGCTTGCGCGATGCCACCTCTCCCAAAGGGAGAGGCTTTCAAGAGGCGAGACTTTTGCTTTTCCGGGGTAGACATGGTATACTGGGAAAGGAAAAACCCGCCGACCGGGCGGGAAAAAGGAGAATGGTATCATGAAAACGAAATTTGGCATCGTGGGCTGCGGCTTCCTCGGAAACATTGTGGCCGATGCGTGGAAGAAGGGCCTGCTGGAGGACTACGAGCTGGTGGGCGTCACCAGCCGCACCTTCGCCTCAGCAGAGAAGACGGCGTCCGCCGTGGGCTGTGCGGCCTGCGCGGACGTGGACGCCCTGCTGGCGCTGGAGCCGGAGTACATCGTGGAGGCAGCCTCGGTGGAGGCGGTGCGGGCCATGGCGGTGCCGGTGCTGCGCCGGGGCGTGAGCCTCGTGGTGCTGTCCATCGGTGCGTTCGCCGACCTCGCCTTCTACGAGGAGGTCAAGCAGGCGGCCCGGGAGGGCGGGGCCAAGGTGCATCTGGCCAGCGGTGCCATCGGCGGCTTCGACGTATTGCAGACCGTCACCCTCATGGCCGAGGCCCAGAAGCTGGACGAAAAGGCCGGTATCGAGACCCACACCGGCGCGAAGGGCTTCCGCAACACCCCCGTCTGGGCCGACCATCTGCTGACCGACACCGAAAAGACCACCGTTTTCACCGGCAGTGCCAAGGAGGCCATCGCCACCTTCCCCCGCCGGGTGAACGTCGCCGTGGCCACCTCGCTGGCCACCACCGGCCCGGACGTCACCGGCGTGACCATGCACTCCGTCCCCGGCTGGGTGGGCGACGACCACTGCATCACCGCTGAGATCGAGGGCGTCAAGGCTGTGGTGGACATCTGCTCCTCCACCAGCGCCATCGCCGGGTGGAGCGCCGTGGCCCTGCTGCGCAACCTCGCCTCGCCGGTCTGCTTCTATTAAATAAGGAGGGAAAGCGCTATGTTCCAGAAACTGGTCGCCATCGAGCCGGTCAGCCTCATCCCCTCGGCGGAAGAGGCCCTGCATCAGTACGCTAGGGAGGTCGTGCTCTTCCGGGACGTCCCCGCCGACGAGGACGAGATCGTCCGCCGCATCGGGGACGCCGACGCGGTGCTCCTGAGCTATACCTCCCGCATGGGCCGGGACGTCATCGCCCGCTGCCCCGATCTGCGCTACATCGGGATGTGCTGCAGCCTCTACTCTGAGAAGAGCGCCAACGTGGACATCGCCTTTGCCCGGGAAAAGGGCATCCGGGTGCTGGGCATCCGGGACTACGGCGACCGGGGCGTGGTGGAATATGTCCTCCACGAGCTGACCGGCCTGCTCCACGGCTTCGGGATGCCGATGCTCCGGGACGAGCCGGTGGAGATCTTCGGCCTCCGGGTGGGCGTCGTGGGTCTGGGCGTCTCGGGCCGGATGATCGCCGACGCGCTGGCCTTCCTCGGCGCGGACATCTCTTATTACAGCCGCAGCCGCAAGCCGGACGCCGAGGCTGCGGGCATGAAGTACAAGCCTCTGGACGCCCTTCTGCGGGACAGCGAGGTGGTCTTTACCTGCCTGAACAAGAACGTCCTGCTGCTGGGCGGGCCGGAGTTTGAGGCGCTGGGGGAGGGCAAGGTCCTCTTCAACACCTCCATCGGCCCCGGCTTCGACTCCGCCGCCCTCGAAGCGTGGCTGGACAAGCCCGGCACCCACTTCTTCTGCGACACCTACGCCGCCGCCGGCCCGGTGAGCGAGGGCTTCTTCGCCCGTCCCAACGTCCACAGCCCGGGCGTCTCGGCCGGACGCACCAAGCAGGCCTTCGTGCTGCTGAGCGAGAAGGTGCTGGCAAACCTGAAAAAGGCGCTGGATGGCTCAGAGGAAACGCTTCAGCGCCTCTAAGCGCTCCACCGTATCCGCATCTTCCAGCTCCTCGGCGCTCTGGGCGTACACGGCCCGGACGCAGCCGGGGTGCTGGCGGATGACTACGCCGCCGCCCTTGCCCTCGGGCAGGGCGCGCAGGGCGTCGAAATGACCGCTTCCGAACAGGACGGGACTCCCCAGCAGAGGCTCTGCGCCCCCGGCGCGCCAGCCCAGACGGAGGATGACCCGTTCTGTTTCTTTTTGCGCGTGGAAGTCGCGCACCATGGCCTCGAGGCTCTCCCGCCGCAGCAGCGGCTGGTCGCCGGGCAGGAAGATGCACCCCCTGAGGCCGGGGCACTCGCCCAGCAGCGCATCGAGGCCGAGGCGGACGGTGTCGTTCCGGCCCGGCAGGCTGTGGAGGACGGTCGCTGCACCCGCCGCCCGGGCGAGACGCGCTACCTCCGCCGACCGGGTGACGACCACCCGGGCCGCAAGGGCGGGGGAGGCCGTAACGGCCAGCGCCCGGGCGATGAGGGGCGCGCCGTCGAAGTCGGCCAGAAGCTTATCCGAGCCGAAGCGCACCGCCCGCCCCGACGCCATGATGACGCAGCCCACCGCCGCTTGCTTCGTCTGTTCCATCGTCCCGTCCTCCCCTGCATGGAAAAGTTGAATCGCTACAGTGGCATTATAGCGGATTTTGTGATAGAATAAAAGCAAAAGGCCAAAAAAGAGAGGAAACAGCAAAATGATGACCATTCGGGAATACAAAAAGGCCGAAAGTCTCGAGGAGGCGTGGCAGCTCAACCAGAAAAAGCAGAACCGTGTCCTCGGCGGCATGATCTGGCTCAAGATGGAGAACATCAATGTGGGCACTGCCATCGACCTGTCGGGCCTCGGCCTCGATACCATCGAGGAGACGGAGGAAGGCTTTGCCATCGGTGCGATGGTGACGCTGCGCCAGCTCGAGCTGCACGAGGGCCTCGCCGCCTACACCGAGGGCGCAGTGCGGGAGTCGGTGCGCCACATCGTGGGCGTCCAGCTGCGCAACCTCGCCACTGTGGGCGGCAGCCTTTACGGCCGCTTCGGCTTTTCGGACGTGCTGACCATCTTCCTTGCGCTGAACGCCTCGGTGGAGCTGTACAAGGGCGGCGTCGTGCCCCTTTCGGAGTATGCCCAGCGCCCCTATGACCGGGACATCCTCGTGCGGGTCCTCGTGCCGAAGGAGCACGCCCGCTTCTGCTACCAGTCGGTGCGCAACAGCCAGACCGATTTCCCGGTGCTGACCTGCGCCGCCGCCCGCCTTGCCGACGGCAGCATCCGCGCCGCTCTCGGCGCACGCCCGGGCAAGGCCGTGCTCTACACCGCCGCACCGCAGGCAGGGGAGACCGCCGAGGCCTTCGCCGCCCGCTTCGCCGCTGAGGTGAAAGCAGACATCAAGACCGAAAGCAACATCCGGGGCAGCGCCGCGTACCGCCGCCATCTGGCCGGCGTGCTGACCAAACGCGCCGTCTGCCGTCTGGAAGGCTGAGGAAGGGGAACACCATGCAGATCACACTTACCTTAAATAATAAGAAGCTCACCGCCGACGTTGCGCCTGACGCGCTGCTCATCGACTTTGTGCGCAGCCACGGCTGCCTGAGCGTCAAGCGGGGCTGCGAGACCTCCAACTGCGGCCTGTGCACCGTCTTTCTCGACGACAAGCCGGTGTTGTCCTGCTCTGTCCTCGCCGTCCGGGCCGACGGCCATAGAGTGACCACCCTCGAGGGCCTGCAGGACGAAGCCGCCGAGTTCGGCGCCTTCATCGCCGATCAGGGTGCAGAGCAGTGCGGCTTCTGCAACCCGGGCTTCATCATGAACGCCCTCGCCCTCTTCCGGGAGAAGGAATATCCCACCGAGGAGGAGATCAAGGAATATCTCGCCGGAAACCTCTGCCGCTGCTCGGGCTATGAGGGCCAGCTGCGGGGCATCCAGAACTTCCTCGCATGGAAAAAAGCCAAGAAGGAGGCGGCAGAATGAATACGGTCAACAGACCCTTCCGCAAGAAGGACGCCATGCAGCTGGTGACGGGCCAGCCCGTCTATATGGACGACCTCGTCCCCGCCGACTGCCTCATCGTCAAGCTCCTGCGCTCCCCCCACGCCAACGCCATCGTGAAGAGCATCGACACCGCTGTGGCCAAGAAGGTGCCCGGCATCGAGGCCATCTTTACATGGGAGGACGTGGCGCAGGACGCCCGCCGCTACACGCAGGCAGGCCAGACCTACCCGGAGGCCAGCCCCTACGACCGCCTCCTCATCGACCGCCACGTCCGCTTCGTGGGCGACGTTGTGGCCATCGTGGCGGGCAAGGACGACAAATGCGTCGATAAGGCGCTGAAACTGATAAAGGTTACCTATGAGGTGCTGGAGCCGGTGCTGGACTATCACACCGCCAAGGACAACCCCATCCTCGTCCACCCCGAGGACAACTGGGAGAGCCTGTGCCCCGTGGGCGCGGACAACAAGCGCAACCTCTGCGCCCACGACGAGTGCAGCGACGGCGACATCGACGGGGTGCTGGCCGACTGTGACATCGTCATCGACCATGTCTACCACACCAAAGCCTGCCAGCAGGCCATGATGGAGACCTTCCGCACCTATTGCAGCATCGACCTCTATGGCCGTCTGAACGTCCTCAGCTCGACCCAGATCGTCTTCCACGCCCGCCGCATCATCGCCAACGCCCTCCACATCCCGAAGTCCATGGTGCGGGTGACGAAGCCCCGCATCGGCGGCGGCTTTGGCGCGAAGCAGACCGCCGTCTGTGAGGTCTACCCGGCGTTCGTGACGTGGAAGACCAAAAAGCCCTCCAAACTCATCTTCACCCGGGAGGAGAGCCAGATCGCCTCCACCCCCCGCCACGAGATGGAGATCCACCTCCGCCTCGGCGCGGACAGGGACGGCACCATCCGCGGCCTCGACCTCTACACCCTCTCCAACACCGGCGCTTACGGCGAGCACGGCCCCACGACGGTGGGCCTTTCGGGACATAAATCCATCCCCCTCTACGGCAGGGCCGAGGCCTTCCGCTTTACCTATGATGTGGTGTACACCAACCATATGTCGGCGGGTGCCTACCGGGGCTACGGCGCGACGCAGGGCCTGTTTGCGGTGGAATCTGCCGTCAACGAGCTGGCCGCAAAGCTCCATATGGACCCCTTCAAGCTCCGGGAAATGAATATCGTGAAGGAGGGGCAGGTCATGCCCGCCTACTACGGCGCGGTGAACACCAGCTGCGCCCTCGACCGGTGCCTTGCGAAGGTCCACGAGATGATAAACTGGGACGAAAAGTACCCCCGCCGCGATATGGGCAACGGGAAGATCCGTGCCGTCGGCATGGGCATGGCGATGCAAGGCTCCGGCATCTCCGGCATGGACGTGGGCAGCGCCACCCTGAAGATCAACGATGAGGGCTTCTATACCCTCCTCATCGGCGCTGCCGATATGGGCACCGGCTGTGACACCACGCTGGCCCAGATCGCCGCCGAGGTGCTGGAATGCGGCATGGACGACATCACCGTCTACGGTGCCGACACCGACACCTCCCCCTACGACTCCGGCTCCTATGCGTCCAGCACTACCTACATCACCGGTAAGGCCGTCGAAAAGTGCGCCCTGAAGCTGCGCGGTCAGATCTGCAAGCTGGGCGCGCAGCTGCTGGGCTGCGGGGAAAGCGACGTGGAATTTGACGGTAAGACGGTGTTTGTCTCTGCCGACCCCGCCCGGAGCGTCCCGCTGGCCGACATCGCCACGGCCTCCATGTTCGGCCATGATGTGCCGCTGGAGGTCACGGAGACCCATATGTCGCCCCTGTCGCCTCCGCCCTATATGGTGGGCGCGGCTGAGGTGGAGGTGGACACCGAGACCGGCGAGGTGAAGCTGCTGGAGTTCGACGCCTGCGTGGACTGCGGCACCCCCATCAACCCGAACCTTACCCGTGTGCAGGCCGAGGGCGGTCTGCTGCAGGGCATCGGTATGACCCTCACCGAGAACATCACCTACGACCAGCGGGGCTGGCCCATGGAAAATTCGCTCATGCAGTACAAGATCCCCACCCGCGCCGACGTGGGCCATATCCGGGTCGAGTTCGAGAACAGCTATGAGCCGAACGGTCCCTTCGGCGCGAAATCCATCGGCGAGGTGGTCATCAATACCCCTCTGCCCGCCATCTCGGACGCCATCTACAACGCCATCGGCACCCGCTTCTACGAGCTGCCCATCACCCCCGAGAAGGTCGCTATGGCTGTGGCCGAACAAGCAGGCGAAGTCTGATGAACGGCCTCGAAGCGCTGCCCTTCCTGCGGGAGAAGGGCCATGTCGTCTCCCTCGTGGGGGGCGGCGGAAAGACAACGCTCCTTTATGGGATGGCCCGCCTCTGCGCCGCCGAGGGGCAGAGGGTGCTGGTCTCCACCACCACCCACATCCAGCGCCCCAGCGCGAATTACGCCCCCGATGAGGCCGTGCGGGATGCCCTCTGGCAGACCGGGACCTATGCCGTGGCGGGTTCGCCCGCCGAAAACGGCAAGCTGACCCAGCCGCCCGGCCTGTCCGGATGGATGGCCGGGGCCGATACCGTCCTTCTCGAAGCCGACGGCGCGAAGCATCGCCCCTGCAAGGCCCCGGCGGCCCATGAGCCGGTGCTCCTGCCCGAAAGCGACATCGTGCTGGCCGTGGCCGGGCTGTCAGCTCTGGGCAGGCCCCTCGCGGAGGTCTGCTTCCGGCTGGATGCGGCCTGCGCCCTGCTGGGCGTGCCGCCCGAAGCCTCTCTGACGCCTGAGCGGCTGGCAAAGCTGCTGGCAAGCGGCGCAGGCGGGAGAAAAAATGTCGGCGCCCGGGCATTTTATGTCATCCTCAATCAGGCCGACGACGCCCCGCGCCGCGCAGCGGGGGAGAGAACGCGGGCGATTCTGAAAGAAACCTACAATGTATCGGGATTTTTGACCCATTTTGAGGAAGGAGAGAGGGCCTGATGGCACAGGAGGATAAAATCATCTTCTGCACGGGCGGCGGCTGTACCGCCAAGCTCGGCGCAGGAGTGTTGAGCCATATTCTGGAAAAACTGCCCCGGGGCGAGCCGGACCCGAACCTTCTGGTGGGCTATGACAGCCGGGACGACGCCGCTGTCTACCGCATCACCGACGAGATCGCGCTGGTGCAGACGGTGGACTTCTTCCCGCCCATGGTGGACGACCCCTACACCTTCGGGCAGATCGCGGCGGCGAACGCCCTCAGCGATGTCTACGCCATGGGCGGCGAGGTGAAGACCGCGCTGAACCTTGTCTGCTTCCCGGAGAGCATGGACCTGAACCTCCTCGGCGAGATTTTGCGCGGCGGCGCGGAAAAGGTGGCCGAAGCGGGGGGCATCCTCGCGGGAGGGCACTCCATCGCCGACACCGGCGTGAAGTACGGCCTGTCCGTCACCGGACTCGTAGACCCCCGCCGCCTTACCGCCAACGACACCGGAAAGCCCGGCGACAAGCTCATCCTGACCAAGGCGCTGGGCGTCGGCCTCATCTGCACCGCCAACCGGGTGGGCGAGGCCTCCCCCGGCGCGATGGACGCTGCGGTGGCCTCCATGACGACCCTGAACAAATCCGCGGCGGAATGCAGCCGCCGGTACGCCGTCCACGCCGCCACCGACGTCACCGGGTTCAGCTTCCTCGGCCATCTCCATGAGATGATGGGCGGGCGGCTGTCCTGCCGGATCGACGCCAGTGCCGTGCCCGTCCTGCCCGGTGCGTGGCAGGCAGCGGACGACTGTCTTTTTACCGCCGCCGGTCAGCGAAACCGCAACCACACAGGCCCCTTCGTCCGGTTCGAGGGGGTGCCCTTCGCCATGGAGGAGATCCTTTTCGACCCTCAGACCTCGGGCGGCCTGCTGCTGGCGGTCGCGCCGGAGGACGCGGCTCCGCTCGAGACAGAGCTGAAGGGGGTCGGTCTGCCCGCAGCCATCGTGGGCGAGATCACAGAGAGACAGGACACCGAGATATTGGTGTCTTATCCGGAATATAGCAAACTAATTTTTTAATGCAACGGCAACAACATTGGTTTGCATATCGCAGATATGCTGTTACGGTTGCGCTAATTTCTAGCCTTGCGATAAAACGTGCGATAGAGAGGAAAAATTATGCTGAGAGTGGATGCCAGAGGAGACGCCTGCCCGCTGCCCGTGGTCAAGGCAAAGAAAGCCATCGCCGCGCTGGCTGGCGCAGGCGAGGTGGAGGTGCTGGTGGACAATGAGATCGCCGTCCAGAACCTGACGAAAATGGCCAAACAGAAGGGCTGCCAGTCCACCGCAGAGAAGCTGGGCGAGCGGGAGTACCGCGTCCTCCTCACGGTGGGCGAGCCAGTCGAGGCCGAGGCGGAAGCCCCGGTCTGCACCCCTGACGCCCGCACCGACACGGTAGTGGCCATCGCGTCCGACAAGATGGGAGAGGGTGCGGAGGAGCTGGGCAAGACCCTGCTGAAGGCCTTCGTTTTTTCGCTGACTCAGCAGGACAAGCTGCCCAAGACCATCCTCTTCTACAACGGCGGCGCTCACCTTACCTGTGCAGGCTCGCCCATGCTGGATGACCTCAAGGCACTGGAGGCCGAGGGCGTCGAGATCCTGACCTGCGGCACCTGCCTGAACTTCTACGGCCTGACCGAGCAGCTGGCCGTGGGCGGCGTGACGAATATGTACGCCATTGCAGAAAAAATGCTCACTGCCGGGAACGTGGTCAAGCCGTGATCTACCTTGATAACGCCGCCACTACCCTTCAGAAGCCGCCCTGCGTGGGGCAGGCTGTGCTGGATGCACTGGCCCATGGGGGAAACCCGGGCCGTGGTGCCCATGAGCCGACCCTTCACGCAGCCCGCCTCGTCTACCGCGCCCGGGAGGCTCTTGCAACACTTCTCCATGCCGAAAGCCCCGACTGCATCGCCTTTGCGGCCAACGTGACGCAGGCGCTGAACACGGCGCTCTCCGGTCTTGTCCGCCCCGGCGACCACGTCATCACGACGGTCTGTGAGCACAACTCGGTGCTGCGCCCCCTCTACCGCCTGCGGGAGCAAGGGGCACAGGTCAGCTTCGTGGAGGTGGACGACGCCGGGCGGCTGCGCTACGACCAGTTCGAACGGCTTCTCCGCCCAAACACCCGCTTTGTGGCCGTGACCCACGCCTCGAACGTGACCGGAAACCTGACCGACCTTGCATTCGTCTCCGTTTTTGCGAAAAAGCACGGTCTTACGCTCATCGTGGACGCGGCCCAGACCGCAGGCGCGCGGCCTATCGACGTGCAGGCACTGGGGGCGGATGTCCTCTGCTTCACCGGACACAAGGCACTGCTCGGCCCACAGGGCACGGGTGGGCTGTACGTTCGGCCCGGCCTCGCCGTCCGTCCCCTTGTGGTGGGTGGCAGCGGCATCCATAGCTTCGATGAGGCCCACCCGTCCCAGATGCCCACGGCGCTGGAAGCGGGGACTCTGAACGTCCCCGGTCTCGCAGGCCTCGGGGCAGGGGTGGAGTGGCTCCTGTCGCAGGGCGTCGAGGCTCTGCACAAAAAGGAGCTGGCCCTGACGTACCTGTTCTATGAGCGGATCGTCCATGCCCCCGGCGTGAAGGTCTACGGCAGCTTCGCCGAGGCCGACCGCGCTCCCATCGTCTCGCTGAACTTTGGCGAGGAGGACGCTGCCCGCGTCGCCGACATCCTCTGGGAGGACTATAAGCTCTGCGTCCGGGCTGGGGCGCACTGTGCCCCCCTCATCCACAAGGCCCTCGGCACGGCGGAACAGGGGATGGTGCGGTTCAGCTTTTCCCATCAGAACACCGAGGCCGAGGTGTTCGAGGCTGCCGAGGCGGTCTGTCAGCTGGCCGAGGAACTGTGAGATGCGGAAAAAGAGACAATATATCGTGCTTTCATTTGCCTCCACCGCCCGCGCGATGGGCTGGGAGAAGGAGTGCACCGCCCGGGGCATCCCGGGGCGCATCATCCCGCTGCCCGGCGAGATCACGGCGGGCTGCGGCCTCGGCTGGCGGATGCTGCCGGAGGACTGGGAGGCTTGGAACCCCCGGCTGGACGGTGCAGGCTACGACGCCGCAACGCCGGTCATGCAATAAAACTCCATAAGGAGAAGTTCTATGTCGATTCGTGAGTTTGCACAAGCGCTGCGTACCACGCAGGGCCAGCATATCCTGGCATCTGTGCTGGAAGGCCCCGAGCAGGGGCAGCGGCTCTTGCTCTGTGAGGGTGTGCCGGTCTGGCCCCCGAAGCCCGAGGGCCTGCTGGCCCGGAATCTCCCGGCACTGGCCGGGTGCGAAGCCAGCGGCCTCCTGACGCTGGAGGGCGTGCGTGTCTTCGTGGAAAAGTTCGGCGGTACGTCCCGGCTTGTCCTCTGCGGCGGAGGCCATGTGGCCGAGAATGTCGTCCGGCTGGCCGTCATGCTGGGCCTGCCTATCACCGGGCTGGAGGAGCGCCCCGACTACGCCGACGCCCTCCGCCGCGCGGGGGCGGAAACGGTGCTCTGCGGCCCCTACGCGGAGACGCTCGCTCGGGTGGAGGGCAGTGCGGAGACCTACTTTGTCGTAGCTACCCGTGCCCACGCCTTCGACGTGGAGTGCCTCACGGAGATATGCAAAAAACGATCTGCCTACGTCGGTATGCTGGGCAGTAGGAGCCGTGCGGCCCTCGTCCGGCGTCAGCTCACCGAGGCCGGGGCCGACCCTGTGCGGGTCGAGGGGCTCCATGCCCCCATCGGCCTTGCCATCGGAGGCCAGACCGCGCCGGAGATCGCCCTGTCCATCCTTGCCGAGGTCGTCCAAGTGAAAAACAGCCGTCAGCAGACCGAGGGCTTCCCGCCCGCCCTGTTGAACGCGCTGGACGCCTGCGCCGGGCAGGAGACGCCCCCCGTCCTTGTGACCATCGTTTCCCGCCACGGTTCGACCCCCCGGGAGGTGGGCGCGAAGATGCTGATGCTGCCGGACGGGAAGTGCGTCGGCAGCGTGGGCGGCGGAATCATGGAGTACCGCATCCAACAGCTTGCATCAAAAATGCAGGCAGGCGAGGCCGCACCCTGTCAGCTGGCGGAGTATTCGGCCAGCGCACAGGAGGACGACGCGGCGCTTGCAGCCTGCGGCGGTTCCATGAAGGTATTTTTGCAGCTGCTCAAGGAGGAAAAGAGCAATGAAGCGTGATGAAGTCATCCTTGTGCGGGGCGGCGGCGACCTTGCCACCGGCACCATCCACCGGCTGTGGTCGGCGGGGCTGAAGGTGCTCGTGCTGGAAGCGGAACAGCCCGCCGCCATCCGCCGTCAGGTCTCGGTGAGCGAGGCTGTCTATGAGGGCGAGGCGGTCGTAGAAGGGATGCGTGCCACCCTCGTGCAGACGCTGGACGAGGCCGTGGTCGTCTGGTGCCGCGGCGATGTGCCGGTGATGGTGGATCCGAAGGGAGCGCTGATCCCGCAGGTGCGGCCCGCCGTTGTCGTGGACGCCATCCTTGCGAAGAGAAATCTCGGCACGACGCGGGATATGGCCCCGTTGACCATCGCCCTCGGCCCGGGCTTCACTGCGGGGGAGGACGTTGATTTCGTGGTGGAGACCAAGCGCGGCCATCGTCTGGGACGCATCATCCGGGAGGGCATCGCCGTCCCGAACACCGGCGTCCCCGGCGTCATCGGCGGCTACAGCGCAGAGCGGGTCGTCCACGCAGCGCGGGAAGGCATCTTCCATGAGCTGCGCACCATCGGCGATGTTGTGGAGCCGGGCGACGTCATCGCCGAGATCGAGGCCTTTGACGGCACCCACACCCCGGTCACGACCTGCATCGGGGGCATCCTGCGGGGACTGCTGCGGGATGGGTATCCCGTCACGATGGGCTTCAAGGTGGCCGACGTGGACCCCCGCCGCGAGGAGCTGGAAAACTGCTTCCTCATCTCGGACAAAGCTCGCTGCATCGCCGGAAGTGTGCTGGAGCTGGTGGCAGAACAACTGTGGAAATAAGCAAAACAGGCTCTCCCAAAAGGAGAGCCTGTTTTGCTGTCTGTGTATCAAATGTCCGTCCCGTGATCTGCAAGGCACTGCCGGAATGCCCCCTGCGTAGACCGGAACACGATGCCATGTTCTTGCAGCTTTTGCCCGTCCATCACGAGGTTTCGGACAAAGTCCGCCTCTTCGATGTGCACGTCCACTTGGAGCAGGTGTGCGAAATACAGCGCAGTATCGACCATATCCTTGTTGTTCCCGCTGCCGAAGTTGTAGACGCCGCCGGGCAGCGCCATCGCGGGGAGAAGGTTTGCGATGATCTCCCGCACATAGCCCACGCCCCGGTGGTCGCGGCGGGAAAAGTGCAGCACTTCGCCGGTCTTCGCGGCCTGCAGAAGGTTCAGCGGCAGATTGCCCCGGATGGGCAGCCGACCGCCCGGGAGATCGTACATCCACGGTAAGCGGAGCGCCACGGCGTCCGGGCAGCGGGTCATCACCCGCGCCTCAGCCTCGAGCTTGTGCCGGCCGTAGACATTGGCGGGGGAGAGGGGCAGCGCTTCGGCCAGAGGCCCGGGCTGCTGCACCCCTGCGTAGACCTGATCGGAGCTGAAGGAGAGCAGCTTTGCGCCGGTCTCCGCTGCCGCCGCTGCCACCCACTCGGGCAGCAGGACGTTGGCCCGGAAGGACTCCTCCGGATGCTGCTGGCAGACCTGCGTGTTGGAGAGGGCTGCGGTGTGGACGATGACGTCCGGGCGCTCTGCGGTGATGAAGCGGCGCACGGCGGTCTCGTCGGCGGTACGCAGAAAATCGGGCGGAAAGGCGGAAAACTCGAACCGGCCGCGCCACATCTCCAGAATGCGCGCGCCTACGAAGCCGCCTGCGCCGGTCACAAGGATCTTTTTCATCGGGCCGTCACCTCACCGGACAAGGAACAGTTCCAGCACAAAGACGACGGCACAGCAGGCCACCGACACCTGAAACAGGCTGGCCCCGTACCATGCCGCAGCGATGCCCACCACCAGCGCTGCCGCACCGGCCACCGGGCTTTGGGTGGCGTTGACGATGGCCGGAAAGGTCATGACCGCCAGCGTGACGTAGGGGACATAGTAGAGGAAGGACTGGATGAACTGGTTTCGGATGGGCTTGCGGATGAGGGTCAGGGGCAGGATGCGGATGGTGTAGGACACCGCGAACATCACCGCGATGTAAAGCCAGTTGCTGCGGATCATTGTTCAGCCTCCTCACTCTGGGTCTTGATGGGGAACAGCAGCGCTCCGGCACAGGAGATCGCCACCGTCAGAAGGATGGTGCGGGTGCCGTCCGAAAGGGTGGAGATGCCCGGCAGGTAGGTGCAGACGAAGCTCAGCGCGAAGCTGAGAACCACCAGCCCGGCGACGACCTTATCCTTCCGGGCCGGGGGGATGATGATGGCGAGGAACATCCCGTAGAGCGCCACGCTGAGGGCGCTGACGGCCCGCAGAGGCAGCAGATTGCCCGCGATGATGCCCAGCGCCGTGCCCGAGGCCCACGCCGGGGAGGCCAGCGCGATGGCGCCGTAAGTGTAGAAGGGGTTCAGGTAGCCGGGCCGGGCGATGGTGATGCCGAACAGCTCATCGGTGACGTCGTAGCCGATGATGAGGCGGTGGAAGAAGGGGGTGCCCGGGGCGAACCGCTGGGCCAGCGCACAGCTCATCAGCAGATAGCGGGCGTTGGCGATGAGGGTGATGATGGCCACTTCCAGATAGGTCGCACCGCTGGCGATGAGGGCGAAGGCGGCGTACTCGCCGGCCGAAGCGTTGTTGAGCAGGCTGGCCACGAAGCCCTGCAGGGGCGTGAAGCCCGCCGTCCGGGCCGCGATGCCCAGCGAGAAGGACACCGCAAAATATCCCAGCGCAATGGGCACACCGTCCCGCATCCCCTCGCAGAACACCTTGCGGCTGAATGCGTAGGGCTTGGAGGGCTGTGCGGAGCGGAGGGTCTGTCTCGACGACTCATGCGTTGTTTCCATGAGAAAAGCTCCTTTCCAATTTCAAACACAACGCTTATTATAGCATAGTTTGCCGGAAAATGACAATCGATTCCACTGAGACGAAAAAGCCGCAGCTTTCACCCCCGAAAGCTGCGGCTTTTTCAAGACAGACGGCTCAGTGGAACAGCTTGTTGTCGATCCAGATGCAGACACAGGCGCCCACGACCGAGATGACGAAGGAGCTGAAGCTGCCGGTGGCGTAGATGTGGAACATCCCGAACAGAAACTCGCCGACAAAGCTGCCCAGAACGCCCAGAACGACATTGCGCAGGAACGAAGTCTGCGTGCCCATAAAGCGGCTGGCAAGATAACCGGCCAGTGCGCCGACCAGAATGCCGGTCAGCAGGGAAAAGAAGAGGCCGATGATCGAAAAAAGCCCCATCAGGCAGCCGAACAGGGCGACCATAACGGCGAGGATAAGTAAGATCGTCAGAGTGAACATAAGCAAAACCTCCTTGCGTTATCCAATGGATGCCGCTTCTTCCCGCGCATAGCGGCAGATGTCAGAGAGACAGCACTTTTCGCATTCGGGCTTCCGGGCGCTGCAGACGGCGCGGCCATGCATCACGAAGCGGTGGCACAGGTCGCTGCCCTCCTCGGGCGGGATGATCTTCCACAGGGCCATCTCCACCTTCTGCGGCTCCTTGATGCCGTCCACAAGGCCGATCTTATTGCACAGCCGGATGCAGTGGGTGTCGGTGACGATGGCGGGCTTGCCGAACACATCGCCCATGATGAGGTTGGCGCTCTTGCGGCCCACGCCGGGCAGGGCCAGCAACTCGTCGAAGGTGGTGGGCACCTTGCAGCCGTAGTCGTCCCGGAGTCTGCGCATACAGGCCGAGATGTCCCGGGCCTTGCTGCGGCCCAGACCGCAGGGCTTGACGATGGCCTCGATGTCCTCCGGCTCGGCTTCGGCCAGCGCGGCCACCGACGGATATTTTTCAAACAGGTCCTGCACCACCACGTTCACCCGGGCATCGGTGCACTGGGCCGCCAGCCGGACGCTTACCAGAAGCTGCCACGCATGGTCGTAGTCCAGCGTACAGCCTGCGTCGGGGTATTCGGCCTTGAGCCGCCGGATGACCTCCAGCGCCAGTTCCTTCTTGGCCGTCAGGTCTTCGGCGGCAGCGGTCTTTCCACGCATACGCTCTCCCTCGATTCTTGACTGGAATGGTACAAGCATATCACGTTTTGCGAAATTTGTAAATCCTTTGCGGATTATCTGAGAATCATTTTTATTATTTCTCTTGCCCCGGCGTGTAAAATGCGCTATACTAGAAAAAAGAACGAACCGCATCCTATGCTTGGAGGGAAGACCCATGAACGAACCGCTGGCGCAGCGTCTGCGCCCCAAAACGCTGGCCGATGTCTGCGGCCAGCAGCATCTTCTGGCCGAGGGGCAGGTGTTCCGCCGCACCATCGAGAGCGGCCGCATCCCCAACATGATCTTCTACGGCCCTTCCGGCACGGGCAAGACCACCGTGGCCCGCATCATCGCCGAGAACAGCGGGATGACTCTCCATAAGCTCAATGGCACCTCCTGCGGCACCGGCGACATCAAGGCCGTGCTGAAGGACATCGGCACACTGGCCGGGGCAGGGGGCATCCTGCTCTACCTCGACGAGATACAGTACCTCAACAAAAAGCAGCAGCAGAGCCTCTTGGAGTGCATCGAGGACGGCTCCGTCACCCTCATCGCCTCCACGACGGAGAACCCCTACTTTTACATCTATAATGCGCTGCTGTCCCGCTGCACCGTGTTCGAGTTCAAGCCTCTCTCTGCCGCCGATGTGGAGCGGGGCATCCGCAACGCCCTGAAAAAGCTCTCGGCGTCCGAGCCGCAGCCCGTGACGATGGACGAGGACGCCTGTGCCTACCTCGCCGAGAGCGCGGGGGGCGATCTGCGCAAGGCGCTGGGCTGCCTTGATTTCGTGGTGACGGCGGCCCCTGTGGACGAGGGGGAAAAGCACGTCACCCTCGGGATGGTGCAGCAGGTCACCCGCCGCACCGCCATGCGGTACGACCGGGACGGCGACGACCACTACGACATCGTCTCAGCCTACCAGAAGTCCATGCGCGGCTCTGACCCCAACGCCGCCCTCCACTATCTGGCCCGTCTGCTGGAAGCAGGCGACCTGCCCTCGGCCTGCCGACGCCTCATGGTCTGCGCCTGTGAGGATGTGGGCCTTGCATACCCGCAGATCATCCCCATCGTCAAGGCGGCGGTGGACGCCGCCAACATGGTGGGCCTGCCCGAAGCCCGTCTCCCGCTGGCGGATGCCGTCATCCTCGTGGCCACCAGCCCCAAGTCCAACAGCGCCCACGACGCCATCAACGCCGCCATCGCCGACGTGCAGGCGGGCCGCACCGGCCCCATCCCGCGCCAGCTCCAGAACAAGCACTTCGACGGCGAGGATGCGGCAGTCAAGGGCCAGAACTACAAGTACGCCCACGATTTTGAGAACCACTGGGTCGAGCAGCAGTATCTGCCGGATGTGCTCAAGGATGTGAAATACTATACGTTCGGAGACAACCGCACCGAACAGGCTGCCCGGGCCTACTGGGCAAAGATCAAAGGGGAGGACAAGCTCTGACCCCGGCCTTGATCCGGACCCAAAACGATAAGAAAAAGGAGAAAGACCATGCGTTATTCCAAGCAGCGCGAGCTGGTATTGCAGAAGGTGGAGCAGCTGTGCGACCACCCCACCGCAGAAGAGATTTTTGACCTTGCGGCCAGGGAGTGCCCCGGCCTGAGCCTCGGCACCGTCTACCGCAACCTCAACAGCCTCGTGGAGGCGGGCCGCGTCCGCCGCGTCTCCATCCCGGGCAAGGCCGACCGTTTTGACCACACGCTGTGCTGGCACAGCCACCTCTACTGCAACTGCTGCGGCGGTGTCGTGGACGCCGACGTGGACGAAAAGCAGGTGATGAAGCTGGTGCGCCACCAGAAGGGTGTCGTGGAGGACTGCGCTGTGGTGCTGTTCGGCCTGTGCGAGGCCTGCGCCGCCAAGCAGGCACAGTAAAAATAAGCTCTTGCCCTCCAAGGCCAAAAAGGGTATACTATAAGGAGCTTTTTATAGTATAACGATGTCTGCCGCCGGTGTGCGGCGGCAGAGAAGGATGGTTCCATTGGAGTACATAGCATTTGAACATAACAACGCGGCGGCTGAGCTGGTCAAGCTGGCCTATGACACCCCGCCGCTGGCCTTCGTCCACAGCTACGGCTGTCAGCAGAACGTCAACGACGGCGAGCGCATCAAGGGCGTGCTGATGGACATCGGCTACGGCCTGTGCGACAAGCCCGAGGATGCCGACCTCATCCTCTTCAACACCTGCGCCGTCCGTGAGCACGCCGAGCAGCGCGTTTTCGGCAACGTGGGCGCCCTCAAGGGCCTGAAGGAGAAAAAGCGCGGCCTCATCATCGGACTCTGCGGCTGCATGGCCAACCAGAAGCACGTCGTGGAGAAGCTGCGCCAGAGCTACCCCTACGTTGACCTCGTCTTCGGCGTGGACGGCATCGACACCCTGCCTCAGCTCATCGCCCAGAAGCTGCAAAAGCACAAGCGGGTGCTGATGGAGCCGGCCCAGCGCCCCGTCATCGTGGAGAATATCCCCATCCGCCGCGAGAGCGAATTCCGCGCATGGCTGCCCATCATGTACGGCTGCGACAACTTCTGCACCTACTGCATTGTGCCCTATGTCCGTGGCCGCGAGAAGAGCCGGAAGCCCGGCGACATCCTCGCCGAGTTCAAGGGCCTCGTAGAGGCAGGCTACAAGGAGATCACCCTGCTGGGCCAGAACGTCAACAGCTACGGCAAGGGCCTTGAAGAGCAGGTGGATTTTTCCGACCTGCTGAACCTGCTCTGCACCGTCCCGGGGGACTATCACATCCGCTTCATGACCAGCCACCCGAAGGATGCCAGCTTCAAGCTCATCGATACCATCGCGGCGCAGCCGAAGATCTGCAAGCACCTGCACCTGCCGGTGCAGTGCGGCTCGGACCGGCTGCTGATCCAGATGAACCGCCACTATACCGTGGAGCACTATCTGGAGCTGATCGAGTACGCCCGGAAGAAGATCCCCGGCATCACCTTCTCCAGCGACATCATCGTGGGTTTCCCCGGTGAGACGGAGGAGGACTTCCAGAAGACCCTCGAGCTGGTGCAGAAGGTGGGCTATATGCAGCTGTTCACCTTCATCTACTCCAAGCGCACCGGCACCAAGGCCGCCGACCTGCCCGACCCCACCCCCCGCAAGGAGAAGACCGACCGGATGACCCGCCTGCTGAAGCTGCAGGATGACATTGCGATGGCCCTCGTCAAGGCACAGGTGGGCCAGACCGTTCGCGTCCTCGTGGAGGGCTATGGCCGGAACGAAGGCACCCTCTCGGGCCGTCTCGACAACAACCTCACCGTCGAGTTCAAGGCCGACCCGGCCCTCATGGGCAGCTATGCGATGGTGCATCTCACGGATGCCCGCGCCACCGTCCTGCTGGGCGAGCTGACCGAATAACGATATTCTGGATATACTATCCTAATATAGAACAAAGGAAAAAAGGAGACTATTACAATGGATTGCATCGACCTTTTCAAGCGTGCCGCGATGGCACTTCAGACCGACCCCCGCTATCTGGCCATGGATCAGGCCCGCAAGATGAACGATAAGGACGAGGAGTTGCAGAACCTCATCGGCGAGTTCAATCTGGCCCGGATGGACCTGAACAACGAGATCGGCAAGACCGAGCGCAGCGATGCACGCATCGCCGAGCTGAACGAGAAGGTGAACGACCTCTACGGCAAGATCATGGCCGACGAGGGCATGGTGGCCTACAACGAGGCTAAGCGCGACTGCGAGAACCTCGTGAACTATATCGACGCCATCATCAACACCGCCATGAACGGCGGCGACCCCATGACCGTGCAGGAGCCTTCCGCTTCCTGCACCGGCAGCTGCTCCACCTGCGGCGGCTGCCACTAAAGGCATCCCCATCCAAGGCTTACAAAACGCGGCTGTGCAATGCAGGGCCGCGTTTTGCTTGCAAAAGACGGTTTTGGATGCCAAACCCACACCCACGCGACAACAAGGGGAGGAAGGTGAACGGTCATGGCAGAGCTTTCGCCCATGATGCAGCAATATCTTGAGATAAAAAAACAACATAAGGACGAGATCCTTTTCTATCGCATCGGCGATTTCTACGAGATGTTCTTCGACGATGCGCTCACGGCCTCGCGGGAGCTGGACCTGACCCTTACGGGCAAGCAGTGCGGCCTCGAGGAGCGTGCGCCCATGTGCGGCGTGCCCTTCCACAGCTACGAGGGCTATGTGGCCCGCCTCATCGCAAAGGGCTATAAGGTCGCCATCTGCGAGCAGGTGGAAGACCCGGCCAAGGCCAAGGGCCTCGTCAAGCGGGACATCATCCGGGTGGTCACGCCGGGCACCGTCATCGAGAGCAGTATGCTTCAGGATGACAAGAACAACTACATCGCCAGCATCTTCCTGAAGGGCGGTGCGGCGGGCCTCTGCTTTGCTGACATCTCCACCGGCACGGCCCACATCACCGAGCTGAAGCGGGAAAAGATCGCCCCGGCGGTCATCGCAGAGCTTTGCCGCTACCACCCCAGCGAGGTGCTGATGAACCCGAGTCTGCTGGACTGCCGGGAGATCACCGCCTACCTCAAAAAGAACATGAACTGCGCCGTCGAGCTGGTGGAGGAGGAACGGTATGCCCCGGGCCTCGTCTCCATCGCCCTCGAGAACCAGTTTGGCCGCGACTGGCCTGCCAAGACCGGCATGGCCGAGGACGGTCTCGTCCGCTTTGCGATGGCGGCGCTGCTGGAATATCTCCACGATACCCAGATCAAAGGCGTCGAGCGGCTCAAGACGGTCATCACCTACAACGAGGCTCAGTTCATGAGCCTGTCGCCGGTCACACGGGCCAACCTTGAGCTGACCGAGACGCTGCGGGGCCGCGAAAAGCGGGGGACGCTGCTCTGGGTGCTGGACAAGACCAGCACTGCCATGGGCAAGCGGATGCTGCGCAGCTGGATCGAGCAGCCGCTGGTGTCCAGTGCTGCCATCAACCGCCGCCTCAGCGCGGTAGAGAGCCTCGTGAACCAGACCATGCAGCGGGGCGACCTCATCGAGCAGCTCCACTATATCGCCGACCTCGAGCGCCTCATGACCCGTGCGGTCTATGGTTCGGCTACGCCCAAGGAAATCTACACGATGGCCCAGACCTGTGAGCGCCTGCCTGACCTGCGGGCGCAGGCCGAGAGCTGCGGCTGCCCTGAGCTGACCGCCCTTGCAGGTCAGATCGATCTGCTGGACGACGTCAAAACAGCCATCCTCGCAGCCATCGACCCGGATGCCCCCTCCACCCTGAAGGACGGCGGTGTCATCGCCAAGGGCTACCACTCCGAGGTGGATGAGCTGCGCTCCATCCGTGATAATACCAAGGGCGTCCTCGCCCAGCTGGAGACGCGCCTGCGGCAGGAGACGGGCATCCCCAAGCTGAAGATCGGCTACAACCACGTCTTCGGTTACTTCATCGAGGTCAGCAACTCCTATAAGCAGATGGTCCCCGAGACCTACATCCGCAAACAGACCCTCACCTCCGGCGAGCGCTACATTACGCAGGAGCTGAAGGAGCTGGAAAACAAGATCCTCGGCGCACACGAGCGCCTTATCGCATTGGAGCACCGGCTCTTTGCCGAGCTGCTGGAAAAGATCGGCGGTCAGCTCGACCGCATCCAGCGGACGGCCAACGCCGTAGCCGAGCTGGATGTGTTGGCGGCGCTGGCGCAGGTGGCGGCAGAGAACAACTACTGCCGCCCCGTGGTGGACGACAGCGACGAGCTGACCATTACCGAGGGCCGCCACCCGGTGGTGGAGCAGATGCTGAAGGGGAGCCTCTTCGTGCCCAACGATACGAAGCTCAACTGCACCACCGACCGCTGCCTCATCATCACCGGCCCGAATATGGCAGGCAAATCGACGTATATGCGTCAGAACGCGCTGATCGCGCTGATGGCCCAGATCGGCTCCTTCGTCCCGGCGTCCAGCTGTCATGTGGGCGTCGTGGATGCCATCTTCACCCGCATCGGCGCATCGGACGACCTCGCCGCCGGACAGTCCACCTTCATGGTGGAGATGACCGAGGTGGCCGAAATTCTGAAAAACGCCACCCCCAAGAGCCTCGTCGTGCTGGACGAGATCGGCCGCGGCACCTCCACCTTCGACGGCATGAGCATCGCCCGCGCCGTGGTGGAGCATATCTCCGACCCGGCCAAGGGCCTCGGCTGCAAGACTCTTTTCGCAACCCACTACCACGAGCTGACCGATTTGGAAGGGTCCATCGAGGGGGTCAAGAACTACAACATCGCCGTCAAGAAGCGGGGAGAGGACATCACCTTCCTCCGCCGCATCATCCGCGGCCCTGCCGACGACAGCTACGGCATCGAGGTGGCGAAGCTGGCCGGTCTGCCCGGCACTGTGACCCGCCGCGCCCACGAGGTGCTGCGTGCATTGGAGGCTTCCGCCCCGAAAAATAAGGTGGAGCAGATGGACTTCGACGCCTTGCAGGAGTATTCCTCGCCCGCCGTCCCCAGCGAGATGATGGAAAAGCTCGAGGCGCTGGACGTGGAGACCCTGACCCCCATCGAGGCGCTGAACTTCCTCTATGAGCTGAAAAAGACCCTGAGCGGCAGCCTGAAGGGCTGAGTTTATCTGAAACGGAGGGAAACGAATGGCAGAGATACACGTTCTGGACAAGCACACCGCAGAACTCATCGCCGCCGGTGAGGTGGTGGAGCGGCCCGCGTCGGTCGTGAAGGAGCTGCTGGAAAACGCCATCGACGCAGGCGCGTCCCAGATCACCGTCTCCATCGAGTCGGGCGGCGTCCGCCTCATCGAGATCAGCGACAACGGCACTGGCATCGAGGCGAAATACATCCCCACAGCCTTCATCCGCCACGCCACCAGCAAGATCCGGACGGAAGACGACCTCAACAGCATCCACACGCTGGGCTTCCGGGGCGAGGCACTGGCCTCCATCGCCAGCGTGGCCCGGGTCGAGCTGCTCACCCGTACCGAGGCCGACGAGTGCGCTTCCCTCTACCGCATCGAGGGCGGGGAAGAGCAGCCCATTGAACCGGGTGCCCGGGGCGTCGGTACCACCATCCGCGTCCGGGACCTCTTCTTCAACACGCCCGCCCGGATGAAGTTCCTCAAAAAGGATTCCAGCGAGGGCACCTTCGTGGCCGACCTCGTGGGCCATGTGGCCCTGAGCCACCCTGAGGTGAGCTTCAAGTTCCTCCGTGAGGGCAAGCTGCAGTATGTCACCCCCGGCGACGGCCAGCTCCGCAGTGCGGCTTACGCTGTGCTGGGCCGGGAGTTCAGCCGCGACCTGATGGAGGTGGACAACCGTGAGGGCGTCTACCGGGTCTGGGGCCTGATCACCCAGCCCCGCAGCTGCCGCGCCAGCCGCAGTATGCAGTATTTCTATATCAATGGCCGCTACGTCCGCAACCGCACCATGATGGCGGGCATGGAGATGGCGTTCAAAGGCACCATGATGCAGGGCAAGTTCCCTGGAGGGATCTTGCTTCTTGAGATGCCTGCCGACCTCGTGGATGTGAATGTCCATCCGGCCAAGACGGAGGTCCGCTTTGCCCGGGAAAACGACATCTTTGATCTTGTCTACCACGCCGTCAAGCTGGCTCTGAGCCAGCCGGGCACGGGGGAGAGACGATTCGTTTTTGACGAAGATAAAGACAACGATGCATCCCAAGAATCAAAAAACGACGAAACGAAAGAAAATATAAATGTAAAGAATAACTGCTTTACAGGGCTTTCCGCAGTCATTTCGGGGCAGGCAGAGCCGGGAAGCCTGCCGCACCCGACCGAAAGCCCCCTCCGCCCTGCGGCGTCGGCAGCGCCCCGCCCGGCACAGCCCTCTGCCCCGGAGCAGGACATCCTCCCGCTGCCCGCAAAAGCCCCGGAAACGGCGGCTCCGGAGTCGGAGCACAGCTGGACAACGGTTGCAGCCGATGCACTGCTGCCGATGGACGCGGCCCTCCACAGCCCGGAGCCTCCGGTGCAGGACAGCATCCTTGAGCCGCCGCCCTTCCGGGCTGCGTCCAGCGAATCCCAGCTGGATGTGGAGCCGGACATCGACCTGCCGGACGTCACCCGCGACCACATGGCCGCGTGGGAGCCGACCCCGGTGGGCGCAGAACGCCCGCCGCTGCCGTCCCTGCCCGATGTGCCGGACGCGCCGCAGCAGAGCGCGGCCCCCGAGCAGCTGGGCTTTGATGTGCAGGACGGCCCTGAGCCGCTGCGGTATGTGGGGGAGCTTTTCCGTACCTATATCCTCGCGGAGCGGGGCGATGAAGTCTGTATCATCGACAAGCACGCCACCCATGAGCGCCAGCTCTTCGAGAAGCTGGCTGCGAACTACGGCGACGTCCCCAGCCAGCTTCTGCTGGAGCCGCTGGTCATCGAGCTTTCGGCGGAAGAGAAAACGGCCCTCCTTGCGAACCTCCCGCTGCTGGAAAGCGCGGGCCTCGAGGTGAGCGATTTCGGCGGCAGCTCGGTCTGTCTGCGCTCTGTGCCTGCCGACGTAGAGCAGGGGAGCGCCGAGGATCTGCTGGTGGAGCTGGCGGCAAAGCTGGCTCACGGCAGCCGCGACGCCCTGAACGAGCGGACGGAATGGGTGCTCCACTCCATCTCCTGCCGCGCCGCCATCAAGGCGGGCGACCACACCTCGCCGCAGGAGCTGATGGCGCTGGCCGAGAAGATCCTTTCCGGCGAGGTGCCGCCCTTCTGTCCCCACGGACGCCCCTGCGTCCTGAAACTGACCCGAAAGGAGCTGGAAAAGCAGTTTGGCCGAATCGTGTAACAAAAAGCATCCGGTGCTGGCCGTCGTAGGCCCTACGGCCACCGGCAAGACCGCCCTCGGCGTCACGCTGGCCGAGACGTTTGACGGCGAGGTCATCAGCGCCGACTCGATGCAGCTCTATAAGGGTCTGGATGTCGGCACGGCAAAGGTCACGTCCGACGAGACCCACGGCATCCCCCACCACGCGGTGGACCTCCTGACCCCCGATGAGCCGTTCAGCGTAGCGGATTTCGTCGCGCTGGCCGGGCGGCTCGAAGCGGACATCTCCGCCCGGGGCCGTCTGCCCATCCTTGTGGGCGGTACGGGACTCTATGTTCAGAGCTTCCTGTACGGGGTTCGCTTTGCCGCCGAAAAGACGCCGGATGGCCTGCGGGAGCAGCTGGCCGCCGAGCTGGCCGAAAAAGGCCCGGAAGCCATGTACAAGGAGCTTCAGGAGGCCGACCCGGAGGCTGCTGCCGCCATCCACCCGAACAATCAGGTGCGGGTGCTGCGGGCGCTGGAGCACTTCCGCGCCACCGGCAAGCGTCTGAGTGAACAGAAAGCCCAGTCCCTCCCGCCCGAGCGGCCCTATCGTTCGCTGGTGCTGGGGCTGGATTTCCCCGACCGCGCCCAGCTCTACCGCCGCATCGACCTGCGGGTGGACAAGATGCTGGATGCCGGTCTGCTGGACGAGGCGAAGCTGGTCTACGACCACCGCCAGACCTACCGCACGGCGGCGCAGGCCATCGGCTACAAAGAGTTTTTTCCCTTTTTTGAGGGGACGGCTGCGCTGGAGGAGTGCGCCGACAAGCTCAAGCAGGCCTCCCGCAACTACGCCAAGCGTCAGCTGACGTGGTTCCGCCATATGGACGGCGCGGTCTGGCTGGACGCCTCCGCGCCGGACGCTGCGGCCCGGGCTGTCCGACTGACCCGAGAATTTTTAGCGAAAGGGTGACCTTTTATGGCCGATAAAACGCATTCAGAACCCGGAACGCCGGGTGTGCTGAGCCGTCTGGCGGGCATCGCTGTGGTGGCGGTGGTTCTGGCGGGCATCTATGTGGGCTATCAGGCCTTGCAGGTGCTCTTCCCGCCCAACACCTACGAGACCGCGATGCTTGCCACGGTGGCGGATACCGTGAGCGCCGACGGCGTCCTGCTCTTCGACGAGACCTATATCTCCGGCAGCGGGACGCTGGGCTACCTCGCCGCCGACGGCGAGCGCGTCTCGGCGGGCGCTGCGGTGGCCGAGATCTACAGCAGCCCGGAACAGGCGGGCCTCCGCCAGCAGCTCACGGCCCTGAACGACCAGATCGAGCTGCTCCAGCGGTCTCAGAACACCACCGCAACCCAGCTGGATTCCCTGAGAAAAGAGCGTTCCGGTGCACTTTATGACCTGATGGATGCGCTGGACAGCTCTGCCTATGACGAGACGGCGCAGGGCGAGGAGAATTACATCCTCGCCCAGAACAAGCTCTGGGTCATCACGGGGGAAGTCTCGGATTTTTCGGCCCAGATCGCGGCCCTCACTCAGCAGTCGGCGCAGGTGCAGGCCCAGCTGGGCGCGCCCACCCAGATCACCGCCCCCCAGACCGGCTACTTCATCCGCAGCACCGCCGCCGGACGGCTCAACGCCGGGGCGGACGACATCCTCGCGCTGGATGCTGCCGGTCTTGAGGCCTATCTGAACTCCGACCCGGAGCTGCCGCTGGACGGCTGCGCGGGCAAGCTCGTCTCGGGCTTTACGTGGAGGTACGTCGGCCTCTGCTCGGCCAAGGAGGGGGAGAAGCTGCTGGGGGACAACGGCAAGCCCTTGACCCGCTCGGTGAAGATCAAGTTCCCCGGCCAGATGGAAACGCCCCTCAAGGCGTCGGTGTCGGAGGTGAGCATCGACGAGGCCAGCGGCTTGGCCCGCTTCGTCGTCACCTGCGAGGTCATCAACGGCGATGTCCTCCGCCTCAGCCGGGCCAAGGCCCAGATCATCGTGGACGAGACCACCGGCCTGCGCATCCCCATCGAGGCTGTCCATTATTTAAAGGAAGACGGCACCGAGTCCGAGACGCAGGGCGAAAATTACATCCCGGGCGTCTACGTCAAGTACGGAAATCTCGCCCGCTTCTGTAAGATCGACCCTGTGGACAGCGCTCATCCGCTGGTGACGGATGGCGACTACTGCATCGTCATGCCCAGCAGCACCGATAAGACCAAAACCATCAGCGAAGTCCGCCTTTATGACGAGATCATCGTCTCGGGACAAAATTTGTATGATGGAAAGCTTTTATAGTTATTGACATCTGATGCAAAAAATCAGATAATAGAAAAAGCTATTAGCAGCTCTTTGTTCACAAAGGGGTGCCGGGCGGCGTGAGCTGCCTGAATGAAAGGAGCAAGTTTCTATGTCTTTTGTGGATAGTCTGAAAAAAGGACTTTTTGGCAGTGAGGACGATTACGACGATCAGTACATGGACGACGGCCCTCAGATGGTGAATAACAACAACGGCATCGGCACCGCAGGTGCCGACGAGGAGGACGCCCCCGAGGAGGCCGCGGCCCCCAAGCGGAACGGCAAGGTGGTCAACATCCATGCCACCACCCAGCTGAAGGTCGTTCTGGTCAAGCCCGAGCACTTCGAGGATGCCAGCACCATTGCAGACCACCTGAACAACAAGCGCACCGTTGTGCTGAATCTGGAGTCCACCAACAAAGAGGTCTCCCGCCGTCTGGTGGACTTCCTCTCCGGTGTGGCCTACGCCAACAACGGCCAGATCAAGCGGGTGGCCAACAGCACCTTCATCATTACCCCCTACAACGTAGACATCATGGGCGACCTGCTGGACGAGCTGGAGAACAATGGCGCGTTCTATTGATGCACAGCCCGGCGTGCGGGGCTTCGTCCCAGCGCAGAACGATGAGGAGCGCTTCCTCATGCGCCATGTGGAGGATTTGGCCCGCGCCGCCTTTGGCCGGGGCATCGCCCGTTATTCGGCCTTTCTGAGCGACCGGGAACAGCAGCTGGCGCAGGCGGCACTCAACCGCGCCGACGCGCCGGAAGAGAGCTGCCGCTTCGAGGGCGGCTGGCCCGGGGCAGAGCGCCGGGTGCTCTGCCTTGAGCCGGAGGATTGCTATCCGGCCTGCCCGGTCTGCTGCGTCCGGCTCAGGTGCCGCGGGCTGGCCGGGGCACAGCTGCCCGTCCACAAGGACTATCTGGGCAGCCTGATGGGCCTCGAGCTTCGCCGGGAGGCGCTGGGCGACATCGTCCTGCCGCCGGAAGAGCCGGGCACCGCCTATGTGTTCGCGCTGGAGCCGGCCGCAGACCTCATCTGTCAGGAGCTGCGCAGCGTGGGCCGCACCGAGGTGACGGCCCAGCTGCTGGCACTGGACGAGGTACCGCAGTTCGCCGAGGCCGAGCGCCGGTTGCAGACGGCCACCGTGTCGTCCCTGCGTCTGGACGCTGTGCTGGCGGCCATGCTGCGGTGCAGCCGGGGCATGGCCGCAGAGCTTGTGGCGGCGGGACGGGTGGAGATCAACCATCTGCCCACTTCCAGCGCCCACGCGCCGGTGTACCCATCGGATGTGTTCACCGTGCGGGGCAAGGGGCGCTTCCGCCTGACGGCTCTGCCGGGCAAGAGTAAAAAAGACCGACAAATCATCGAGTTCTTCCAGTATTGATGCGAAGGACCGGAATAAATGGAGGAGATCACTATGCTGACACCGCAGGACGTGCGCGCTGTCCAATTCGAAAAGAATCTCCGCGGCTACCGCACCGAGGACGTGGACCGTTTTCTGGATAAGGTAGAACAGCAGCTCGAGCAGGATGCAGGACAGATGGAGGCGCTGCGCAAGCAGGTGGCCGATCTGACTGCAGAGAACGAGACGCTGCGCCGCAGTATGCAGAGCTATGAGGCTGACGGAGATATGCTCAAGAGCGCCCTCATCAATGCCCAGCGGATGGGTGAAAACGTCATCCGCGAGGCCAACCAGAAAGCCGAGGACATCCTGCACCGTGCGAATCTGCGCGGCGACGACATCATTCGGGATGCCAACGAGCTGTTGCAGAAGGCCAGCGACCGCGCCGATGAGATCATCAGCGAGGCCAACGACAAGAAGCTGGCCGAGGAGCGGGAGTACGACCGCGTCCGTCTCGAAGTCACCCGTTTCAAGTCCGATGTGCTGAACCTCTACCGCACCCATGTGGAGTCCCTGAGCCGTCTGCCGGAGTTCCAGCAGAAGGAAGAGGCGGCCGCGCAGGATGCAGACGAGGAGCTGCCCGAGGCAGAGACTGCTGACGCTGAGAACGCAGAGACCGCACCCGCTGCGGACGCCCCCGAGGCCGAAGCTGCCCCCGCCGCCCCTGCTTCCGATAAGGGCGAGGACTTCTGGGAAAAGGATGAATCCCAGCTCAAGCTCGACCCGCCCCCCGCAGACCCCAACGCTGCATTTCAGGGCGTGAGCTTCAGCGAATAAAAAACCATGCATCGGCAGCAAAACGCTGTTTTCGATAACCATCAGGCGCACAACTGCGCTGCTTGCGATTGCAAAACCAATAGAGGAGAGTGTAAACCAGTGGCTAAGAATAAGTCTCAGTACGATAGTACTCTGAACCTGCCCAAGACCCTGTTTGAGATGCGTGCCGGTCTGCCCAAGAAGGAGCCGGTCATGCTCAAGGATTGGGACGACAACGACCTGTACAACCAGCTCATGAAGCACAATGAGGGCAAGCCTCAGTTCATCCTGCACGATGGCCCTCCGTATGCCAACGGCAACATCCACATGGGCACCGCGCTGAACAAGATCATCAAGGACATCATCATCCGCGAGAAGAACATGGAGGGCTTTCAGGCTCCCTATGTGCCCGGCTTTGATACCCACGGCCTGCCCATTGAGCTGAAGGCCCTGTCCTCCGTCGGCGAGAAGAAGAAGGACATCTCCAAGCTCGAGCTGCGCCAGATCTGTGAGAAGTTTGCCACCGAGCACATCGACATCATGAGCGACCAGTTCAAGCGTCTGGGCGTTATCGGCGACTTTGAGCATCCCTACCTGACCCTCAAGCCCGAGTTTGAGGCACGTCAGATCGAGATCTTCGGCGAGATGGCCAAGAAGGGCTACATCTACAAGGGCCTGAAGCCGGTCTACTGGTGCCCCGACTGCCGCACCGCTCTGGCAGAGGCCGAGATCGAGTACGGCGAGGACGAGTGCGACTCCATCTTCGTCCGTTTCCATGTTTCTCAGGATCCCAACGGTGTGCTGGCAAAGCACGGCATCCCGATGGAGAAGACCTACTTCGTCATCTGGACCACCACCACTTGGACCCTGCCCGCCAACGAGGCCATCTGCCTGAACGGCCAGTTCGAGTACTCCTTCGTCAAGATCGGCGACGAGTTCCACATCATGGCCACCGACCTCGTCAAGAGCGTCATGGATTCCTGCCACATCACCGATTACGAGGTGGTGGGCGAGCCGGTCAGCGGCGCTGAGTTCGAGCTGATGCGCTACAACCACGTTTACCTGCCCAAGGAGGGCTGGGTCATCCTCGGCGACCACGTCACGCTGGAAAGCGGCTCTGGCTGCGTCCACACCGCCGGCGGCCACGGCGTCGATGACTTCAACGTCTGCCAGAAGTACCCCCAGATCCCCATCACCGTCCCTGTGGACGACGGCGGCTATCTGACCGAGCAGGCCGGCAAGTACGCTGGTCAGCGCGTCTGGGCTTCCAACAAGACCATTCTGGCCGACCTGACCGCCTCCGGCGCTGTCATGGGCCAGCTGCACATCAAGCATCAGTATCCGCACTGCTGGCGCTGCCACAACCCCATCATCTTCCGCGCCACCGAGCAGTGGTTCTGCTCCATCGCCAAGTTCCGTGAGGACGTCTACAAGGCCATCGACACCGTGACCTGGATGCCTGACTGGGGCCACGACCGGATGCACGGCATGGTCCGTGACCGCAACGACTGGTGCATCAGCCGCCAGCGCACTTGGGGCGTGCCCATCCCGGCCTTCTACTGCAAGAAGTGCGGCACCTACCACATCACCGATGCCACCATCAAGGCTGTCAGCGACCTGTTCCGCAAGGAAGGCTCTGACGCATGGTACAAGTACGACGCCGAGCAGATCATCCCCGCCGGTGAGGTCTGCGAGAAGTGCGGTGCATCCGAGTGGACGAAGGATACCGACATTATGGACGTCTGGTTCGACTCCGGCTCCACCCACGCCGCCGTTCTGGAAGAGCGGCCTGAGCTGCGCTTCCCGGCCGATATGTATATGGAGGGCGGCGACCAGTTCCGCGGCTGGTTCCAGTCCAGCCTGCTGACCAGCGTTGCAAGCAAGGGCTGCGCACCCTACAAGTCCGTTCTGTGCCACGGCTGGGTCGTGGACGAGCAGGGCAAGCAGATGCACAAGAGCGCCGGCAACGGCGTCGAGCCGAGCGAGATCATCAAGGACTACGGCGCAGACATCATCCGCCTGTGGGTGGCTTCCTCCGACTACACCGTTGACGTGCGTGCAGGCAAGAACATCTTCAAGCAGCTGAGCGAGGCCTACCGCAAGATCCGCAACACCGCCCGCTTCATTCTGGGCAACCTCGACGGCTTCGACCCCAACACCGACTGCGTCTCCGATGACCAGCTGCAGGACATCGACCGCTGGGCACTGGCTGCGCTGGATGACCTCATCGTCAACACCAACGCAGGCTATGCCGTCTATGACTTCAACAAGGTCTACCATGCGGTCTACAACTTCTGCGTTGTGGCCATGTCCAACTTCTATCTGGACGTCACCAAGGATCGTCTGTACTGCACCAACGGCACCGGCCGCAAGGCTGCACAGACCGCGATGTACAAGATCCTCGTCGCTCTGGACAAGATCATCGCCCCCATCCTCTGCTTCACCAGTCAGGAGATCTGGGACTTCCTGCCCAAGACCGAGGGCATGAACAAGTACGTCGTCTTCGAGGATATGCCGAAGGCCGGCCAGTACGCAGCCGACGACGCCTTCAAGGCCAAGTGGGCACAGCTCATCGCTGTCCGCGACGAGGTCAAGAAGGTGCTGGAGCAGGCCCGTGCCGACAAGCAGATCGGCGCTTCTCTCGAGGCTTCCGTCACCCTGTACTGCAATGATGCCGTCTATGCGCTGCTGAACAGCATCCCGATGGACGAGCTGGCCGACCTGATGATCGTCTCCCATGTGGAGCTGGTCAAGGGCGAGGGCGGCGCAGCCAGCGCAGTCGAGGGTCTGGGCGTTGCTGCTGCACACGCCACCGGCGACAAGTGCGAGCGCTGCTGGAAGTACTCTGCCGACATCGGCACCCACTCTGCTCACCCCACCCTGTGCGCACGCTGCGCCAGCGTTGTGGAGGGCTGATCCATCTGATATCTCTGGCGGCGCACCCGGCGCAAAAGGGGGCGCCGCCTTTTTCAAAAAATCAAGCGTTGGGAGAAACTATGGCATACGTCATTCTGAATCTGGTCTGTGTGGCCGCGCTGGTGGGCATCGATCAGGCCATCAAGCTCTGGGCCGTTCAGGCTCTGGCTCCGGTGGAGTCCATCACCCTCATCCCCCATGTGTTGGAGCTGCGCTTCGTGCTCAATCAGGGCATGGCCTTCAGCCTGCTCAGCGGCAGACAGCTCTTCCTCATCCTCACCACCACCGCCGCGCTGCTGTTGGTGGCCTATATGCTGTTCTTCCGCAGCCGGGGCAAGCTGCTGCAGCAGACGGCGTTCATCCTCGTGCTGGCGGGCGGCATCGGCAACCTCATCGACCGGGTGCTCAACGGCGAGGTCGTGGACTACATCAACCCTCTGTTCATCGACTTTGCGGTCTTCAATTTCGCCGACATCTGCGTCTGCGTCGGTGTGGCGCTCTGGGTGCTGGTCATCCTGCTGGAAGAGGTGGATGACAAGCCCTCGAAGGAGCGCTGAAGCATGGAACAGCGTGAATTTATCGTGGAGGCGGAGGCCGCAGGCCAGCGCATCGACCGCTTCCTCAGCGGGGAGGACACCGGGCTTTCCCGCAGCGCGCTGCAGGGCCTCGTGGCCGAGGGCCATGTGCTCTGCAACGGCAGGAGCATCGCCAAGAGCCTCAAGCTCAAGGCGGGAGATACCATCCTGCTGGAGATCCCCGACGCAAAGCCCATCGAGGCCGTGCCGCAGGACATCCCGCTGGACATCGTGTATGAGGACGACCATCTTCTGGTGGTGAACAAGCCCAAGGGGATGGTGGTCCATCCGGCCCCGGGCAACCCGGACGGCACGCTGGTGAACGCCCTGCTCTGGCACTGCAAGGGCAGCCTCTCGGGCATCGGCGGCGAGATACGCCCCGGCATCGTCCACCGCATCGACAAGGACACCAGCGGATTGCTGGTGGTGGCGAAGGACGACGCCACCCACATCGGCCTGTCCCAGCAGATGGCCGTCCACAGCGTGGAGCGGGCCTACCAGACCGTCGTTTACGGCGGCTTTGCACAGGATGAGGGCTTTGTGGAGGCCAATCTGGGCCGCTCCAAGACCGACCGCAAAAAGATGGCGGTCTACCCGGCCAGCGAGCCGCACACCAAGTACGCCTACACCGGCTACAAGGTGCTGGAGCGCTTCGGGGGCTTCACCCTGCTGGAGTGCCGCCTCAAGACGGGCCGCACCCACCAGATCCGCGTCCATATGGCGTCCATCCAGCACCCCGTGGCGGGCGACCCTGTGTATGGCCCGCACAACTGCATCACCAAGCTCCACGGCCAGTGCCTCCACGCCAAGACGCTGGGCTTCATCCACCCCATCACGGGGGAGCAGCTCCGCTTCGATTCGGAGCTGCCGGAGTATTTCACCCACTTTATCGCATCGCTCAGGAGGGGGACTGTATGACAAAACTTCTCGATTCTGCGCTCGTGCTCTGCGATCTGGACCACCTTCTCTTGGCCGGTGACGGCAATATGCCGCAGGTCGTCCGGGACGTGCTGCAGCTGTTTTCCAGCCGGGGCGGCCGCCTGACCGTCTTCACCCAGCGCTCGCCCCGGGCTGTCCGCGCCGTGCTGGGCGGGGTGCGCCTCGCCGCGCCTGCGCTGACCTGCGGCGGCACGCTGGCCTACCGGTTCTCGGAGGGCGGCGGCCAGCCGCTGTGCAGCTTCGCGGGCTGTGAGGAGTCCATCTTCAAGAAGCTGCCCGCTGCGGTGGGGCTTGGCATCGCGCTGCAGATGGCCGACGGCTCCACCCGCGTGCTGCGGATGAGCACTGCCCTCGAGCGCCATCTGCGCCGGGAGTTCACCCCCTTTACCCTGTGCAGCCCCGCCGATGTCCGGGGCGAGGACGTGCTGCGCATCCTGCTCTATCAGGACCGCCAGCAGCTGCCCATTCAGGCCCTGCTGGAACGGGCGCTGGGGGACAATGCTGCCATGCTGCGCTCGGAGCGCATCGGCATGGACGTCATGGTGCTGACGCCGGGCACGGTCTCGGCGGAGGCGATGCTGGGGGCGGTCTGCCTGCCCATCAACTGCACCGCAGACCAGCTCACCGTCGCCGCCGGATGCGGCCAGATGCTGGAGCTTGTCCGTCAGGCTAGGCAGAGCGTCGTCCCGGCCGATGCCCCGGTGGAGCTGCGCCTTGCCGCCAGTCAGACGACCCTGACCGACCACGACACCGGCGCGGCGGCAGAGTTTTTCTATGGCCTTGTGCGAAGTGCTGAAGCTGCTTCGTAAAAATTGTGTAAAGTCTCCTGCAAATTTTCCGCAGGAGACTTTCTTTTTGGAGGGATTTCTAGTACAATGAAAGAAACTATGTCCGCGCCCCGCCAGCGCCGCTTTCTGGCGCTGGCAGCAGCGGCGGCAGCGTGCATCGTCGGGCTGGCACTGTGGTACGCCGTGCCGCCCGCCCCGGCGCAGGATGTTCCGGCGTCCGCGCCGGAGGCGCTGCGGGAGTCCTTCCGGGTGGACCTCAACACCGCCGGGGTGGACGCGATGACCACCCTGCCCGGCCTCGGGGAAAAGAAGGCGAGAGCGATCTTGGAATACCGCCTCACCCACGGCCCCTTCCGGAGCCTCGGCGAGGTGGCGCAGGTGCCGGGCGTTACGCAGGATATGATAGACGGATGGCAGGGCCTCGTCTATCTGAGCTGAGGGGAGACCCCCTCGCAGGAAAGAGGAATCATCATGAGTGAAGAGAGCATCTTTATCAACCGGGAACTGAGCTGGCTGGATTTCAACCGCCGCGTGCTGGTGCTGGGCAAGGATAAAAATGTCCCGCTGGCCGAGCAGCTCAAGTTCCTGTCCATCTATGGCTCCAATCTGGACGAGTTCTTCATGGTGCGCGTCGGCTCGCTCCAAGAGCGGGCAAACCTCATGCGCGGCAAGAAGGAGAAGCGGGAGAATAAGACCAACATGACGGCGGAGGAGCAGCTTGCCGCCATCATGCCCAAGACGGCCCAGCTTCAGGAGGACTGCGACAAATATTACGCCAAGGCGCTGGAAAATCTGGCCGCCTGCGGCTACCGCAAGGTGGACTTCGATAAGCTGACCAAGGAGGACGAGCATTTCTGGAAAAAATATTTCCAGAGCGAGCTTTTCCCCATCCTCAGCCCCCAGATCGTGGACAGCCGCCACCCTTTCCCGTTCCTGCGCAATAAGGAGATCTACCTCGGCGTCCTCCTCCACGAAAAGCACTCTGCGGAGAACACCCTCGGCATCGTACCCATCTCGAGCCAGATGGAGCGGATGCACCTCGTCCGGAAGGACAACGAGACGCTTTTTGCCCTGACGGAAGAGCTGGTGCTCCACTATGCGGCTCTTATCTTCGGTAAGGAGAACGTGCAGGAAAAGTGCCTCTTCCGGGTCACCCGCAACGCCGACATCGACGTGAAAGAGGGGATGATGGACCATGACATCGACTACCGCGAGATCATGGCCGACCTGCTCAAGCGCCGCCGCAAGCTGGCCGCAGTGCGGCTGCAGGTCATCCCTGCCGCGCCGCAGGTCACGCAGCTGCTGTGCAGCCGCCTCGAGCTGACCCACAAGCGGGTCTTCGTCCAGAAAAGCCCCCTTGACCTGAGCTTCTTCTTCAAGCTCACGAGCCGGATGGAGTCCGACGGACACCCGGAGCTGTTCTATTCGTCGGCCCGGCCCATGCTGCCTCCGCAGGACTACGACCTCACCGCCGAGGTGGAAAAACATGATGTGCTGCTGAGCTATCCGTACCAGTCCATCCGTCCCTTCATTGCGATGCTCAAAAAGGCCGCGCAGGACCCCGACGTCATCTCCATCAAGATGACCCTCTACCGGATGGCCCGGGAGTCCCAGATCGTGCAGGCCCTCGTGGAGGCCGCCGAAAACGGCAAGGAGGTCGTGGCGCTGGTGGAGCTGCGCGCCCGCTTTGATGAGCAGAACAACATCGACTGGTCGAAGCACCTCGAGGAAGCGGGATGCACCGTCATCTACGGCTTCGACGACTACAAGGTGCACTCCAAGCTGACCCTCATCACCAAAAAGAGCGCCCATGGCTACTCCTACATCACCCAGATCGGCACCGGCAACTACAACGAGAAGACCAGTGAGCTTTATACCGACTACTCCTTCATCACTGCCGACCTCGGCATCGGCGAGGAGGCTTCCAATGTCTTCCAGAACCTCGCCGTGCAGAAGCTGACGGAAGAGAGCGAAAAGATGCTGGTGGCGCCGCTGCGCTTCAAGAGCGTCCTGCTGGATGAGATGGACCGGGTCATCAACGCCGCCCGTCTGGGGCGTCCGGCCTCCATGATCCTCAAGAACAACTCCATCTCCGACCGGGACATCATCCTGAAGCTCGAGGAGGCCAGCTGTGCGGGGGTTCGCATCGACATGATCGTCCGCGGCATCTGCTGCGTCCGCGCCGGTGTGCCCGGAAAGACCGAGAACCTCCACATCCGCAGCCTCGTGGGCCGCTACCTTGAGCATGGCCGCATCTACAGCTTCTTCGATGGGGTCAACACCCGCACCTATATCGCCTCCGGCGATTTCCTCACCCGCAATACCGAGTGCCGCGTGGAGGTGGGCGTCCGGGTGGAAGACCCCGTCCTGAAGGAAAAGCTGGACAGCATCCTCCGGCTTCAGCTCAGCGACAACGTCAACGCCCGCGAGATGCAGCCGGACGGCAGCTACCAGAAGGTCAAGCCCGCCCCCGACGAGCCGCTGGTGAACAGCCAGATGGGGATGTACGACCTTCTCCGGGACGACTGGACCGCCCGGGACAAGGCAGCTGCGCCCGTTGAACCGCCGAAGCCCATCAAGGCCCCGGAGAAGCCTGCCGCACCCGCAAAGGCTGTACCTCAGCCCGCCGCTCCCGCCCCGGCAGAAAAGCCGCAGGCGAAGGCCGCTCCTGCCCCCATGCCCGTTGTCGTCACCGAGAGCCGCTCCCGCAGCACCGGCCTGCTGGGCCGTCTGCTCGGATATTTCCGGAAATAATGAGACCTGCTGCCGTCAGCCCCCAAAGCTGGCGGCAGCTTTTTTGTGTTCTGCTTGCCCCTTCTGCTGCATACAGTGCAGAGAGCAGGAGGGACGCCAATGCGGACAAGACAGCAGAGCACAAAGGGGTGGGTCATCTTCGCGGCGTTCTGCGCCGTTTTGTTCTGTATGACTGTGCTGCGGGCCTGTGCCGCCAAGACTGCGCCGGAGGGCTGCTCGCTGGAACGGGTGCGGCCGACGCAGGACGTCTGCTTCCCACTGGGGACGAATGGATGGCGCGTCTCGGACGCCTACGGCTGGCGCACCGACCCCCTCACCGGCGAAGAAACCTTTCACCGGGGCACAGACCTCGCCTGCGCGGAAGGGACGCGGGTGCTGGCCGCGATGGACGGCGTTGTATCTGCCGCCCGGCGGAGCACGACCTACGGCAACTATCTCCGCCTGAGCCACAGCGGCGGGCAGGAGACGCTTTACGCCCACCTCCAATACCTCTTCGTCCGGGCCGGGGAGGTGGTGCAGGCGGGCCAGCCGCTGGGCACAGCAGGGGAGACCGGCCGCTCCACCGGGGCACACCTCCATTTCGAGCTTCTTGAGCAGGGCACCCGCTATGACGCCGGGGCGCTGCTGGGTCTGCCATGAGGCGGCTCGTCCGGGCAGGGCCGCTGGTCTTCCGTGACCCGCTCTTGCTCTGCGGGGCGCTGTATCTGCTGCTCTGGTCCGACGCCAGCGGCTTTCTGCGCATCGGCCTGTATGCCGCTGTCCTCCATGAGCTGGGGCATATCCTCGTCTATCTGGCCCTCTTCCGCCGCCTGCCGGTCATCGAAGTGACCATGACCGGCTTTTGTATGCGGACGAGGGGGCAGGCCCTCACCCGGGGACAGACCTTTCTTCTCGCTGCCGCCGGGCCGGGGACGAACGCTCTGCTGGCCGCTGTCTGGGCGGTGCGGATGGAGCAGTACGCTGCCATCCGGGACAGCGCCTTTCTCGCGGCCAACGTCCTCACCGGGGCATTCAATCTCCTGCCCATCCCGCCGCTGGACGGGGCGCAGATGGTGCGCTGTCTGTTGCAATCCTCCTCAAAATAGGGTACAATAAGGAAACATGAAATCCGTATTGTCAAATGGAGGAACTTGATGTTTGATCCGAAACTGAAAGAAGCGCTGTCCCGGGTGCAGAAGCCGGGCCGTTATACCGGCGGCGAACCGGGCAGCGTGTATAAAAATAAAGATGAGGTGGACGTCCGCTTTGCGTTCTGCTTCCCGGACACCTACGAAGTGGGAATGTCTTTTCTGGGCGAAAAGATACTCTATGAGCTGCTGAACAGCCACAAGAACTGGTGGTGCGAGCGCGCCTTCATGCCGTGGCTGGATATGAAGGCGGAGATGGAGCGTCTGGGTCTGCCCCTCTACACGATGGAGAGCAAAGACCCTCTCACCGACTTCGATGCCGTGGGCTTCACGCTCCAATATGAGCTGTCCTACACCAACATCCTCGCCATGCTGGAGCTGGCGGGCATCCCGTTCTATTCGAAGGACCGCGACGAGCGCTGGCCGCTCATCGTGGCAGGCGGCCCCTGTGCCTGCAACTCTGAGCCGATCGCGGATTTCTTCGACGTCATCCAGCTGGGCGAGGGCGAGAACCAGCTGCCCGGCATCTGCGCCGAGATCGAAAAGGCGAAGAAGGAGGGCGGTGTCTCCAAGAAGGAGCTGCTGCGCCGCATCGCCAAAATTCCCGGCGTCTATATCCCGGCGTTCTACGATGTCGAATACTGCGAGGATGGCCGCGTCAAGTCCATCACCCCCAATGAGCCGGGCATCCCGGCCGTCGTCACCAAGGCCATCATCAAGGACCTGAACGAGTTTGCGCCCCCGACCAACTTCGTCGTCCCCATGGTGGGCGCGATCCAGGACCGCGCCAGCGTCGAGGTGCTGCGGGGCTGCGTGCGGGGCTGCCGGTTCTGTCAGGCCGGTTTCCTCTACCGCCCCATGCGCCAGCGCGACGCCAGCCTGCTGAACAAGGCGGCACAGGACCTCTGTGCCAACACCGGCTATGAGGAGCTGAGCCTTTCCAGTCTGTCCACCTCCGACCACAGCCAGCTGGAAGAGCTGCTGGATGACCTGAACGAGTGGGCACCGAAAGAGCACGTCAGCCTGTCGCTGCCCTCCCTGCGGATGGACAACTTCTCCCAGAGCCTCATCGAAAAGACCACCAAGGTGCGCAAAAGCGGCCTGACCTTTGCCGCTGAGGCCGGCACCCAGCGCCTGCGCGACGTCATCAACAAGAACGTCACGTGGGACGAGATCGAGAAGACCTGCTCGCTGGCCTTCGCCAACGGCTACACCTCCGTCAAGCTCTACTTCATGATGGGCCTGCCCACCGAGACGATGGAGGACATCGAGGGCATCGCCGAGACGGCCCAGAAGGTGGTGGACCTCTACTACTCCAACCCCAAGCACGCCAAGGGCCGCGGCGTGCAGGTGACCATCAGCTGCGCCTGCTTCGTGCCCAAGCCCCACACTCCCTTCCAGTTCGTCCCCATGGACACCGAGGAAATGCTCAAGGCCAAGCAGAAGCATCTGCTGGAGAGCGTCCACAGCCGGAAGATCAAGGTCAACTACCACGACAGCACCACCAGCTTCCTCGAGGGCGTCTTCGCCAAGGGCGACCGCCGCTTGGCCCCGGTCATCCTCGAGGCCTACAAGCGGGGCTGCTACTTCGACGGCTGGGAGGAGTGCTTCCAGTACGACACATGGCTGAAGGTCTTCGAGGACATGGGCATCGACCCGAAGTTCTACTGCCAGCGCCCCATCGGTCTGGACGAGGTGACGCCGTGGAGCCATATGGACTATGGCGTCACACACGAATATCTGGTGCGGGAGTACAACAAGGCCCTCGCAGCCCAGACCACCCAGCCCTGCAACCGTGCCTGCCACGGCTGCGGCGCCAATCATCTGTTAGGAGGGCCGTGCTTTGATTACAGTCAGGATCTCGTTTAAGAAGAGGAACGAAGCCTCCTACATCTCCCTGCTGGATCTGCAGCGGGTGATGCAGCGGGTGCTCAAGCGCAGCGGACTGCCGGTGTGGCACACGCTGGGCTTCAACCCCCATATCTATATGACCTTTGCCTGCCCGCTCTCGCTGGGGCAGGAGAGCGAGTGTGAATGCGTGGACGTAAAGACCGAGGCCGAAGCCCCCGACTTTGCCCAGTGGCAGACGGCGCTGAACGCCATCATGCCCACTGGCATCGAGGTCTACCGGGTGGAGTCGGTAAAGATGAAGGCCGACGCCATCGCCTACGCCTGCTACCGCATCCGCTACCCGGCCTCTGCTGCGCCGCTGCTTGAGCAGTACAACACCCTCGACAGCGTGCCGGTGGAGAAGAAGAGCAAGCGCGGCGTCCGGATGGTCGAGATGAAAGCTTACGTCCCCGCGCTCACGCTTGAGCCGGAAGGGGAGAGCGTGAGCTTTGCCGTCTGTCTGCCCGCTGCACAGGAGCTGAACCTGAACCCCTCGCTGCTGACGGCGGCGCTGGAAGCAAGATTCGGCCTGTCTGCGGCGAGTGCCTCCATCCTGCGCACCGAATTCCTGACGGCGGACAAGCAGAAGTTTCAGTAAGAACGGCCCGGCGGGGCCGGAATGAAAATTTCCCGCATAAATTTGCACGAACCCCTTGCTTTTGCGGGCGGTTTGTGCTATCCTATTAAGGCGTTAGTGTCCGCTGAGACCACAGCGGGGTTAATGACACATATCATTAAACGGGCGGTCCTCTGACGGCAGTTCGCCGTGCATGAACGTCTAAAAACAAATGGAGGAATTAAAATGGACGCACTGAAGATCATTTCTGAAGGCAGCATCAAGGCTGAGAAGCCCCAGTTCAATGTCGGCGATACCGTCCGCGTTGATGTTCGTATCAAGGAAGGCGAGCGTGAGCGTATTCAGGCCTTCGAGGGCACCGTCATTGCAAAGAAGCACGGCGGCGTCGCAGAGACCTTTACCGTTCGCCGCGTTTCCTACGGCGTCGGCATCGAGCGTGTCTTCCCCATCAACAGCCCCTTCGTCGAGAAGGTCACTGTTGTCCGTAAGGGCAAGGTCCGCCGCGCAAAGCTGTTCTACCTGCGTGGCCGCACCGGCAAGGCTGCCAAGGTCAAGAGCGATATTTGATGATTCCCCGTTTCAAAGCGGGAGAAAAGGGGGCAACTTGTTTGTCCCCTTTTTTCTGTTATACGGCGCTTTTGGCGCAGGGACAGAGAAAATAAAAACGGGCGCAGGCCCGGACAAAGAGGTGCATCGGATATGGAACAGTCACAGCCCGCTGCCCGTGGGCAGAGCCTGCTGGAATGGTACGAAGCGCTCATTTCGGCGGCGCTGGTGTTGGTGCTGGTGTTCTCCTTCTTTTTCCGCATCATTCAGGTGGATGGCGAGTCGATGGTGCCTACGCTGGAAAACGGAGATAAGCTCATCGTCTGGGGCGCAGGATACGAGCCGCAGCGGGGCGATGTGGTCATCGTGGACAGCTACACCAGCTATGGCCGGCCGCTGGTCAAGCGGGTCATCGCCAAGGGCGGCGACACCATCTCCATCGACTACGCCGCCGGCACCGTGAAGGTGAACGGCAAGGTGCTGGAAGAGGATTACATTGCAGAGCCGACCTATCTGGGCTATGACGTGGAGTTTCCCTACACTGTGCCGGAGGGGACGGTCTTCGTTATGGGAGACAACCGCAACGCCTCGCTGGACAGCCGCTCGAGCTATGTCGGCTGCATCGACGAACAGGATATACTGGGCAAAGTGCTGCTCTGCTTTTTGCCCTTTTCGGATTTTGGAGTAGTAAAATGAACAATCAGGACACCCGGTTTGCAAACCAATATACCATCCAATGGTTTCCGGGCCATATGACCAAGACGCTGCGGATGATGGAGCAGGAGATCCTGCACGTTGACGCCAGCCTTGTGCTGCTGGACGCCCGCATCCCGCTGTCCAGCCTCAACCCGGAGATCGAGCGCATCACGGCCCGCAAGCCCAAGCTCTATGCGCTGAACAAGGCCGACCTCGCCGACCCCGCCGTGACGGAGGAGTGGATCCGCTACTTCCATGAGGCCGACGCAGGCTGTGTGGCCATCAGCGCCAAGCAGAAGGGCGGCGCGAACGCCGTCAAGGCCGCTATCGAGAAGGAGCTGTCCGGCCTGCTGGCCCGCCGCCAGAACCGCGGCATGGGCGGCGCAAAGACGCAGGTGATGCTCTGCGGCATCCCGAATGTGGGCAAATCCACCTTCATCAATACCTTCGCAGGCTCGGCCCGTGCCAAGGCGGCCGACCGCCCCGGCGTGACCAAGGGCAAGCAGTGGGTCAGCACCGAGAAATTCGACCTGCTGGATATGCCCGGTGTGCTTTGGAAGAAGTTCGATTCCAAGACCATCGCCTCGAATCTGGCCTTCATCGGCTCCATCAAGGACGACATCCTTGACGTCGAAGAGCTGGCTATGAACCTTCTGGATGAGGTGCGCCGTAACTATCCCGACCTCGTGGCCCAGCGGTACAAGCTGGACGCCGAGACGCTGGCTCTGCCGCCCTACGAGCTGATGGAGGCCATCGGCCGCAAGCGCGGCCTGCTGGTGCGGGGCGGCGAGGTGGACACCGAGCGCTGTGCGATCATGCTGGTGGACGAGTTCCGCGCCTGCAAGTGGGGCCGCATCTCCCTCGAGCGCCCGCCCCAGCGGGACGATATGGCGGACTTTGCCGAGGAGGACGAGGAATGAAGCGCCGGACAGACGAGGAGATCTCTGCGCCGCTCTACGCCTATGATGCCGGCATCCGGGCGCAGTACGGCTGCTTTGCAGGCGTGGACGAGGCGGGCCGCGGCCCGCTGTGCGGACCGGTCTGTGTGGCAGCCTGCATCCTTGACCCCGAGGCTCCGGTCTACGGCATCAACGACTCGAAGAAGCTGACCGAGAAAAAACGGGAGGCCCTCTTCGAGCAGATCATCGAAAAGGCGCTGGCCTATAAGATCGTCTTCGTCGGCCCAGATGTCATCGACCGCGACAACATCCTCAACGCCACCATGGGCGGGATGCGTCAGGCCGTGGAGGGGCTGGACATCGTGCCCAACCTCGTCCTCGTGGACGGCAACCGGACTCCGGCAGGGCTGACCATGCCCGCACAGCCGGTGGTGAAGGGCGATGCCACCAGCGCCAGCATCGGCGCGGCGTCAGTGCTGGCGAAAGTCAGCCGTGACCGCTATATGCTGGAGCTGGACAAGCAGTATCCCCAGTATCAGCTGGCGAAGCACAAGGGCTACGGCACAAAGCTGCACTATGAACTCATTGCACAGTACGGCATCCAGCCCTTCTACCGCCGCAGCTTCCTCAAAAAACAGGGCTACTGGCCCGAAGGCAAGTGATGGGCCGGGCCGAGACGGGCCAAAGAGGAGAGGCCGCCGCGGCCCGCTTCTACCAGAAGCAGGGGGCAGAGCTTCTCGGCCACAATTATCACACCCGGATGGGGGAGATCGACCTCATCCTGCGGGAACCGGACGGGACACTGGTGTTCTGCGAGGTCAAGACCCGCGCCAAAGACTCTCTGGATACCCCTGCTGCTGCGGTGAATGCCGCGAAGCAGAGGCGTATCATCGCATCTGCCGCATTGTATCTCCAGAGCACCCGTCAGAGCGACGAACCGGTGCGTTTCGACGTGGCTGAGGTCGTCCCTCTTGACAGCGGGCGCTGGATGGTACATATTATAAAGGGTGCTTTCTGGGCAAAAAGCTAGACGCGCACAGAAAAACCCGGTGGGAAAAGGCAGAAAACGGCCTCGGGCCGCTGCCGCAGGATGAGGCCGAGTGATGGGCCTTCTGGCAAAAAGGAGCGATAATGATGAAATTTTTCAGCACGAGAGACCATAACCGCATTGTGACCGCCTCTCAGGCGATCGCACAGGGCCTGTCGGATGAGGGCGGCCTGTTCGTCCCGGAACGCTTTCCGCAGGTGGACGTCCGGGCACTGTGCCAGCTGAATTATCCCGCGCTGGCCGCTGCCGTCGTCAGCGAATATCTGACCGATTACTCCAAGGATTTCCTCACCGAAGCCACCCGCACCACCTACGGGGAGGCGTTCGGCGGCAAGGCAGGCTATCTGGCCCCGGTGGAAGGGAATACCTATGCCCTTGAGCTGTGGCATGGCCCGACCTGTGCGTTCAAGGACTACGCCCTCCAGCTGATGCCAAAGCTTCTCGTGGAGGCAAAGAAGAACCTCTCCCGCACCGAAAAGACCCTCATCCTCGTGGCCACCAGCGGCGACACCGGCAAGGCTGCGCTGGATGGTTACCACGACATCCCGGGCGTTGAGATCGCCGTGTTCTACCCCACGGGCGGCACCAGCGAGATCCAGCGCCTGCAGATGGCGACGCAGGAGGGGGCGAACGTCGCGGTCTACGCGGTGCGGGGCAACTTCGACGATGCCCAGACCGGCGTGAAGCGGGTCTTCGGCGACAAAGCCATCGCGGCCAAGCTGGCCGAGCGGAACATCCGCCTTTCCAGCGCCAACTCCATCAACTGGGGCCGCCTTGTGCCCCAGATCGTCTACTATTTTGCCGCCTACGCCCAGCTGCTCAAGGCCGGGAAGATCGTCTTCGGCGACGAGGTGGATTTCTGCGTGCCCACCGGCAACTTCGGCGACATTCTGGCGGGTTACTATGCAAAGCAGATGGGTCTGCCCGTGGGCAGGCTGGTCTGCGCCTCTAACCAGAACAATGTCCTGACCGACTTCCTCTCCACCGGTACTTACACCGCCAAGCGGGAGTTTTATAAGACCACCTCGCCCAGCATGGACATCCTCGTCTCCTCCAACCTCGAGCGTCTGCTCTACCACGTCACCGGCAGCGATGCCGAGGTGGCCGGTCTGATGAAGAGCCTGAATGAGACAGGCAGCTACACCGTCCGTCCCGAGACGCTGGCGGCGATCCGGGAGAGCTTCGACTGCGGCTGGAGCAGCGAGGAGCAGGTGGCAGGGGAGATCCGCGCCCGCTACGAGAAGGACGGCTACCTCTGCGACACCCACACGGCTGTGGCGTTCCACGTCGCTGCCCAGAAGAAGCGGGACGGCGTGCCGATGGTGGTGCTCTCCACCGCCTCGCCCTTCAAGTTCCCCCGCAGCGTGCTGGAGGCTCTGGGTCATACCGCACCGGAGAACGATTTCGAGGCCATGCAGGCGCTGGAAGAAGCCACCGGCCGGACCGCGCCCGCAAGCCTTGCCGCCCTGCGGCAGAAGGCCGAGCGGTTCAGCACCGTCATCGACCCGGCGGGGATCGCGGAGGTGGCGCTGGGCTATCAGGCGTGATGAAAACCAGAACAGGAGTAAATAAACTATGGCACTTTTTGTGCTTGGCGATACCCACCTCTCCCTAGGTGCCTCCAAGCCGATGGACGTTTTTCCCGGCTGGAACGGCTATGTGGAGCGGCTGGAACGCAACTGGCGCAAGCTCATCAAGCCTGAGGACACCATCGTCCTTGCAGGCGACATCAGCTGGGCCATGCGGCTGACCGACACCCGGAAGGATTTTGCGTTCTTGCAGCAGCTGCCGGGGCAGAAGCTCATCATGAAGGGGAACCATGATTATTGGTGGACCACCGCCAACAAGATGAACGCTTACCTGAAGGCCGAGGGCTTTGACACCCTCCACATCCTGCACAACAACTCCTACGCCGTGGAGGGCTACGCCATCTGCGGCACCCGGGGCTGGCTGTTCGATGTGGGGGAGGCCCACGACGAAAAGGTGATGAACCGGGAGATCGGGCGGCTCAAAATGAGCCTTGACGCCGCAGAGCCGGGGCTGGAGAAGCTGGTGTTCCTGCACTATCCGCCGGTCTACACCGGCACCAGCGCCCCTGAGATCGTGGCGACGCTGAAGGCCTACGGCATCCGTACCTGTTACTACGGCCATCTGCACGGCAACGCCATCCGGTATGCCGTGCAGGGCGATGTGGACGGCATCCGCTACAAGCTCGTCAGCGCCGACGGCCTGAAGTTCTGCCCCTACCGCATCAACTGAGGCCGGGACGGAAAGGCCAGAAATAACAAAAAGTCAAAATTTGGGGTGGCAATTCTATCACAAGCGTGTTATAATAGGTTGTGACGCGATTGTTGCACCCAATTTGAGCGCGCGCGTCCCCGCATTTCGCAACAGCAAGGACGCGGTGCGCGGTTGCAGGCGGCAGTTTTCCCGCTGCCCCAACGCAATACAATATTTGAGTGGAGGATACACAAAATGAATTTCATCAAGTGCGAAAAGCTCGAGAAGAGCATGGCAGAGCTGCAGTTCTCCATCGACGCTGAGGCCTTCAAGGCAGCAGTTGCCGATGTCTTCAAGAAGGAGGGCAAGAAGTACCCTGTTCAGGGCTTCCGCAAGGGCAAGGCTCCCAAGGCTCTGATCGAGAAGATGTACGGCGCTGATGTCTTTACCTATGACGCCATCAACGAGCTGTTCCCTGCAGCTTACGAAGAGGCTGTCAAGGCTGCCGGTATCGAGCCGGTGGGCCGTCCTGAGGTCTCCGTCGATTCCGCCAGCGAGGCTGAGGGCGCTACCCTGACCGTCAAGGTCGCAGTCAAGCCCGAGGTGAAGATCGGCGCTTACAACGGTCTGACCGTCGAGAAGACGGTCCATACTGTTTCTGACGAGGCTGTCGAGGCCGAGCTGAAGCGTGTGCAGGAGCGCAACGCCCGTGAGCTGACCCGTGAGGGTGCTGCTGAGAATGGCGACATCGTTGACATCGACTTCGAGGGCTTTGTGGACGGCGTCGCATTCGAGGGCGGCAAGGCAGAGCACTACAGCCTGACTCTGGGCAGCGGCAGCTTCATCCCCGGCTTCGAGGATCAGATCGTCGGCCACGCTGCTGGTGAGGAGTTCGACGTCAACGTCACCTTCCCCGAGCAGTATCAGGCTGCCGAGCTGGCTGGCAAGCCCGCTGTCTTCAAGATCAAGCTGCACGAAGTCAAGTACAAGGAGCTGCCCGCTCTGGACGACGAGCTGGCAAAGGACTGCTCCGAGTACGACACTCTGGACGAGTTCAAGGCTTCCATCCGCAAGAACAATCAGGAGCAGCTGGACAAGCAGGATGATCTGGCCGTTGAGAACGCTCTGGTCGATCAGGTCATCGAGGGCATGGAGGCTGAGATCCCTCAGGCCATGTACGATGTCCGCATGGACGAGCTGGTCAACGACTTTGCATTCCGTATGGAGCAGCAGGGCCTGCGCCTCGAGGACTACCTGAAGTATATGGGCCAGTCCGTCGATCAGTTCCGCGCTTCCTTCATGCCGCAGGCTGAGAAGCAGGTCAAGATCCGTCTGGCTCTGGAGGCTGTCGCAGCTGCCGAGAACATCGAGGCCACTGAGGACGAGCTGAATGCCGAGGTCAAGCGCATTGCTGACCAGTACAAGATGGAAGAGGACAAGGTCCGCGAGCTGATCAACGTGGACGAGGTGAAGCACGATCTGGCCATCAATAAGGCAATCGACTTCATCAAGAGCCACGCAAATGTCGTGGAGAAGGCCGCTGAGGCCGAGAAGACCGCTGACGCTGAGTAATTCCGGCGCACAAGGTCATGCAGGGCAGGGGAAGTCCCCGGCTCTGTAAGTGAAGGTTGTTGAAATTGACCGATACGGCTACGGCCCTGTGTGCTTGCCGTATCGGTCAATTTTGCAAATACAATAATTTTTCATTCAGGAGGCGAACCCTATGAGTTTTGTTCCTTACGTTGTCGAGCAGTCGGCGCACGGGGAGCGTTCCTATGATATTTTCTCCCGTCTGCTGAACGACCGCATCATTGTGCTGAGCGAGGATGTCAACGACACCTCCGCCAGCCTTGTCGTGGCACAGCTGCTGTATCTGGAAGGGCAGGACCCCGATAAGGACATCAGCCTGTATATCAACAGCCCCGGCGGCTCCATCAGCGCAGGTATGGCCATCCACGATACCATCCAGTATATCAAGTGTGACGTCTCCACCATCTGCATGGGCATGGCCGCCTCGATGGGTGCGTTCCTGCTGGCCAGCGGCACCAAGGGCAAGCGCTTCGCCCTGCCCAACGCCGAGATTATGATCCACCAGCCCCTCATCGCCGGCGGTCAGGGCGGCGGTCTGTCCGGACAGGCTACCGACATCAAGATCCATGCCGACCATCTCGTCCGCACCCGCGCCAAGATGAACCGACTGCTCAGCGAGTATACCGGCCAGCCGCTGGAAAAGGTGGAGCTGGATACCGAGCGCGACAACTTCCTTTCTGCGCAGGAGGCCAAGGAATACGGCCTTATCGATGAGGTCATCACCCACCGCTGAGCGGCAGAAAGCAATACACCCAGGATAAGGAAAAACGGTTATGGCTAATAACAATTCCGGCAGAGATAAAAACGAAAAGGATCTGGTCTGCAGCTTCTGCGGCAAACATCAGGATGAAGTGGAGCGGATGATCATCGGTCCCGGCGTGAACATCTGCAGCGAATGCATCGGCCTCTGTGCCGATCTGCTCTCGGACAAGCCGGATCACGCGGGCAGCAGCTCCCGCCCCAGCCGCGGCAGTGCCAGCCGGGCGCGCATCCAGCCGTCTGACGAGCTTTCCATCAACATCAAGACCCCTGCGGAGATCAAGGAGGGACTTGACCAGTACGTCATCGGTCAGGACGAGGCCAAGCGTGTGCTGGCCGTCTCGGTCTACAACCACTACAAACGCATCCTGAGCGGCAAGGGCGCCGACGTTGAGCTGCAGAAGTCCAACGTCCTGCTCCTCGGCCCCTCCGGTGTCGGCAAGACCCTGCTGGCTCAGACACTGGCCAAGATGCTGGGCGTGCCCTTCGCCATCGCAGATGCCACCACCCTGACGGAGGCCGGCTATGTGGGCGAGGACGTGGAGAACATCCTGCTCAAGCTCATTCAGGCCGCAGACTTCGACGTCCAGAAGGCGCAGATCGGCATCATCTATATCGATGAGATCGACAAGATCACCCGCAAGAGCGAGAACCCCTCCATCACCCGTGATGTGGGCGGTGAGGGCGTCCAGCAGGCTCTGCTGAAGATCCTGGAGGGCACGGTCAGCAATGTTCCCCCGCAGGGCGGCCGCAAGCACCCTCAGCAGGAGTTCATCCAGATCGACACCACCAACATCCTCTTCATCTGCGGCGGTGCCTTCGACGGTCTGGACAAGTATATCCTCCGCCGCACCGATAAGTCCGCTCTGGGCTTCGGCAGCAGTCTGAAGGACAATTCCAGCGAGGCCCAGAAAGCCCTGCTGCGGAAGGTCGAACCCCACGACCTCGTCAAGTTCGGCCTCATCCCCGAGCTGATCGGCCGTCTGCCGGTCATTACGGTGCTGGATGATCTGGACGAGGATGCGCTGGTGCGCGTCCTGAAGGAGCCTCGAAACAGTCTGGTCAAGCAGTACAAAGAGCTGTTGGCCATGGACAATGTGGAGCTGAACATCACCGATGAGGCCCTCCACGCCATTGCGCGGAAGACCATCGAGCGCAAGACCGGTGCCCGCGGTCTGCGCAGCGTGATGGAGAACATCCTGATGCCCGTCATGTACAATGTGCCCACAGACCCCACCATCATCCGCGTCACCATCGACGAGGATACGGTAGAGGGCGGCGAGGCGCACATGGAGTACGGCGCAGTGCGCAAGCGTTATAAGAACCAGCCTTCCCTGAGCTGAGCGGCAGCGCGCAGCAGGGGAGAACAGGCCCCGCTGAAAGCTTTTTACTTTTTGGCGGGGTCTTTTTGTGCCATCCGACTTGTTTCCGAGGTCAAATTGTAGTAAACTATAAAAGTCTGGAACTGTGAGGGTAAAAATCGGAGCGGCCCACTGGCATGAACCTGCTTCGCAGAGAAACAGTACCGGACCCCTGTGGGAAATAGAACGTACGATAAAGGAGTGTGTGTTATGGCAAATTATTTTGAGATGACCCGCGACGAACTGACTGCCGAAAAGGCGGCTCTGGAAGAAAAGTACAAGAAGTTTCAGGCGATGGGCCTGAAGCTGAACATGGCCCGCGGCAAGCCCGGCCCTCACCAGATGGATCTGGCAATGGGTCTGCTGCAGATGACGGATTACACCACCGACGCCGGCACCGACGCCCGCAACTACGGCGATCTGGAGGGCCTGCATGAGGCCCGTGAGCTGTTCGCCGACGTGATGGGCGTGAAGCCCGAGGAGGTCTTTGTGGGCGGCAACTCCAGCCTGCAGCTGATGTACAACCTCATCTCGATGGGCTACAGCTTCGGTTTCCCGGAGTCTCCCTGCCCGTGGTCTCAGGTGGAGAAGCGGAAGTTCCTCTGCCCGGTGCCCGGCTATGACCGCCATTTTGCCATCACCGAGGAGTTCGGCTTCGAGCTGATCAGCGTCCCCATGACCCCGGACGGCCCCGACATGGACGTCGTCGAGAAGCTGGTGGCCGAGGATGACACCATCAAGGGCATCTGGTGCGTGCCGCAGTATTCCAACCCCGACGGCTACACCTACAGCGACGAGACCATCGACCGCTTCGCCAAGATGAAGACCGCCGCCCCCGACTTCAAGATCTTCTGGGATGAGGCTTACATCGTCCACCATCTGACGGAGGAGATCATCGAGACCCCCGTTCTGCTGAATGAGTGCAAGAAGTACGGCAACGAAGACCGCGTCTTTATGTTCACCTCCACCAGCAAAATTACCTTCCCGGGTGCTGGCGTCTCCGCTCTGGCTTGCAGCGAGGACATGATGAAGTACATCTGCAAGCGCTTCTCGGTCATGATCATCAGCTACGACAAGATGAACCAGCTGCGCCATGTCCGCTTCCTCAAGAACAAGGAGGGCGTTCTGGCCCACATGGCAAAGCACCGCCGTCGTCTGGTGCCCTGCTTCGACGCCGTCAAGACAGCCTTCAACGAAGAGCTGACCCCCTGCGGCGACATCGCCCACTGGACGAACCCCAAGGGCGGCTACTTCATCAGCCTCTATGTCATGCCCGGCTGCGCAAAGCGGGTGGCTCAGCTGTGCAAGGAGTGTGGTCTGACCCTCACTGGCGCAGGCTCTGCATACCCCTACCACAAGGACCCGGATGATTCCCACCTGCGCATCGCGCCCACTTATCCCAGTCTGGATGAGGTGGAGACCGCATCCGACCTGCTCTGTGTCTGCGTCCGTCTGGCAGCAGTCGAGAAACTGCTGACGGAAAAGGACTGATCTTTCCACTGCACAAATCTCCGCTGTGCTGCCGCTCAGACGGCGCAGCGGAGATTTTGAAGTTGTTTCCAAGACCGGAAAGCAGCTTCATATTATATTTGGAGGTTTCCCGATTCATATGAAAACGAAAGGCAAAGCATGGCAGCTTATCCTCACGGTGCTTGTGATCGCGGCGTTCGTCTATACGGCGTTCTTCGGTGTTGCGGTCAAGTACGGTGATGTGACCACCACCTACATCAAGGGAGCGAAGGACATCCGCTTCGGTGTGGACATCAAGGGCGGCGTCAACGTCACCTTCGTCCCCTCCGACGGCTACGACGCCACCGACGACCAGCTTGAGGCTGCTCAGCTGGTCATCGAGAACCGTCTGGTCGCCCTCAACGTGACCGATTATGAGCTGTATGTGGACAACAACTCCGACAGCCTCATCCTCGAGTTCCCGTGGCAGTCGGGCGAGACCGAGTTCGACCCCGAAGCCGCCATCGAGGAGATCGGCACCACCGCCTACCTGACCTTCCGGGAGGGGAGCAGCGCAGACGGTGCGCTGGTCCTTGACGGCTCGATGGTGGAGAGTGCTGCTGCCCAGTACGGCCCCGTCAACGGCAGCAGCTCCGAGTACTATGTGGCGCTGAAGTTTACTGACGAGGGTGCCAAGGCATTCGGCGACGCCACCACCCGTCTGTACCAGAACGGCGGCAGCATCAGCATCTGGCTGGACGACGAGAATGTCAGCACCGCCAGCGTCAACGCCGCCATCACCGACGGCTCTGCCATCATCACCAGCTCTGCGGCGAATCCCTTCACGCAGGAAGATGTCGTCAAAATGGCCCGCCAGATCAACTCCGGCTCTCTGCCCTTTGCGTTGAGCGTGGACAGTTACTCCACCATCAGCCCGAGTCTGGGCGAGAACAGCCTGAGCGCCATGGTGCTGGCCGGTGTCATCGCCTTTGCCCTCATCCTCGTGCTCATGACGGCCCTCTACCGTCTGCCCGGCTTCCTCGCCTGCATCGCGCTGGCCGGTCAGGTGGCGGCCACGCTGGCCTTCGTCTCCGGCTACTTCCCGGTGTTTGAGAGCTTCACCCTGACCCTGCCCGGCATCGCCGGCATCATCCTCGCCATCGGTATGGGCGTGGATGCCAACGTCATCACCGCCGAGCGCATCAAGGAGGAGCTGCGCAGCGGCAAGAGCCTCGACGGCGCGCTCAAGAGCGGCTTTGCCCGCGGCCTGACCCCCATCATCGACGGCAACGTGACCATCGTCATCGTTGCGGTCGTCCTGATGGGTGCCTTCGGCCCCTCGGACGGCTTCTTTGCCAAGGCCCTGCACTTCGTCTTCTTTGCCTTCGGCCCCTCGACCGCAGGCACCATCTACGCCTTCGGCTACACGCTGCTCACCGGTGTGCTGCTCAACTTCGTGTTTGGCATCTTTGCCACCCGTACCATGATTCGGGGCGCTGCTTCCATCAAGGCCCTGCGGAACCCCTGCCTCTACGGTGCGGATGCTCCCGGTAAGACTCCCACCGAGAAGAAGCAGGTCAACTTCGTTGGTCTGCGCAAGCGTTTCCTGACCGTCTCCTCCTGCCTGATGGCGGCGATCGTCCTCTGTGCAGTGGTGCTGGGCGTCCATCTGGACACTGAGTTCACCGGCGGTGCGATGATCACCCTGAGCTACGAGAACAGCTTTGAGATGTCTGCCGTCCAGAAAACGGCCTCCGAAGCGCTGGGCAGCAACGGCCTGACCCTGCAGACCGGCGAGAACGTCGCAACAGGGGAGCAGACCCTGAAGATCTCGATGCCCGGCACCGAGACTGTCACCACCGACGAGGTGCAGACCCTGCTGGACTCTCTGAACGAGAGCTACCCTGACAACTCCTTCGCACAGCTCTCTCTGAGCAATGTCAGCGCCGCAATGGGCATGAAGTTCCTCCAGAAGAGTCTGGTGGCCGTGGTGTTCGCGCTGGTGCTCATCCTCGCCTACATCGCATACCGCTTCAAGAGGATCGGCGGCCTGACCGGCGGCATGATGGCCGTTCTGGCCCTGCTCAACGACCTGATGGTGGTGTTCGGCACCTTCGTGCTGCTGCGTGCCCCGCTGGATGGCAACTTCATTGCGGCGATGCTGACCATCCTCGGCTACTCCATCAATGATACCGTCGTCGTCTACGACCGCATCCGTGAGAATCGCAGCCTGCTGGGCAAAAAGGCCAGCTTCGAAGAGCTGGTCAACCACTCTGTCAACCAGTCGGCCCGCCGCACCATCATCACCACCGTCACCACCGTGATGGCGCTGGGCGTGATGTGCGTCGTCTCCAAGCTGTATGGTCTGGACAGCATCTTTACCTTCGCCTTCCCCCTGATGATGGGCATGCTCAGCGGCGTGTACACCTCGCTGTGTGTCTCCACCTCCGCTTGGGTGGCATGGAGCGAACGCAAGGGCGCAAAGAAAAACTGAGCCGCTGGATCCTGATGCAAATCTGTCCCGAGTTTTTTATCGCAATTTTCAAAAATAGTGCCTGTCAAAACGGCATCTTTGCGACATGCAGTTTGCGGATGTTGCCTGTGCATTAAAAACGCAAACTGCTATAGGAGGAACGACCATGAAATGCCCCTATTGCGGCGATGAGGAGTCCAAAGTCATTGATTCCCGCCCCACCGAAGACAGCGAGCGCATCCGCCGCCGCCGGGAGTGCCTGAACTGCCATATGCGGTTCACGACCTACGAGGTGGTGGAGACAGTGCCGCTCATCGTCATCAAGAAGGATAATTCCCGCGAGCCGTTCGACCGACAGAAGCTGCTGAACGCCATGCTTCGCGCCTGCGCCAAACGCCCGGTGAGCTACGAAGCGCTGGAACGCGCCGTCAGCAGCATCGAGCAGACTCTGATGAGCACCTACGACCGCGAAGTGACCAGCGTGCGCATCGGTGAACTGACCATGCAGGAGCTGAAAAAGATCGACGAGGTGGCCTATGTCCGCTTTGCCTCGGTCTACCAGCAGTTCGCGGACGTCGAAAGCTTCTTCAATGAGCTGAAAAAGCTGATGGGCGACCGCAAGAAATAATCTGGCTCCAAAGCCATAAGCGCCTCATTCTCTGCCGCAGGGCAGGGGATGGGGCGCTTTTTTGTGCACGCTGTATCCGGACGGGAAGGGTCTTTGGGGAATTGCCGAAGGTGCCCTATATAAAAATCTATATAGGGTACAGATGGAGGGCAATGATTTCCGAACGAGACATTTCACGCGGAAAAACAAATGGTGAATCGATTAAAATTGTGGAAGCTCTCTGCGTAAAATCCGGTTTATAGCTCTTATTTCTCGGCAGGCTGGGGCAAATAAATTTCAGATAACGAAGATTACACGAAATAAAAACGGGTCTCGGAGATTTAATTAAACGAATCTCCGGGAAAGCCATTCCAGAGTTTCCACCTGAACCTGTGCCCGGCGCAGTTCGCCGAGGGCTTCCTCGGGAGCATTCATCTCGAGGTGGCCGTCGGCGGCGCGGAGAGCGCTCTCCAGTTCCGTGAAGTCCTGCGTGCGGAGAAGATGGTTCATCCCTTCCCGCATCTCGTCGCAGAGCTTTGCTCCCTCGGCCAGAGCCTGCCGTGCGGCAGGGAGATCCTCGTCCCGGAGGGCCTCCACGGCATCGTCGATGTCATCCGAAATATCCTCGGCAAATTTCTGCACCCGCCAGCTGCTGTAGAAGGCGATGCTCAGCAGCACCGCCACGATGCACAGACACGCATAGATCCGTTTCATTCCGTACCTCTCACCGGGAGCTGCCCTTGCGGCGGCTCTCTTTTTTCAGCAGAAAATAATCCTCCGTCTCGTTGCCGACCAGAAGCAGGATCTCTTCCGGCAGCAGGGTGTTGGCCTGCGCGGTCCGCTCGAGCCAGCTTCTGTCCTTGCCGCACCATTGGAGGTTGTCCTCGAGGATTTGGCCGTCCAGCACGAAGGGGATGGTGGCGTGGCTGTGTTCGACCTTCAGCCGCAGGTCAGCGAGGGTGGCCGTCTCCTTTTCGGGGCGGAGCGCTGCCGAGAGACTGCCGTTCGTCTCGACCACGGCGTAGGAGACGTCCCGGGGGTCGAAGATATTCTTGCCCCGCAGGGCCTCCATCAGGTCGGCTGTGGTCAGCCGGAGGGTGCGCAGAGCATTCTGGTCGATCTGTCCATCCAGAATGACCGTCTTGGGGCGGCCGGACATCAGATTGAAAAATTTCTGGCTGCGAAAGCTCAGCGCTGACCCCAGCAGCTCCAGAGCTGCAATGAGGAAGAGGGGGATGAGGCTGGCCGTCACCGGCACTTCCTCCGACTCGATGGAGATGGACGCCAGATTAGAGATGAGGATGGTGGACACCAGCTCTTCGGGCTGCAGCTCGCCCAGCTGACGCTTGCCCATCAGCCGCATGGCGAACAGGACGCAGAGGTAAATGAGCAGGGTGCGGAAAATCAGAAGCTTCACAGAAGGCCCTCCTTGTGGGTTGAATAAGCGACTCCGACGGGGGAATACTGGCAGGCAAAGGGGGATACCGTATGCTGCAGCTTTCCTCGTTGCTGGATGAGAATCTGGAGGCGCTCAACGCTAGGTTTGGCGCTTCGGCGGATTTTTATGCCAAGCGCATCGAGCTTTATCACTGCCCGGGGGCCATCGTGCTCTTCGACAACATGGCCAGCCTCGAAGCGCTTTGGGCGCTCCTGCTGGACGCTGCCACCCGTCATACGCCCGGCCTCGAGCCGGAGCGGCTGGCCCACAGCGGCGCACAGGTCTATGAGCTTCTGATGCACCACTCCGGTCTGCCCGCCGAGAACAGTCCGGTCAAGGATATGGAGGACCTCGTCCGCCGCCTGACCGCCGGCATGGCGGTGCTTTTGCTGGATGGGTGCAAAAAGGGCATCGTCTTCTCGGTGCAGGGCCTCAAGTCCCGGTCGGTGGAGGAACCCTCCGGAGAAGGAAACCTGCGCGGCTCCCGGGAGGGCTTCGCCGACCTTCTGCGGGTCAATCTGAGCCTGCTGCGCCGCCTTATCCGCACCGACACCCTTGTGATGGAGACGGCACAGGCCGACTGTGCCATGAAGACCGAGTACGCCATCTGCTATTGCAGGGACAGAGCCAGCAGGCAGGCGGTGGCCCGGGTGCGCCGGACCCTCCAAGAGGCAAAGCCGGAGCTTTTGCTGGATTCCAGTTACTTCGTGCCGTGGCTTTTCCCGGCCAGATGTCGGCTGTTCGCTCCGGTGAGCTACACCGAGCGCCCGGCTTCCGCTGCGGCAAAGCTCTGCGAGGGGAAGATCGTTGTTTTAGTCAACGGCAGTCCCTCGGCGCTGGTGCTGCCCTCCCTCTTCTGCGAAAATTTCGACTGCCTCGACGACTACGCGACCACGGCGCTCTTCTCGTCCTTCCTGCGCATCCTGAAATATGGTTCGTTCTACCTCAGCATCTTCCTGCCGGGGGTCTTCGTCTGTCTCGCAGTCTACCTGCCCGAGCTTATCCCGCCTCAGCTGCTCTATAAAATCGAGGCGGCGGAAAAGGCCACGCCGCTTCCGCTGTTCGCGGAGATGCTGCTGGTCATCCTCCTGTTGGAGATCATCCGGGAGGCCGGGCTTCGGATGCCCCAGACGCTGGGCCATTCGGTGAGTCTTGTGGCGGCGCTTATCATCGGCGATGCCGCCGTCGGGGCCGGGCTGATGAGCACACCGGTCATCCTCGTGGCCAGCATCACGGCCATCTCCGTCTTCGTCACCCCCTCGCTGTACGAGCCTGCCACCCTGCTGCGGTTGGGTGTCACGCTGGCGGCGGGTCTGGCCGGGCCGGTGGGGCTGGTGTGCGCGGCTCTGGGGGTTCTGGCGGCGCTGACGTCCCTCTCCGCGATGGGGGTGCCCTACCTTTCGAGCGTTGTCTTTTCAGGGGATGGTATCATCCGCCGCAACTACCGGGCGCTGTCCCGCCGCCCATTCGCCATCTGGAAAAGGAGGGGGTCTTAAATGCAGCAGAGAGAGGGGTTTTCAGCCCGGACACTGGCCCTCAGCACTGCGGCAGCAGAGCTGGGCCGCGTCATCCTCAGGGCAGGGCAGAGCGGCTCCGTCCGCGCCGCCCTGCTGGGGAATGTGCTGGCGACAGCGGCGCTGGTGCTCCTTGCGGTGTTCGTTTTCTGGAACGCCGCCCGCCTGCGCCGTCCGGGATTTGTCGGTAACTGCTGCTGCGCCGCCTTCCTGTTCTGGTATCTCTGGGAGCTTGTCCGCACGGCGGCGATGATCCAGCAGGTCTGCTGGGAACAGTTCTCGTCGATGGCCTTTTTCGGCCTGCTGCCGCTGCTCCTCTGGGCTGGATGGAGCCTTGGCTGTGAGCTGTATGACCGGATGGCCGCTGTCCTCGGGGCATTCGTGGTGCTGGGGAGCTTATTCTGCCTGCTGGGGCTGGCAGGTCAGCTGGAATGGCAGAATCTCGTGATGGGCGAGGCAGGCAGGTCGTTCGCATTGCCGGATGCGTTTTTTTATCCCGAATATTTCTCGTTTCTGCTTCTTTGTGCGGGTAAAAATGCTTCGAAGATCAGTCGAAAATCAGCACTGTGGCTTCCGCTCATCCCTGCGATCATTTCTTCCGGCTATACGCTGGGGCTGGCACTTTTGTTTGGTGCGCCGCAGGGCTATCCGGGCTATGAGCTTCTGCGGGCGTGGAGCTTCGGGGGCATCTCCCGCTTCGATGCCGCATTCCTGCTCCTCTGGCTGGCGGCGGCGGTCTTTCGTCTCTGTTTTCTTGTCCGCACAGCGCGGCTGCTCTGTGAGCGGCTTGCCGGGCGGCTCTCGGGCACAGCGGACGCGGAGGCTGCACGATGAGCCGCCGTGAGGGGCTGCGGCTTCTGGCCGCAGGCGTGCTGACCGTCTGGCTCTGTCTTTTTCTCCACTGGGACAATACCGAGAAAAGCATGATCCGTGCCCTTCTCGTCGAAACAAAGGACGACAGCTGGACGGTGGGTCTGCTGTACCAGTTCCCGGAGGCCTCCGCCGATTCCTCCGAGGCCGAAGCCGCCATCCGCCTCTGCGTGGGCCGCGGCCCACAGCTTTCCGCTGCCATCGCCGCCGCCGAAAAAGCCCTGCCTCAGCGGGCGGACTGGCGGCTCTGCGAATATCTTTTTGTCGAGCAGGACTCGGTGCGGCGTGCGCTGCCTGTCTGTGAGGAGCTGTTCCTGCATCAGCCCTGCGGGAGGCTGGCGTCCCGGATGTTCGGGGCGGGCTTTTCGGTGGAGACGCTGGAAGAGCGGGCCGGGGCGTCGGATGTCCTGCCCGAAAATCTCCTGCAATGCGTCAAAAATTCCGCGCCTTCCGCGCCCCGGCTGTATGAGCAGGGCAGCGGCTTCGTCCTGCCCATCGTGGAGCTGGAAGAGGAGGGGGCACACTGCAGGCCCGAGGCTCTCGTCGTGACCCCAGAGCAGACCGGGACACTGACTGAAGCCCAAACCGAGATGGTACTGTTATTGCAGGGCAGGAGCCGGACGACTGCCGGGGAGCACCGCTTTATGCTGGGCGCGGGGACGCTCCGCCTGCACCGGGCTTTCTGCGGCGTGGAGCGGGAAGGGGCGGGCTTTCTTCTCCGGGTGAATGCTCTCGCCCGAGGTGAGCTGCCCCCGGACGCGGAGAAGGAGCTGAAAACACTCTGCGAGGATACCATCCGCCGCTGCTGGACGCTGGGGCTGGATGTTTCCGGCCTCGGGGCCTATCAGGCCCTGAGGGACGGAGATCTTGGCCTCACAACAAAAAACGTCTGCCCGGATCTCCGGGCAGACGTAAGGCTTATGCAGTTTTAAGAATTTACAGACTCAAAGATAACGGTGATGGTCGTTCCCTCGTTCACGGCGCTATCCAGCTTGATGCGGGCGTTATGGATGCGGGCAATGTGCTTGACGATGGCCAGACCCAGACCGGTGCCGCCGGTGGCCTTGCTGCGGCTCTTATCCACCCGGTAGAAGCGCTCAAAGACGCTGGCCTGCGCCTCCTTCGGGATGCCGATGCCATTGTCCTTCACGGTCAGGGTGCAGTGACCGTCCCGGGTACGGGCCGTGATGATCTGGACCTTGCCGCCGGGACGGTTGTAGCGGATGGCGTTGTCGCAAAGGTTCTGGCACAGCTCATCCAGCAGGCTCCGGCTGCCCGTCACGGGGGCGCTCTCGCCGAGGTAGGTCAGGGAGATGTAAGAGCGGCGGGCGTTGACCTTCTGGCGCTCCACACACTCTTGGGCCACATCCAGAAGATCGACCGTCTCCATGGTGGGGGAAGCCCCCGTCTCGCTGACGTTGTCGAGGTTCGAGAGCTGGAGAATATCGTTGACCAGCTGGATCATCCGGCTGGCCTCTACATGGATCTTATGGGCAAAATCCGGGGTGTCCTCGGGCTTAGCAATCCCGGTCTCGATCAGCTCGGCATAGCCGGAAATGCTGGTCAGAGGCGTCTTCAGCTCGTGGCTGACGTTGGCAGTGAACTCCTGCCGCATCTTCTCGTTGTTTTCCCGCAGCATCCGGTCGGAATGGATGCTCTCCGCAAAGGGGATCAGCTCTTTGTAGGGAACATTCTCCTGAATGTGGTCAAGGTCGTCGGTCATCTTCAGCACAGGCTGAACGAGGCTCTTAGTCAGCAGCCCAGCGATGATGGCGGCGGCACCCATCATCAGAAAACAGCTCAGAACGATGGCGGGCAGGGCAGCATCATAGATGGACCAGATGGTCTCGGAGTCCTGCGCCACACGGAGGATGTCCCCGTCGGGCAGCAGCATGGCGTAATAATAAGTCTCATAGCCCATCGTCTGGGAGTCGCGGCAGTCACGGCCGACGCCGCTCTTCATGGCCTGCTGGATCTCAGGGCGGCGCAGATGGTTCTCCATCGGCTGATCCGTCGCAGACTCGAAGAGCACGCTGCCGTCCGACGCGATAAGGGTGATGCGCAGCGAGCCGTCCACATAAGCCTTCAACTGGCTGGGGTCATCCACCTGTGTGCACCCGGCAGCCACGAGATCGGCCTCCCGCTCGAGGGCTGTCCACGCCTGCGCACGGAAAGCCTTGTGGAACACAAAAATGCAGAGCGCAGCGGTGCACAGCAGGCCGGCAAAGCCCATCAGAAACAGCAGATAGCTTATTTTTTCTTCCATGCTGCGTGGTTTCATTGCTCAAGCTCCTCCTCGCTGTCGGTCAGTTTGTAACCGACCTTCCGCACCGTGCAGATGTACTTTCCGGCATCGCCCAGCTTCTTGCGCAAGGTGCGGATGTGCATATCCACTGTCCGGCTCTCCACCGAGATGTCGGTGCCCCACACCACCTGCAGGATGGTCTCGCGGGTGACGACGAGATTCGTGTTTTCCAGCAGCAGCCGGAGCAGGCTGTACTCTTTGTAGGTCAGCTCTACCGGCGTGCCGCTGACGGTGACGCTGTGGCGGGCGTTGTCGAGAAGGATCTCCCGGAAGCTGTAGACGTTGGGCCGTGCCTCCGGCTCAGCCCGGCGGAGTGCTGCACGCACCCGGCTCAGGAACTCCATGATGCCGAAGGGTTTGGTGATGTAGTCATCTGCGCCGCAGTCGAGGCCGCGCACCGTGTCCAGCTCGCTGGACTTGGCCGTTATCATGATGATGGGCAGACGCCGCAGGGAAGGGGCGGCGCGCAGCTTTTTCAGGATGGAGAAGCCATCCTCGCCGGGCAGCATCACATCCAGAATGACCAGCTCTGGCGGCGTGGTGTGGACGGCCTGCCAGAATGGCTCCGAGGACTCAAAGCCCACGGCCTCGTAGCCGTTGGACTGCAATGCATATTGTTCCAATTCACGGATGGCTGCATCGTCTTCTACGATATAAATCATGCCTGTTTATCCTCCGTTTCATCCGGAGCAGCCTCATCGGGGAAGAGGTAGCGCTCGCGGTAGCGGTTCAGACGGCGCTGGAACTGCTCGCTCTCCTTGGTGGAGGCGTGGCCGCTGCGCAGGTCGTTGAGGTAGGCGTGGGTGTCGAAGCTGTCCTGCGCCACCTCGATCTGGGCGACGGCCACGTTGCTGCAGTGGTCGCAGACGCGCTCGTAATTGGTCAGCAGATCCTCCAGCACAAAGCCGTACTCGATGGAGCAGCTGCCGGCCTGCAGACGGGCGACATGACGCGCCTTGATGGCGCGCACCAGCTCGTCCACGACGGTCTCCATAGGCTCCACCTTGCTGGCCAGATGCAGGTCGTCCTTGCGGAAGGCGTCGGTGGTGCGGTTCAGCACATCCTGCACGGCATCCTCAAGCACCTGCAGCTCCTCGCGGGCGTCGGCGGAGAAGTTGATCTCTTTGGTGTGCATCTCCTGTGCAGATTCCAGAAGGTTCACGGAATGGTCACTGATGCGCTCGAAATCGCTGATGGTGTGGAGCAGGGTGTTCACGCTCTGACTGTCTGCATGGTTCAGCTCACGGCTGGAGAGCTTGACCAGATAGGTGCCGAGTGCGTCCTCGTACTGGTCCACCTTGCTCTCCTCGTCCCGGACCTTCTGGGCCAGCGTGTCGTCCCATGTATGGGTCAGGCTCATGGCCTGCATGACGCCCACACGGGCCAGCTCGGCCATATCAGCGGTGGCAGAACGGGCGCGGGCCACGGCTACAGCGGGGGTGTTCAGCAGACGATCGTCCAGCAGGGCAAAGCTCTCTTTCTGGGCGTCGTCGGGGATGGTGAGGATGGCCAGCTTTTCCAGAACATTCGCAAAGGGGAGCAGGATGAGGGTAGCTGCGATGTTGAAGGCAGAGTGCACGACGGCAATGCCCCATGCGGCGATGGTCTCATTCACAAAGTCGAAGTGCACCACAGCGTTCAGGCCGTAGAAACCGGCCAGAAAGACTGTGACGCCGATGATGTTGAAGTAGAGATGGACCATGGCGGCGCGGCGGGCGTTCTTGTTCGCGCCCACAGAGGAGAGCAGCGCCGTCACACAGGTGCCGATGTTCTGGCCCATGATGATGGGGATGGCACTGCCGTAGGTGATGACACCGGTGGCGCTCAGGGCCTGCAGGATGCCGACGCTGGCACTGGAGCTCTGGATGATGCCAGTGACCAGTGCACCCACCAGAACGCCGAGGATGGGGTTGGAGAAGCGGACGAAGAGGTTGGTGAACCATGCCTCGCCCTGCAGCGGCTCGACGGCATTGGACATGGTGGTCATGCCGGTCATCAGGATGGCAAAGCCGATGAGGATGGTGCCGACGCCCTTTTTCTTCTCGCTCTTGCCCATATAGAGCAGGATGCCGATGAAGGCGAGGAGCGGGCTGAAGGAGGTGGGCTTGAGCATCTGGATCCAGATGCTGTCGCCCTGCAGGCCGGAGAGGCTCAGCAGCCAGCTGGTGACGGTGGTACCCACATTGCTGCCCATGATGATGCCGATGGCCTGATGCAGCTCCATGATGCCGCTGTTGACGAAGCCGACCACCATGACGGTGGTGGCGCTGGAGCTTTGGATGATGGCGGTCACGCCGAGACCGAGGAAGAAGCCCTTGATGGGATTGTCGGTCAGCTTGCTTAAAATTTTCTGTAAGTGTCCGCCGGCCTGTTTTTCAAGGGCTTTGCCCATGATGTCCATGCCGAACAGGAACAAAGCCAGACCGCCCAGCAGAGAAAAGACATTGAATAGAGTCATGTTTTTACTCCTCACTTGTTGAAGCTTACGTTTATAGCAATTCAACTTTTTAATGCAACAGCAACAGCGTTGAATTGCATATCGCAAATATGCTGTTTTCATGTTGCACTAATTTCTTGACTTGCGATACACATCGGCATCGACGGCGAGGACGGTACGCGGACATGTCCTAACTTTTTACATGACCTTGCACCGCATTTCACCGGTCGTATCCCTGATTATGAGTATACGGGTTGAATGTAAAATCGGAAACCGGCGAAATGTAAAAGCCATGTAAAATGTAAAGAAAAAGTAAACTCTACCCCTGTCTCCTATTATAAAGATTTGGCCCTCGGATGCAAGCCCTGATACAAAACCAGAAAAGATTCCTGCAAGAATTGTTGTTTTTGCCGTCCATCTTGATTATAATATAAGGAAGGATACGCTGTGCCGCCGTCTTGGGGCACACAGAGGATGCAGGAGGAAAAACGAATGGGGAATTTCGCTGTTTCGCTCAAGCGGCTGGTCGAGAAGGTCAGCCTTGAGGTTACTTATGCGCCGTGCGAGCTGGACAAGATCAGCGTCGAGATCGCTGAAGTCAACCGCCCGGGTCTGTTTCTGACCGGCTACTATGACTACTTCGACAAGCTGCGCTTGCAGATCATGGGCCTCGCGGAAATGAACTTTCTGGCCGGGCTTGCCCCTGAAAAGCGCCGCGAGCGCCTCGACCAGCTGTTCCGCCAGCAGCCGCCAGCCGTCATCGTCTGCCGCAGCGAGGAGTTGGAGCCTTTTCCGGAGATGCTGGAGCTGGCGCAGCAGCACAAAGTGGCGCTGCTGCGCTCCAACGAGATGACCTGCACCCTGATGGGCAGCCTCATCAGCGTGCTGAACCTTGAGCTTGCGCCCCGCATCACCCGCCATGGCGTGCTGGTGGAGGTCTACGGCGAGGGCATCCTGATCCTGGGCGACAGCGGCATCGGCAAGAGCGAGCTGGCCATCGAGCTGGTCAAGCGCGGCCACCGCCTCGTCGCCGACGACGCCGTGGAGCTGCGCAAGCTCTCCAACCGCCAGATCATGGGCACTGCGCCGGAGAACATCCGCCACTTCATCGAGCTGCGCGGCATCGGCATCGTCAACGTGGCCCGCGTGTTCGGCGTGGGCGCGGTCAAGGTGAGCGAGAGCCTCGACCTCGTCGTCCAGCTGGAAGCGTGGGACCCCACCAAGAACTATCAGCGCACCGGTCTGGAGAGCGAGTACTACGACATTCTGGGGGTCAACATCCCCAGCACCATCATCCCGGTTTCTCCGGGACGCAACCTTGCCGTCGTGCTGGAAACGGCGGCCATTAACAACCGTCAGAAGAAGATGGGCTACAACGCGGCAAAAGAGCTGCTCATCCGTCTGGGCCTGAACGACACCATGGACTGAGCGCAGGCATTGCACACCACCCGGTGCTCACCAAAAACGTCTGATTTCCAAAGAGGAGTACGAATGGAACAATTGAAAGAGGCTTTGTCCGCTGCGGGCATTGCATACAAGGAGAATGAGCCGCTCTGTGCCCACTGCACCTTCCGCATCGGCGGCCCGGCAGACCTGTTCGTCCTGCCGGAAAACGAGGAGCAGCTCTGTGCCGCCATCCGGCTGGCAAAAGAAGCAGGGGTCAGGAGCTATCTGCTGGGCAACGGCAGCAACATCCTGTTCGAGGATGCGGGCTACCGCGGGGCTGTCATCAACGTGTCGGCCATGAAGAGCGGCATCGGCGTTATCGAAAATATCAGTTTCCCGGGGAAAGATCCGGCCCTTACTTACGATGCGGTCGTCGTGGGGGCCGGTCAGATGCTCTCGTCCCTCTGTATGGCGGCGCTGGAAAACAGCCTCACCGGACTCGAGTTTGCCTACGGCATCCCCGGCACGGTGGGCGGTGCGGTCTACATGAACGCCGGTGCCTACGGCGGCGAGATGAAGGATGTGCTGGCCTCGGTGCGGTATCTGACCGGGGAGGGGGAGATCGTCGAAGTCCCGGCGGAGCAGCTCGACCTCCGCTACCGCCACAGCATCTTTGAAGAAAACGGCGGCTGCATCCTCTCGGCAAAGTTCTACCTCGCCAGAGGCAGTGCCTCTGACATCCGGGCCAAGATGGACGACCTGATGGCCCGCCGACGGGACAAGCAGCCCCTCGACAAACCGAGCGCCGGCAGCACCTTCAAGCGGCCGGTGGGCGCGTTTGCGGCGGCCCTCATCGACCAGTGCGGGCTGCGGGGCTATCGCCACGGCGGCGCAGCGGTCAGCGAGAAGCACTGCGGCTTCGTGGTTAATCTGGGCGGGGCGACCTGCGCAGATGTGCTGGCGCTCTGCGACGAGGTGCGCGCCATCGTAAAGGAAAAAACCGGCTACGACCTCGAAAAAGAGATCCGTGTGGTCGCAGCCTGAACAGAAAGAGGACAAGAAGATGAAGCTATTGATCGTCAGCGGCCTTTCGGGCGCTGGAAAATCCGTCGCCATGAATGCGCTGGAGGACATCGGCTTTTTCTGCATCGATAACATCCCGTCGGCGCTGCTGCCCAGCATCACGGCCTTCTCGAAAGCGGGCGACAACCAGCTCAAGCGGGTTGCCCTCTGCATGGACGTCCGCGGCTGCCGCACGCCGGAGGAGATCGAGCACGCGCTGGACCAGATGGACGAGCAGGGGGTAGAGTATGAGATCCTCTTCCTCGACGCGCCGGACGAGGTGCTGATGCGCCGCTACAGCGAGACGCGCCGCCGCCACCCCATCAGCATCGCCGAGGGCCTCTCCACCCGGGAGGCCTTCCGGAAGGAGCGTGCTATCCTGCAGCCCCTCAAGGAGCGGGCCGATTATACCATCAATACCGGCCTGCTCTCCACCTCCCAGAACAAAGAGCGGATCTGCGACCTGTTCAACCCGAACGGCGGGGCCAAGAACGCCATGCGCCTGACGGTCATGTCCTTCGGCTTCAAGTTCGGCGTCCCGCCGGAGGCCGACCTCGTGCTGGATGTCCGCTGCCTGCCCAACCCTTTCTACGTTCCGGAGCTGAAGCACAAGACGGGACTCGATCAGGAAGTCGTCGATTTCGTCATGGGCCATCCGGAGGCGCAGGAGCTGCTGAAACGCTATGAGTCGTTTCTGGAATACGCTCTTCCGCTCTACGTCAAGGAGGGCAAGAGCCAGCTCACCATCGCGGTGGGCTGCACCGGCGGCAAGCACCGCTCCATCACGTTTGCGCGGAAGATCGCGGAATACTGCGACGCGCTGGGCTATCGGCCCGGCGTCCAGCACCGCGACGCCGTCCGCTGAAAGGATCACCATATCATGAGTTTTGCATCCCAAGCGAGGGAGGAGATCGCCCGCCGCAGCTTACAGAAGGACTGCTGCGTCCGTGCCGCTGCCTACGGCATCGCCTGCTTTGCCAAGTATTTTGACGCCAGCGGGCTGGTGCTTCAGACGGAGCAGGAGCTGACCACGCAGGTGGCCGCGCAGCTGTTTGCACGCTGCGGTGTGCAGGGCGAGATCGTCCGGAAGGAGCGCCCCAGCGGGGTGGTGTATGAGTTCAGCATCCGCGCACCGGAGCAGGTGGCGCGGATGCACGAGCTTTTCGGCACCACCGGCACCGAGACGAGCCTGCAGATCGACCCCGGGCTCATCCGCTGCCAGACCTGCGTCAGCGCCTACATCGGGGCGGCTTTTTTGTGCAGCGGCACCGTCACCGACCCCCAGAAGGAGTACAGCATCGAGTTCCTCACCAGCCGCACGAACCTTGCCCGCGACTTCGAGGCGCTGCTGGCGGAGCATGAATTTGCGCCCCACCGCACCCGCCGCAACGGCGTGAACCTCGTTTACGTCAAGAGCTGCGACAATGTGGAGCGCATCCTTTCCTTTATGGGGGCGGCGGATGCCTCGACCCGGCTCAGCGCCCAGAAGGCCGTCAAGCAGGTGCGCAACCAGATCAACCGACACACCAACTGCGACACTGCAAACCTCAGCAAGACGGCCCGCGCCAACGCCCAGACCCTCAAGGCCATCCGCTTTCTGGACGAACAGGGGGCGCTGGAAACGCTGCCGGAGGCGCTGCAGCAGGCGGCGGCCCGGAGGCTGAAATATCCCGACCTGTCGCTGGCGGCGCTCTGTGCCAGCTTCGACCCGCCCATGAGCAAATCGGGTCTTTCCCACCGGATGAAAAAGCTGGAAGCTCTGGCCGACGCACTGCGCCAGCGGCTTGCAGAACAGAGCAGCAAAACGGACACAGAGGAGGTGCGGGCATGAGCGAAGGCAGCCGCGCGGGGAGAGACTTCGTCCATCTCCACATCCATACCGAATACAGCCTTCTGGACGGTGCCTGCCGCATCGACCAGCTCATGGACCGTGTCAAGGAGTGCGGCCAGAACGCCGTCGCCATCACCGACCACGGCGTCATGTACGGCTGCGTCCAGTTCTACAAAGCGGCCCAGAAGGCAGGCATCAAGCCCATCATCGGCTGCGAGGTCTATGTGGCCACCCGCACCCGCTTCGATAAGGTAAATAAGATCGACGGCAACAACCATCTCATCCTCCTGTGCAAGAATGAGATGGGCTACAAAAACCTCATCAAGATGGTATCTGCGGCCTTTGTGGAAGGCTTTTACTCCAAGCCCCGTGTGGACAAGCAGCTCCTCGAGCAGTACCACGAGGGCCTCATCTGCCTGTCGGCCTGCCTTGCAGGTGAGATCCCGCAGGCCATTCTGGCCGGAGATTATGAGAGGGCCAAGTCCACGGCGCTGTGGTATCAGGACCTGTTCGGCAAGGGAAACTATTACATCGAGCTGCAGGACCACGGCCTCGAGGAGGATAACATCGTCCTGCCCCAACTCATCAAGCTGGCCCGGGAAACCGGCATCCCGATGGCCGCCACCAACGACGCCCACTATCTGCGGAGGGATGATGCCAAGATGCAGAGCATCCTGCTCTGCATCCAGACCGGAAAGACCATTCAGGACGCCGACCGGATGGAGTTCCAGACCGATGAGTTCTACGTCAAAACCACCGATGAGATGTATGATCTGTTCGCAATGGTGCCGGAGGCCTGCGCCAACACCCAGAAGATCGCAGACGAGTGTAAGTTTGACTTTGATTTCGGCCACACCAAGATCCCCTATTACAAAGCCCCGAACGGGATGGACAATCAGGCATTCTTCGAGAAGCTCTGCTGGGACGGCCTCGAGCGCCGCTACGGCCCCGACGTCCCGCAATCCAACAAGGACCGGCTGACCTACGAGATCGGCGTCGTCAAGTCGATGGGCTACACCAACTACTACCTCATCGTCTGGGACTACATCAACTACGCCAAGAGTCAGGGCATCCCGGTCGGCCCGGGACGTGGCTCGGGCGCGGGCAGCATCGCGGCCTACTGCGTGGGCATCACTGACATCGACCCCATCCGCTACAACCTCATCTTCGAGCGTTTCCTGAACCCTGAGCGCGTCAGTATGCCCGATTTCGACGTCGATTTCTGCTATGAGCGCCGTCAGGAGGTCATCGACTACGTCAACCGGAAGTATGGCGCGGACCATGTGGCCCAGATCGTCACCTTCGGTACGATGGCGGCCCGCAACGCCATCCGCGACGTGGGCCGCGTGATGGGACTGCCTTACCAGAGCGTGGATGTCGTGGCAAAGCAGGTGCCCATGGAGCTGAAAATGACGCTGAAACGCGCATTGGAAGTCTCGCCGGAGCTGAAGCGGATGTACGACAGCGACCCGCAGGTCACAGAGCTGATCGATACCGCCCTGAAGGTGGAGGGAATGCCCCGCCACGCCTCCACACACGCGGCTGGCGTCGTCATCACACCGGAGCCGACGGACTACTATCTGCCGCTGGCCACCAACGACGGCCTGCCCGTTACCCAGTTCAACATGACCGAGATCGAAGAGCTGGGTCTGCTGAAGATGGACTTCCTTGGCCTGCGCACCCTGACGGTCATCCGGGACGCTGAACTGGCCGTCCAGAAAAAAGACCCCTCCTTCTCCATCCGGAAGCTGGATTACGACGATGCGGCGACGTATAAGATGCTGGGACAGGGTGAGACGGAGGGCGTGTTCCAGCTTGAATCCTCGGGCATGAAGCAGGTGCTGGTGGGTCTGCAGCCGCAGAACCTTGAAGATGTCATCGCTCTCATCAGTCTTTACCGCCCCGGCCCGATGGACTCCATCCCCACCTATCTGCGCAACCGCCACGAGCCGGACAAGATCAGCTATAAGACGCCCCAGCTGGCGCACATCCTCGACGTGACCAATGGATGTATCGTCTATCAGGAGCAGGTCATGCAGATCTTCCGCGAACTGGCGGGCTTCTCCTTCGGACAGGCTGACAATGTCCGCCGCGCCATGAGCAAAAAGAAGCACGCCGTGATGGAGGCAGAGCGGGAGCATTTTGTCCATGGCTGTACCGAGCCGGGCCACGAGTGCCCGGGCTGCGTCGCCAACGGCATCTCCGAAAAAGTCGCCAATGAGATCTACGATGAGATGTCGAGCTTTGCTTCCTACGCATTCAACAAGAGCCATGCGGCCTGTTACGCCTACGTCGCATTCCAGACGGCCTACCTCAAGTGTCATTACCCCAGCGAGTTTATGGCCGCATTGCTCACCAGCGTGCTGGACAATACCGACAAAGTCATTGAGTATTCGGGTGAGTGCGCCCGCCTTGGCATTAAGGTGCTTCCGCCGGACGTGAACATCTCGAACGGCGGATTCACGGCGGATGACGGCAAGATCCGCTTCGGCCTGAACGCCGTCAAGAATGTGGGTCGCAACCTCATCGAGCGGGTCGTGGAGGAGCGGAAGGAAAAGCCCTACGCAAGCCTCTACGATTTCTGCAAGCGGATGCACGGCACCGAGCTGAACCGCCGGGCCGTGGAGTGCCTCATCAAGGCGGGTGCGTTCGACGGCATGGGCATCAACCGCCACAGCCTTGTGGAGGCCGTGGACGGCATTATCAAGAGCGTGGAGAGCGACTCCCGCCGCAACCTCGAAGGGCAGCTCGACCTGTTCTCAGTGATGAGCGGCGAAGCGGAGGCTGCTGATGACAGCTACGAGATCAAGCCGTTCCCGGAGTACAGCCACACCGAGCTGCTCCAGCAGGAAAAAGAGGTCAGCGGACTCTATCTGTCTGGTCATCCGCTGGATGCCTACCGGGAGCAGTCGGCCCGCTTTGCCTCCAACAGCATCAAGGAGCTTACCGGCGAGGATGCCCATAGGCTGGACGGCGATCACGTCCGTATCGTGTGTACCATCGTCAAAAACCGGATGATGACCACCAAATCCAACACTATGATGGCCTTTACCAGCGTGGAAGATCTGACCGGCACGATGGAGATCATCGTCTTCCCGCGGGTTCTGGATACCTTCCGTGACGCGCTCAAGGAGAACGCCGTCGTGGTCATCGAAGGCCGTCTCTCGGTGCGGGAGGATGAGCCGTCCAAGCTGATGGCGGAGAGCATCCTGCCCATCGAGGGCTATGACCCCAAGCGTCCGCAAGCCAACCGTCCGAACCTCATGCGGGATGCTGCCCAAAGGCTCTATATCCGTCTGCCGTCCCGCAGCTGCCCGGAGTACGCGAAGGTCATCAATCTTCTTGAGATATTCGATGGCGATATGCCAGTCATTTTCTATCTCGAGGACGTCAGGCAGAAGCTTGCCGCCCCCCGGAGGCTGTATGCTTCGGGCCACCCGCTGCTGTTTCAGGAGCTGAAGCGCCTGCTTGGCGAGCACAATGTTGCAACAAAATGACATTTCTGTGCACCAATCTTTACAAGCACGCTGTTTCCAAATGGCTGACTTTGTGATATAATTGTCTAAGGCAAGCCATAGCAAATATGTTGCATCGAACCGGGCCGCATCTGTGGAAGAAGGGGATGCGCACGCCCCGAGTGGTATGTGAAGAAACAAATTGGAGGGAATCTCTCTATGGAAAAGCAAATCAAGACGATCGGTGTTCTGACCAGCGGCGGCGACGCCCCCGGCATGAACGCAGCTGTCCGTGCCGTGGTCCGTACCGGCCTGCACAAGGGCTTCCGCATGATCGGCATCCAGCGCGGCTACAACGGCCTGCTGAACGGTGAGTGCTTCGAAATGAACCTGCGCAGCGTCTCGAACATCATCTCTGCCGGCGGCACCATCCTTTACACCGCACGCTGCCTTGAGTTCAAGACCAAAGAGGGTCAGGATAAGGGTGCAGCCAAGTGCCGCGAGCTGGGCATCGATGCGCTGGTGGTCATCGGCGGCGACGGCTCCTACCGCGGCGCCCGTGAGCTGGCACACCGCGGCATCCCGATGATCGGCCTGCCCGGCACCATCGACAACGATATTGCCTGCACCGACTACACCATCGGCTATGATACGGCGATGAACACCGCGCTCGAGATGATCGATAAGCTGCGCGACACCACCCAGAGCCACGACCGTTGCAGCGTCGTCGAGGTCATGGGCCGCAACGCAGGCTACATCGCCTTGAACGTCGCCATCGCCTCCGGTGCTATGGCTGTGCTGCTGCCGGAGAAGGAATTTGATATGCAGCGCGACATCCTCGACAAGATCGTCGAGACCCAGCGCACCGGCAAGCGCCACTTTATCGTCATCGTCGCCGAGGGCATCGGCCACTCGCAGGAGATCGCCAACGAGATCCAGGCCCGCACCGGCATCGACACTCGCGCCACCATTCTGGGCCATGTCCAACGCGGCGGCTCTCCCACGCTCCGCGACCGCGTGAATGCTTCTGCAATGGGCTACCACGCTGTCTGCCTGCTCGAGCAGGGTAAGTACAACCGCATCGTCGGCATGAAGGGCGAGCAGCTGGTGGACTACCCCGTGGACGAGGCGCTCGAGATGACCAAGAGCATCGACCCGGTCCTCGTGGACGTCTGCAATACCATCTCCATCTAAAAAGCAAGAATACTGCAGGGCTGCATTTCCCCGCAAAAGGGGAGGGCAGCTCTGTTTTTTCGTTTACGAAATGCCCCGTTTTGTGGTATACTATCGCATGAGAAATAAGACGCGGGCGTGATGCCGTGTCAGGCAGGAGAGTGGAACTGTGGAACTGGAACAAGCCAGAAAGCGCGTTGAGGAACTGCGCGCTGTTATCGAGAAGAATAACCGCCTTTATTACGATCAGGATGCCCCCGAGCTGGAGGACTTCGAATACGACGCCCTGACCCGGGAGCTGAAGGAGCTGGAAGCGCAGTACCCCGAGCTGGTCACGGCCGCTTCGCCCACCCAGCACGTCGGCGGAACGCCCAGCGGCCGCTTCCAGAAAGTGACCCATGCGGTCAAGATGGAGAGCCTGCTGGATGCATTTTCCTACGATGAACTGCGTGATTTTGACCGCAGAGTGCGGGATGCGGGTATCGAGCCGGAGTATGTAGTCGAGATCAAGATCGACGGTCTTTCGTGCAGCCTCGAGTACGAGAACGGGGAGCTGGTGCGTGCTTCCACCCGAGGCGACGGCGTAGTGGGCGAGGATGTCACTGCCAATGTCCGGGCCATCAAAAAAATCCCGAAGAAGCTGAAGAATGCCCCCGAGTTTCTCGAGGTGCGCGGCGAGGTCTATATGCCCCACGAGGCATTCCGACATCTCTGTGCCGAGCAGGAATTGCAGGGCGCCGCTCCCTTCAAGAACCCCCGCAACGCCGCTGCCGGTTCGCTGCGCCAGAAGGACGCGAAGATCACCGGGAGCCGGGGCCTCTCGATCTTTGTATTCAATGTCCAGCAGGTGCGGGGCAAGGAGCTGTCCACCCACGCAGAGAGCCTCGATTACCTCAAGAGTCTCGGCCTTCCGGTCTCGCCCCGCTACCATATCGTCCACGACATCGAGGACGCCATCCGGGAGATCGAGCAGATCGGCCAGAACCGCTCAAAGCTCGACTTCGACATGGACGGTGCGGTCATCAAGGTCAATGATTTCGCCCAGCGCGCGCAGATGGGTTCCACCAACAAATTCCCCCGGTGGGCCATCGCCTTCAAGTACCCGCCCGAGGTCAAGGAGACGACCCTGCGCAGCATCGAGGTGGCTGTGGGCCGCACCGGCGTGCTGACCCCGACGGCCTGCTTCGACCCCGTCTTTCTTGCCGGTACGACGGTGGCCCGTGCGACCCTCCACAACGAGGACTTCATCCGCCAGTTCGGGCTTTGCATCGGCGACACCATTCAGGTGCGGAAGGCCGGCGACATCATCCCGGAGGTCATCGGCGTCGTCCACCACCCGGAGGATGCCGCGCCCTACCAGATGCCGGAAGTCTGCCCGTCCTGCGGGGCACCGGTCGTCCATCTTGAGGACGAAGCCGCCCTGCGCTGCGTCAACCCCGAGTGCCCGGCCCAATCTCTGCGCAACATCATCCATTTTGCCTCCCGCGACGCCATGGACATCGACGGTCTGGGCACGGCGGTGGCGACCCAGCTGGTGGACAAGGGCCTTGTCCACTCGGCGGCAGACCTCTATGACCTGACCCTCGAGCAGCTGCTGACGCTGGAAAAGTTCAAGGAGAAGAGCGCAACGAACCTTCTCCACGCCATCGAAAATTCCAAGCAGAACAATCTGGACAAGCTGCTGTTCGGTTTTGGCATCCGCAACATCGGAGACAAGGCCGCCGCCCTGCTGGCCGAGCACTTCGGCACGCTGGAAGCCATCCGGGAAGCTGACATCGAAACGATCAGCGAGATCGACGGCTTCGGCGGCGTGATGGGGCAGAGCGTGGTGGAGTTCTTCGCCAAGGACGGCACCACCGACCTTGTCCACCGTCTGGCCGACGTTGGCGTGAACATGACGTGGAAGGGCGAGCCGAAAGGGGATAAGCTGGCGGGCAAAACGCTGGTCATCACCGGCACCCTTGAGAGCCTCTCCCGCAATGAGGCAGAGGCCCTCATCGTCAAGAACGGCGGCAAGGCCAGCGGTTCGGTCTCCAAGAAAACGGCCTATGTCGTGGCCGGTGCGGCGGCAGGCTCCAAGCTGACCAAGGCGCAGACCCTCGGCGTGCCCGTGCTGACGGAAGCGGAATTCCTCGCTATGCTGCGGGACGAACCGGAAGCGTAACATAAACAGAACAGGCCCAGAGGCCCACGCAGTGGAGAACCGCTGCGTGGGCCTTTTTGCGTTCTAAAAGCGCCGCCGCCGCATACAGTAGGAGCAAGAAGCCAAAGCGACGAGACGGAAGGAGAAACGAGATGGACGAGTATTACCGGGCCGTTCAGGCCCTGCCTGCATGGCTGGCGCGGCCTCTGAGCGCCCTGCCGCCGGACATTGCAGAACAGGTACATGAGATACGCCTTCGGGTAGGCTGCGGGGTGCAGCTGACCATCGGGGGCAGGCCCTGCTGCCCGGCGGGACTGCCCGCTCTGCAAAAGCTCCGGCTGACGCCGTTGCAGATGGAGGAGATCTTCCTCACCCTCTGCAACGGGTCGGTGCACAGCTACGAGACAGAGATCGCGGCAGGCTATGTCACCCTCGGGTGCGGATGCCGCGCCGGGCTGGCCGGGCGGTTCTACTGCCCGCCGGGGCAGAGCGCCGTTTTGCAGGAGCTGCGCTCGGTCAACATCCGTGTGGCCCGCAGCCGGGAGTTCCCTCTGTCGCAGAAGCTCCGGGATATTTTGCAGCAGCGCTTTGTGGGGATGCTCCTGATGGGGGAGCCGGACAGCGGCAAGACGACCCTCCTGCGGGGCATCGCGCGGGAATTGGCAAGCCGGGAAAGAGCAGTGGCCGTCATCGACGAGCGGCGGGAGATATTCCCCTCGGAGGAAACAGCGGCCCTGCCTCTCGATATCCTCAGCGGCGTGCCGAAGGGGCAGGCAGTGCAGATGGCTCTGCGCACTCTCTCGCCGCAGGTGATATTACTGGACGAGCTGGGCGGGATGGACGAGCTTTATGCCCTTGAACAGGGGCTGTTCAGCGGGGTGGAGTTCATCGCTACCCTCCATGCCGCCAGCTGGGAGGAAGCTGCCCGCCGCCCACAGGTGCAGTATCTCCAAAAATGCGGTGCGCTCCATGCAGCGGTACTGCTGAAGGGCCGCACCGCGCCGGGCCAGCTGAAAGAGGTGCGGTTCTCATGAAGACGCTGCGGATCGTCGGGGCACTGTTCTGGCTGGGCTGCGGCTGGTGCGCGGGAGATGCAGCCTGCCGGAACGCCCGGCGGCATCTGGAGGCACTGGAAGAGACGCTCCTGCTCTTGCAGCGGGTCCGGCAGGAGATCGATTACCGCCGCACCGATCTCACCCTGCTGTTCCGCAGGCTGGAACGGGAGGGGGCTGTCCGGGGCGAGAGCTTTCAGGCTCTTTGCCCGCCGCCCGGGCTGACCCGCCCGGAGCGGGACTGCTATACCGAGTGCTTTTCGGACATTGGACGGGCGGAGGCTGGGCAGGAATGTCAGAGGCTGACGTTTTATCAGGAGCGGTTCGGGGTATTTTTGCGTCAGGCAGAGGAACGCACCCGCCCTCAGCTGGAGCTTTGCCATAAGCTGGGCGTTGCCGCCGGGCTGGCAGCAGCCATCCTCTGCCTCTGAAAGGGGAATGTGTATGGAGATCGACCTGATCTTTAAGATCGCGGCCATCGGCATCATCGTCGCGGTGCTCAACCAGCTTCTTATCCGCTCGGGCCGGGAGGATCAGGCGATGATGACCACGCTGGCAGGGCTTGTGGTGGTGCTGTCCATTTTGGTCAAGCAGATCAGTGTGCTCTTCGTCACCATCAAGTCCCTCTTTGCGCTATGAGCGCCCTCACGATGCTGGGGCTTGCGGTGGTGGGAGCCGTCCTGTACACCCTGTTCCAGAAGAGCGCCCCGGCCTTTGGGCTGTTCGTCTCGATGGGGGCGGCAGTCCTCGTGCTGTGGAAGATCAGCACGGCGGCCGAGATCGTGCTTGCCGGCTTTGAGAGACTGGAACAGCGGGCAGGCGGCGACGCCTTTTCCTGCCTGCTGCGGTGTACGGGCGTTATCCTGCTGGCTGACTACGCCCGCGCACTCTGCGAGGAAGCCGGGGCCGAATCGCTGGCGTGGTGCACGGCACTGGCAGGCCGGGTGCTGGTGCTGGCGGCGGCGTGGCCCCTGCTGGAAGAGATCGGCCAGAAGATCGGGAGCATTGCGGGATGAAATGGGACAAGTTTTTTCGCTTCGGGCTGGCCATACTGTTTTTGTGGACGAGCCTTGCGCTCGCGGCCCCGGCGGCGCGGGCTGCTTCGGATACGACGCTGCCCGGGAGCGCCCTCTGGGAGCCGTATTTACAGCAGAGCCGCATTGATCTGGAGGACGCCGTATCCTCGCCGTGGGAGACGCTGAAAAGCTTTCTGCCCCAGTCCTTGGGGGCAATGGTGCAGCAGATGGCCCGGGACTATACCTCGGTCCTCCTGTTCCTGACACTGACCGCGGTGCTGGGGCTTCTGGCGGGAGAGTGTGCCGACAGCGATCTGCTGGATCTGGCTGCGGCGGGCGGCTGTGGTGTCCTGCTCTGGGGGAATCTGGTGGAAGAGGCACAGACGCTCTGTGCGCAGATGGAGAGCTGGCGCAGCTTTTTGCTGGGCTTTCTGCCCGTCTATGCGGGCGTCCTCACGATGGGCGGCGAAGCGGCGGCAGGCAGTGCAACCAGCGGAACGCTGCTGACGGCGCTCTGTTTTCTGGCACAGCTGGCCGCAGCCTTCGTGCAGCCTCTGCTCCACTGTTATCTGATGCTCAGCATGGCCTGCTGCATCAGCGCAGAACCGGCGCTGGGCGTCTTCTGCAAGGGTGTCGGCAGTGCCCTCCGCCAAGCGCTGGGCTGGGCCGGGAAAGTGCTGGTCGCTCTGCTGGGCTTGCAGCGGGCGGCGGCGTTCCAGCTGGACCGCTTTTCGCTCCGCACCGGCCAGCTTCTGGCCGGGAGCGTGCCCATCATCGGGCAGACCCTCAGCAGTGCGTCGGAGTCCATCCTTGCAGGGGTGCAGATGCTCAAGAGCGGGCTGGGGCTGGCAGCGTTGTCGGTGCTGGGGGCAGAATTCGTGCCGCTCTATCTGGGGCTGATGATCCAGCTGGCCCTGCTTATGGGGTGCAGTCTGCTTTGCAGCCTGACGGGCATCTCGCGCTGCCGCGCCCTGTTCGACTGCTTCGCCGAGGCGGTGCGCTGTATGGCAGCAGCTGTGGCCCTCTTCTTCGGGCTGGCAGCGGCAGGGGTAGCTCTGCTTTTTATGGTAGGAGGTGGTTCGTGATGCTGGCACTGGAGCGTGCGGCGGCGGTCTTCTGTACAGCCTGTATCTGTGCCGAGCTGGCGGCCCGCTTTGTGGGGCCGGGCTGGGGGCAGAAGTGCATAAAAGCGGTGGCGGGGCTATATATTCTAGTAGCCTTTGCAGATGCCCTGCCCGGCGCAAAAGCCCAGCTCACCGCGCCGAAGCTGCCGCAGGCGGAGACTGCTTCGGTGGGCAGTCTGGAGGATGCCATCCTTGCGCAGACGGAAGAAGAGCTTTCTCGACGATTGGAGGATGCCTGCCTCGCGGAGATAGGCATCCGGGTGAAACTGCGCATCACCCTATGCCGGACCGCGGAGGGCGTGGCGGCATCCGCCGTGCAGGTCGTCCCGCAGGGTGCCCTCACCGATGCCCGAAAGCAGGCGGTGGAGAGACTGCTGACAGCACAGCTTCAGCTTGAGCCGGAAAGCATATGCTGGGGGGAGGCTGTGCCATGAAAAACAAGCTCTTTTTGCGGCTGAAGGACCTTGTGCAGAAGGAGAACCGCGCCCGGCTGGCGGTCCTGCTGGGGGCTGCGGCGATGCTGCTCCTCCTGCTGTCGGAGCTGTTCACCCCTTCGGAGAAGCCTGCAGCAGCCAGCGCTGCCCCGGCGGATGAGAGCGCCTACCGTCAGCAGCTCGAGCAGCAGCTTTCCGACCTCATCGCGCAGGTGGAAGGCGCAGGGAGGACCACCGTGATGATCACGCTGGAAAGCGGGGAGGAGACCATCTATGCTCTGGACACGCTCTCGGGACAGACCCAGCAACAGCAGACCCATGTGCTGCTGGACGATGGGACGGCGCTGGCGCAGACGGTCTGCACGCCCAGAGTGTGCGGAGTGGCTGTGGTATGCGAGGGCGGGGGAGATGTCCGGGTCGCTGTCCGCATCACCGAGCTGGTGGGGGCGCTGCTGGATGTTCCGTCCAACCGCATCTGCGTAGAGCAGCGCCGGGAATGATTTTTTGCAGCTATGAGAACCATGAAATATGCAAGGAGGAGACACGGATGAGAGCTATCACCAAAAATACACGCAGGGTCACTGCGCTGACCCTTGCGGCGGCGCTGGTCGTGGCAGTATACCTCAACTGGCAGTACGCCCGCACCGGCATCGGGGTGGATGAGGAGGCCGTCAACGTCTCGGCGGTGGCCGTGGAGGGAGAGCCGGTGGCTTCGCCCGTCACCGACGGGCTGATGACGGAGGCCGAGGCCGTATCCAGCGCCAACAAGAATTACGGCGAGGCCCAGCTTGTCAGCGTAGCCAACGACGCAGGGGCAAAATTCTTCGAAGAAGCCCGTCTCAAGCGCCAGAAAGCCCACGATGAAGCGATGGACACCATCCAGAAGACTCTCAAGACCTCGGGCCTCTCCGCCGAGGAGAAAAAGGACTGCACCCGGCAGATGACCGCAAACCTCGAGGACCTCAACGCCGAGAACGAGATCGAAACGCTGGTCAAGGCGAAGGGCTTTGCCGACTGCCTCTGCTTTTTGCAGTCCGGCCGGGCAGACCTGACCGTCATGACCTCCGGCGACGCCCTGACCGCGGCACAGGTGGCTCAGATAAGAGACATCGTCCTCAGCAAGAGCGAGGTGACTGCGCAGAATATTACTGTGGTGGAAGTGAAGTAAGGTGTTGTATAAAACCGGAGAAAATGGTATAATGACATCAAAGGTTTTGCAAAGGGCTTTGCCTTTTGCATGGATCGCACAAAATAAAATGGGCGTTCGCTCATTTTGGATGGAGGGCCATAGAATGGATTTACAGAATATGGATCTGAAGGGCGGCAGTCTGCAGATCTCCACGGAGGTCATCGGCAAGATCGCTCGTTGTGCAGCGCTGGAGATCGAGGGCGTGGCAGAAGTGTCCTGCGGCAAGCAGAACCGGAAGGTGAAAGACCTTCTGGAGCGTGCCAACGTCCAGTCGCCCGTCACCGTAGAGATGCGGGATGGCACGGCGGAGATCACTCTGGAAATTGTGGCGGCCTTTGGCGCACGCATCCCGGCTGTGGCCGAGAAGGTGCAGGAGAACGTCAAGTCTGCCGTCCAGAACATGACCAATGTTACGGTCAGCCGTGTTGACCTCGTCATTGCCGGTCTGGCCCCGGCGGCTGAGCCGCAGGCCTGAGCCGAGAACGAAAACGAAAACAAAGATGCGGTCAGCCTTCCCGCAAAAGGGAAGGCTTTGCCGCTGTGAGAGGAACATTATGGAAAATATTCTGCCCCGCCGTGAAGCACGCGAAAATGCATTTCTGCTGGCATTTTCTCAGACCTTTGGTGACATCCCCCTGCAGGAGGCTCTGGACAACCACCACGAGTGCGACGAAGAGCACCCCGTGGATGTGTTCGGACAGCGTCTGCTGCGGGCCTACTACGAGCACTCCGCCGAGGTGGATGACCTCATCAGCGCCCATCTGCGCAACTGGACGATGGAGCGCCTGCCCCGCGTGAGCCTGACTGTGCTTCGTCTGGGTCTGGCTGAGATGCTGTACGGCGATGAGAAGAAGCCCGGCGTCGTCATCAACGAGGCCGTCGAGCTGACCAAAAAGTATGGCGCAGACGAGGATTATCAGTTCGTCAACGGTCTGCTGGGCACTGTGGCACGGGAACAGGGTCTGGACGCAGAGTCCGAGCAGCTGTGAGCAGTTATACGCTGGGCATCGACACCAGCAACTATGCAACCTCTCTGGCCGTCTTTGATACAGCCGGAGAGGTTGTTTGCGCAAAAAAGCGTTTTCTTCCGGTCAAGGAGGGCCAGCTTGGCCTGCGCCAGAGCGATGCGCTGTTTCATCACACGGCGGCTCTGCCTGCGATGATGGCAGAGCTGGGCGGCGAATTCGATTTGACGAAGATCAGCGCCGTGGGCGTGTCGGAAAAGCCCCGTCCGGTGGAGGGCAGCTATATGCCCTGCTTTCTGGCAGGCGTCAGCGCCGCTGAGGCATTCGCCTTGGCCCGGGGGATCCCTCTTGTCCGCACGACCCATCAGCAGGGCCACGCAGCGGCGGCACTGTTTGCCGCCAAAGGGGAGACGCTCTTCCGCGAGAAAACGCTGCTCTTCCACATCTCCGGCGGCACCACCGACCTTCTCCTCTGCGATGAGGTGAAGCATATCGAGACGCTGGGCACAAGCTCCGACCTCTACGCCGGACAGGCAGTGGACCGTGTGGGCGTCAAGCTGGGCTTTGGGTTCCCGGCTGGCGCGGAGGTCTCCCGTCTGGCCGCAGAATGTGAGGAGACCATCAAGCCGAAATCCAGCGTCCGAGGGATGGAATGCAGCCTTTCCGGTCTGGAGAACCAGTGCAACGCCCTGCTGGCGGCGGGCAAAAGCCCCGCCTATGTCTGCAAATACTGTCTGCTCTGCGTGGCGGATACGGTGGTCAGGATGACCAAAGCTGCCCAGAAGGAATATCCCGGGCTGACGGTGGTCTGCGCAGGCGGCGTCATGAGCAGCGACATCATCCGCAGCTGGGTGCAGCAGCGCCTTCCGCAGGTGTATTTTGTGCCCGGACAGTATTCCAGCGACAACGCCATCGGCGTGTCCATTCTTGCGGCACGGGAGGCCGGTCTATGGCTGAAGTGATCTCTGTCTCTGCCCTGAACCAGTACGTCAAGACCCTGCTGGATGCAAACGACATCCTGTTCGATCTGGCGCTGCGGGGCGAGATCGCAAATTTTGTACAGAATGCCCGCAGCGGCCACTGCTATTTTTCCCTTCGGGACACAGCTGCCAGCGTCAAGGCGGTGATGTTCCGCTCGGATGCAAGGCGGCTCGGCTTCCGGCCTGAGGAAGGCATGAAGGTGGTCGTACGCTGCCGTGCTACTCTTTACGAGCGGGATGGCGCGTTTCAGGTCTATGTCAACGAGATGTTCCCGGACGGCATCGGCGCGGCGCAGCTGGCCTTTGAGCAGCTGAAAGCCAAGCTCGAGCAGGAGGGACTTTTCGCGGCAGAGCATAAAAAGTCTCTGCCCGCTTACCCCAAATGCATCGGCATCGTCACCAGCAAGACCGGTGCGGCACTGCAGGACATCCGCAATGTCATCAGCCGACGCTGGCCGGCAGCAAAGCTATTGCTCTGCCCGGTCAGCGTGCAGGGCTTTGAGGCCGCGCAGCAGGTCGCCGACGCCATCGGGCGGCTGGATCGGAGCGGAAAAGTGGATGAGATCATCGTGGCCCGGGGCGGCGGCAGCCGGGAAGACCTCTGGGTCTTCAATGCCGAGGTCATCGCCCGGGCGGCGTACCGCTGCAAAGTGCCGCTCATCAGCGCCATCGGACACGAGATCGACTTTACCATTCTGGATTTCGTGGCGGACCGCCGTGCACCGACTCCGTCGGCAGCGGCAGAGCTGGCGGTGCCCGACCGCGCAGAGCTTCTGCGGGTACTGCTTCAGCTGGAACAGCGCTGCCAGAGCACCTTGCAGAGCCGTTTTGCTGCGGCATCGGGGCGTCTGGAAAGGGCCGGGCAGCAGCTTTCCCGCGACATGACCCGCCGGACACTCACAGCCGGGCAGACAAAGCTTGAGGCATACCAAAAAGAACTTGAGGATGCAGCCCGGAGCAGCATCCAGAAGCGAACAAATCAGCTTCGTCATGCTGCCGCGCTGGCCGACTCCCTCAGCCCCTACCGGGTGCTGGGGCGCGGCTACGCGATGGTATACGACAGCAAAAACAGGCTGTGCAGCGCGGACGCCCTTTCTACGGGCGATCGAATCACCCTGCGCGGCGCAGCGCATACGGCAGAATGTACGGTCTTGTCCGTGGAGGAACTGAATGAGAGCACCCAAAAGCTTTGAGGACGGCATGGCCCGTCTGGAAACCATCCTGAGCCAGATGCAGAGCGAGGAGACGACCCTTACGGAGTCGGTCAAGCTTTATGCAGAAGCGGCTTCGCTGATGGAATACTGCCATGCTGCGCTGGAAAAGGCGTCGCTCCAGATGGAGGAGATCGACGCTGCCCGCAGCGAAAAGGCAGAGGCAGAACCCAAAGAATCATAACAGCCCGCAGGGAGGAATCATAATGGAGAGCACCGAGTATAAAAAGCAGTACGGCGAATATCTGGCCCGTGCAGAAGAAGCACTGAACCGGGCGTGCGAGCGCTATCTGCCCGAGGAGTCTGAGGTCTGCCGTGCGGCACGCTACAGCCTGATGGGCGGCGGCAAACGCATCCGGGCCGTGCTGGTGCTGGCCGTGTGCGATATGCTCTACGGCAGCGCCGAGGCGGCGGAACAGTTTGCAGCGGCCGTTGAAATGCTGCACTGCTATTCGCTCATCCACGACGACCTGCCCTGCATGGACAATGACGATATGCGCCGGGGCAAGCCCTCCTGCCACAAGGCATTCGGAGAGTCTACTGCCATGCTGGCGGGCGATGTGCTGCTGACGGAGGCCTTCGAGGCTGTGGCCGATGCGCCCGCTCCGGCATCGGTCTGCGTCTGCGCAGCACAGGCGCTCGGCGCAGGAGCCGGGAGCCGGGGCATGGTGTATGGACAGGAGCTTGACCTGAAATACGAGGCGCTCGCCGCTACGGAAGAACAGCTCCGCCTCATCCACCGCCACAAGACGGGGGCGCTCATCAATGCGGCCATCCAGATGGGCGGCGCGGCGGCACAGGCCGACGAGGCCCAGCGCAAAGCGCTGGAAGCCTACGCCTACGGCATCGGCCTAGTGTTCCAGATCGTGGACGATGTGCTGGATGTGACCAGCACCGCCGAGCAGTTGGGCAAGCCCATCGGCAGCGACAGCGAGAACGGTAAGACGACCTTCGTCACCCTGTTCGGCGCGGACGGAGCGATGCAGCTGGCAGAGAAACTGAACGATGAGACCTGTGCGGCGCTGCATGACGCATTCGGCGAAAAGAGCGCTTTTCTGGAGCAGCTGGCCCGCACGCTGCTGGCCCGCCGCAGCTGAGCATCGTGTCTGGGACGATAGGGCAGATGCGGCGCTTATGACGTCGGCTGCGGGAATGCGATAAAATTCAAGAAGGAGAACAAACAATGCAACTGATCAAGGAATTGTTCTCGGTCAACGAGATACTGACGGTCTCCATCGTAAGCTGGTTCGTCGCGCAGGTGCTGAAGACGATCATCAACTTCATCCTGCTGGGCAAATTCCAGCTCGAACGGATGTGGGGCGATGGTGGTATGCCCAGCGCCCACAGCGCCACAGTCTGTGCGATGGTCATTGCCGCCGCCCGCAGCGAGGGCATCAGCTCGGCTATCTTTGCAGTGGCCAGCGTAGTCGCCATCATCACCATGCACGATGCAATGGGCGTGCGCCACGAGACTGGCGAACAGGCAAAGGTGCTCAACCAGATGATCGAGGAGTGGATCGACATCAGCGAAAAAAACGCTCCCTTCCTTCAGAATATGCATCTGAAGGAGATGGTCGGACACACGCCGCTGCAGGTCATGGCAGGCATGGTCGTCGGCGTCGTCGTCGGCTTTTTGTATCCGATGCACCTCTAATAAGAAGTTGTTTTCATAAGCAGTGCGCCCCATCTGGGCAGTTTTTCAGAAGACCGCCCTGCCTGCAAAAATGACTTCTGTGTTGAAATCATCCGGAATTTGAAATGTGAGGAGGACGGTCACTTTATGCATCCTTCACTGCTTCAGAATATTTCACAGCCAAGTGACCTGAAGCGCTTGAACAGTGCGCAGATCCAGCAGCTCTGCGGGGAAATTCGTCAATTTCTGCTGGACAGCGTATCCAAAACGGGCGGACATCTTGCTTCCAACCTCGGCGCAGTCGAGCTGACGGTCGCGCTCCATCGCATCTTTGAGACCCCCCGGGATGCGTTCGTTTTCGATGTGGGCCATCAGTGCTACACCCACAAACTGCTGACCGGACGGTACAAGCGCTTCGGCACCCTGCGGCAGCTGGACGGCCTTTCGGGTTTCCCAAACCCGAATGAGAGCGTTCACGATGCTTTTATCGCCGGGCACGGCAACACCGCCCTATCGGTCGCCATCGGCATCGCATGGGCCAAAAAGCTCAAGGGCGAGCCGGGCCATGTGGTGGCCATCATCGGCGATGGTGCCTTTACCGGCGGCATGGTCTACGAGGGAATGAACAACATCGGCAAGCTGGACAATCTGATGGTCATTCTCAATGACAACAAGATGTCCATCTCCCACAATGTCGGCGCACTGGCAGGGTATCTGGGCCATCTGCGCACCACGACCCGTTATTTCACGGCAAAGGAGAACGTCAACAGCTTTCTGAGCGGGGTGCCGCTCGTCGGTGCGCCCATCAAGACTGCCCTGCAAAACAGCAAAAAAGTGGTGCGCCGGGCCATGTATCACTCCACGATCTTCGAGGATATGGGATTCCATTATTTCGGCCTCATCGACGGCCACAACGAGCCGGAGCTGGAGCGCATCCTGCAGACGGTCTGTGCCCAGCCCGGGCCGACGCTGCTCCATGTTGTGACAAAGAAGGGCAAGGGCTATGCCCCGGCGGAGTCGAATCCCGGCAACTATCATGGCGTCTCGAAGTTCGATCTGGCAGGCATCCCCGACCCGGAGATCGCCCCGGTGGAGTCGTTCTCGAATGCCTTTGGCCGTGCGCTCAGTGAGGCCGGAGATGCGGACGATACCCTCTGTGCCATCACGGCGGCGATGAAATATGGCACTGGTCTGCAATTTTTCAGCCACGCCCACCCGGAGCGCTTCTTTGACGTCGGGATGGCTGAGCAGCACGCCGTGACCTTCGCCGCCGGCCTTGCCAGCAAGGGGATGCTGCCGGTGGTCTGCATCTATTCGACCTTCCTGCAGCGCAGCTATGACCAGATCATCCACGATGTCAGCCTGCTGCGGGAGAATGTTGTCTTTGCCGTTGACCGCGCAGGTTTTGTGCCCGGCGATGGGGAGACCCATCAGGGCATCTACGACCCGGCCTTCCTCAGTCAGGTCGGAATGCCCATCTACTCGCCCTCGAACTATGAGGAGCTGCGGTACTGGCTGGCCATCCTGCTGCGGCATGAGATGCAGGGGCCTCGGGCCATCCGCTACCCCCGCGGCGGCGAGAGCAAGGTCTTGGCCGGCTACGGCTGCACGGGCAGGGAGTACGACAAGCTCGTCTCTCTGCCGGGTGCAAAGACTGCGCTGGTGAGCTATGCGGATGAGGTGGAGGATGCCCTTGCCGCCGCAGAGCTGCTGGCAAAAGAGGGTGTCCCCTGCGATGTGTATAAGCTGGTCCGCATCTTTCCGTTCGGGAAAGAGCTGGTGCAGGAGCTTTCGGCCTACTCCATCGTCCTGATGGCAGAAGAGTGCGCAGCCTGCGGCGGCATCGGCGAACATCTGGCCCGCGCTCTGCAGGATGCAGGCTGGCGCGGCCGGTACATCCACCGCGCGGTGAGGGAGCTGAGCCTGCCCCACGCGACGGTGCCCCAGATCAAGCAGGCGACCGGGCTGGATGCGGTGCATCTGGCCGAGGCCGTGCAGGCGGCAGACCCGAAAGGAGAGAAAATACTTTGAAAATTCGTTTGGACCAATATCTGGTGCAGCACGGTATGATCCAGAGCCGTGAGCGCGCCAAGGCTCTCATCATGGCCGGTGTCGTCTTCGTCAACGAGCAGAAGGTGGACAAGGCTGGTGAGATGATAAAGGAAGATGCCAAGGTCGAGGTGCGCGGCCACGACATCGGATACGTCAGCCGGGGCGGACTCAAGCTGGAAAAGGCGATGCAGTGCTTCCCGCTGACCCCCCGCGGCAAGGTCTGTATGGACATCGGTGCGTCCACGGGCGGCTTTACCGACTGTATGCTGCAGAACGGTGCCGTCAAGGTCTATGCTGTGGATGTGGGATACGGCCAGCTGGCATGGAGCCTGCGCACCGACGAGCGTGTCGTGAACATGGAGCGGACCAACATCCGCAATGTCACGCCGGATATGCTGGCCGAGCCGGTAGAGTTCTTCAGCGTGGACGTGTCTTTTATCTCGCTGCATCACATCTTTCCGGTGGCGCAGGCCATCACGACGCCGGACGCGATGGGCGTCTGTCTGGTCAAGCCCCAGTTCGAGGCAGGCCGTGAAAAGGTGGGCAAAAACGGTGTCGTCCGTGACCCTGCCACCCACCGCGAGGTGCTGCACAACGCCATGGGCTATGCCGCTGCAAACGGCTTCGTTGTGCGGGGGTTGGATTTCAGCCCCGTCAAAGGCCCGGAGGGGAACATCGAGTATCTGATGTTCGTCCAGAAGAGCGAGCAGCCCGGCGTGCTGGATGATTCCGTCGCCGAGCAGGTCGTGGCCGCAAGCCATAGCTCGCTGGACAAATAAATCGGCTGGGAGACGTCATATGACCGTTTACATTTCGCCAAACCCCGGCAAAGAGCAGGCAGTAGCCACCGCCCAGCGGGCAGCGCAGCTCCTGCTGATGCAGGGGGCCACCGTCCTGATGCGGGATGACCTGAACGAGACCTGCTGCGCCGATGGGGTGCAGTACCTTCCGCTGGAAGAGTGCCTCCCGCGTACCGACGTTATCCTGACCATCGGCGGCGACGGCACCATCCTGCATGAGGCGAACCTTACGCTTCAATACCAGAAGCCCATCCTCGGCATCAACATCGGCCGCTGTGGCTTCCTTGCCACCTGCGAGGTGGATGAAATGGAGGAAAAGCTTGCGGCGCTGGTGCGGGGCGAATATCTGCTGGACAGCCGGATGCTGCTCTATGTGCGGGTGCTGGGCGAAGAGAACTGGGAGGGCCATGCCCTCAACGACGTGGTCGTGACCAAAGGCCGCCTGCAGCAGGCCATCGATTTCAGCATCTACTGCGACGACATCCTTGTAGAGCATTATCGCGGAGACGGCGTCATCGTAGCGACGCCCACCGGCTCTACGGCCTATTCACTGGCGGCAGGCGGGCCGATCCTTGACTCGCAGACCAAGGGCATTGTCGTCACGCCCATCTGCCCCCACAGCCTGACCAGCCCGGCAATGGTCTTTGCACAGGAGCGGAAGATCAACATCTGTGTCGGGCAGGTGGTGGACAACGAAGTGTTCCTGAGCTGCGATGGTGCGGCGGAATATCCGCTCAGCGCCGGTTCGACGGCAGAGATCCGCCTTTCGGACCAGATCGTGCAGCTCGTCACCTTCAGCAGGGCAGACCAGTTTCAGGCCATCGACCAGAAACTGCGCAGCCGGAGATAACAACAAGAGGAGGCAAGGAATATGGGCCGAAACAATCCAGCTGAGTCAAAAGGCAAGGCGGAACGTCAGCAGACGATCCTCCGACTGATCCAGGAGAACCCCATCAGCCGTCAGGAGGTGCTGCTCGAGCACCTGCGTCAGGAGGGCTTCGAGGTGACGCAGGCGACTATTTCCCGGGACATCCGGGAAATGTGTCTCGTCAAAGCCGCCACCGCAGACGGCTACCGCTATGTTTCCAGCCACAACGAAAGCCTCAACCCCAAGATGCAGGGCCGGTTCGAGACGATCTTCCGCGAGTCGGTGCTGGGTGTGGATTTTGCCGGGCATGTCGTGCTGGTAAAATGCTATTCCGGCATGGCGAACGCCGCCTGTGAAGTGTTCGACGCCCTGAAGTGGAAAAATGTCGTCGGCACCCTTTCTGGCGATGATACGTTCCTGATCGTGGCCCGTTCGGAGCGGGACGCCAAGACCATCTGTTCGGAACTGACCCGTCACATCGGGCAGAAATAAACGCGGGAGTGAAACTATGCTGAGCAGCCTGCAGATCGAAAATGTTGCAGTTATCCAGAAAGCCAATGTCCATTTTGAAAAGGGCCTCAATGTCCTGACCGGTGAGACGGGCGCAGGCAAATCCATCCTCATCGACTCCATCAACGCTATTCTGGGCAACCGCGCCTCCAAGGATCTCGTGCGCACCGGTGCGGCCAAGGCTGTCATCCGGGCTGCATTTGAGGATGTGCCGCCTGCCGTCCTTGACAGTCTGGAAAAGGCAGGCTACGAGCGCTCCGAAGCGCTGCTGCTCAGCCGCGAGATCACCGCCGAGGGCAAGAGCACCTGCCGCATCAACGGGATGCCTGCCACCGCCGCTGTCCTGCGGGAGCTTTGCGGCGGACTTATCAACATCAATGGCCAGCACGACTCGGTGGGTCTGCTGAATCCAGCCCGGCATGAGGGCATTCTGGACGCTTACGCCCAGAACAGCGCGGAATATCAGGCATACTATGCCATCTATCGGGAGCTGGTGGGGGTCAAGAAAACGCTGGACGCCATGATCACCGACGAAGGCGAAAAGCAGCGCCGCATCGACCTGCTGAGCTATCAGGTGCAGGAGATCGACGATGCGGCGTTGACGGCAGGGGAGGAGCAGACGCTGGAAAGCCGCCGCAAGGTGCTGGCGAATGCTTCCACCATCCGGGACCGCATTGCCCAGTGTTACGCGCTGCTCTCGGGCGGCGACGAAGCCCCCGGTGCCGTTGACCTTCTGGGCGAAGCCTCCAACGCCGTGGATGCAGCGGCCCAGCTCGACGGAGCGCTGTCTGCCGGTGCGGGCCAGCTGCTCGACCTCTATTACACCGCAAAGGACGTCGCCGCCGATCTCATCGGCCGTCTGGACGCTTACGACACCAACGACGCAGAGCTGGACGAGATCGAGCAGCGCATCGATCTCATCTACAAGCTCCGGCGGAAATACGGCGATACAGTAGAGGACATCCTCGCGTTTGGCGAGCGGGCACGGCAGGAGCTGGAGATGATACAGTCCTCGCAGGAGAGGGTGGAGCATCTGCAGAAGGAGCAGCGCCGTCTCTATACCCTCGCGCGGGAAAAGGCGGAGCTTCTGACCCAGACCCGGCTGAAGGCATTTGAAGAGCTGAACAAGCGCATCTCTGACACATTGGACTTTCTGAATATGCCGGGCGTGCGGATGACGCTCCGCCATACGCGGGGGCCGCTGGCCAGTCACGGACAGGACAGCATCGAGTTTTATATCTCTACGAACCCCGGCGAAGCCCCGAAGCCTCTGGCGAAGATCGCCTCAGGCGGCGAGCTGAGCCGTATCACCCTCGCCATCAAGAACGCGATGGCCGACAAGGACGCTGTGCCGACCGTTATCTACGACGAGATCGACAGCGGCGTTTCCGGCAAGGCGGCCAGCCGCATCGGTGAGGTGCTGCGCCAGAGTGCCGAGGGTCATCAGATCCTTTGCATCACCCACACGGCCCAGATCGCTGCGCTGGCAGACTGCCATCTGCTCATCCAGAAGAACATCACGAATGAGCGTACCTATACCGAGATCCACCCGCTGGACGAGAATGGACGGGTGGAGGCGCTGGCCCGCCTCATCTCCGGCGACCATGTCACGGAGCTTTCGCTGGCCAACGCCCGGGAAATGCTGGGCTGGAGCGCCGGAAAATAAGCAGGCGCTTTTGTGCTTGACATTCCCACAGGGATGTGCTAAACTGAATCTCGTTGAAAGGCGAAGATGGGAACCGAGTATCCTGATGCGCTCTGCCCAGAGAGGCCCCGGCTGGTGAAAGGGGCTGCGGAGACGCAGGTGAAATACCTCCCGGAGCTGCAGGCTGAACGACGAGTAGGCTGTGCCGCGTGCGAGCGTTACAAACGCAGGAGTGTCACTCTACTCTGGGGTGTGCACTCGTGAGGCCGTCTCTGTGAAGAGGCGGCAAACAGAGGTGGTACCGCGAATTTTATCGCCCTCTGCCAATTTATTTTGGCGGAGGGCGTTTTGTTTTTCCCTCTGCCCGACAAAACAGGAGGAAATTTCTTATGACTCTGTACGAAGAACTGAAAGCCCGCGGTCTGGTGGCCCAGATCACCGATGAGGAGATCATCGACCTCATCAACAACGGCAAGGCTACCTTCTACATCGGCTTCGACTGCACCGCCGACAGCCTGACCGCCGGACATTTCATGGCCCTGACCCTGATGAAGCGCCTGCAGATGGCAGGCAACAAGCCCATCGCCCTCATCGGCGGCGGCACCACCATGATCGGCGACCCCTCCGGCCGCACCGATATGCGCAAGATGCTGACCAAGGAGGACATTGCCCACAACGCTGCCTGCTTCAAGAAGCAGATGGAGAAGTTCATCGACTTCTCTGAGGGCAAGGCCCTGATGCTGAACAACGCCGACTGGCTGCTGAACCTGAACTATGTCGAGCTGCTGCGCGATGTGGGCGCCTGCTTCTCCGTCAACAATATGCTGCGTGCCAAGTGCTACGAGCAGCGCATGGAGAAGGGCCTGTCCTTCCTTGAGTTCAACTACATGATCATGCAGAGCTACGACTTCTACTATATGTTCCAGCACTACGGCTGCAATATGCAGTTCGGCGGCGATGACCAGTGGAGCAATATGCTGGGCGGCACTGAGCTGATCCGCCGCAAGCTGGGCAAGGATGCCTACGCCATGACCATCACCCTGCTGACCGATTCTCAGGGCAAGAAGATGGGTAAGACCGCCGGCAACGCCGTCTGGCTCGACCCCAACAAGACCAGCCCCTTCGAGTTCTATCAGTACTGGCGCAACGTCGGCGACGCAGATGTCATGAAGTGCATCCGGATGCTGACCTTCCTGCCGCTGGAGCAGATCGATGAGATGAGCACCTGGAAAGATCAGCGCCTCAACGAGGCTAAGGAGATCCTTGCCTTCGAGCTGACCAAGATGGTCCACGGCGAGGAGGAGGCCAACAAGGCGCAGAACGCAGCCCGCGCACTGTTCAGCGGCGCTGCCGGAGACACCGAGCATATGCCCGGCACCCAGCTGACCGAGGCCGACCTGACCGATGGTGCCATCGGCATCCTGACCCTGATGGTCAAGGCTGGTCTGGCTGCTTCCAACGGCGAGGCCCGCCGTCTGGTCGTGCAGGGCGGCGTTCTGGTGGATGGCGAAAAGGTCGCTGCCCCCACGGCAAGCTTCACCGCCGAGCAGCTGTCCAAGGGTATCGTCATCAAGAAGGGCAAGAAGGTCTACCACAAGGTGAGCCTGTAAGCTTCTGGTAAAACAATAGCCCCGGCTGTCTTCTCTCTGTGACAGGAGAGGGGACAGCCGGGGCTTTTTCATACAAAAATCTCCCCTGTCCCGCACAGGACAAGGGAGACTCGTTTTTATTCAGGTCACAGCTCGTAAGCCTTCTTCAGGACTTCATAGGCAGCATCCTCATTCTCAGAACGGACGAGCAGGGAAATGTCAAGGTCGCTGGTAGTGATGAGCAGCACCTCGATGCCTTCCATTGCCAGAGCATTCAGGGCACGCGCGGCAACACCGCAGCTGGTGACCATCTCTTCTCCGAAGAGGTTCAGCTTGGAGTAGCCCACGCTGATGAGGGGAGAGGCCTTGGCATCCTTGTCGAGATTCGCGGCAGAGATGGCCTTCATCACCAACGGCAGATCGCTGCTGGATGCCGTGAAGCTGAAGTCCATGCTGGTACCGTGGGGGGCGCTCTGGCTGATCATATCCACCACAACGCCGGTGTCGGCGAAGATCTGCAGATAACGAGCCATCGTGTTGCCCTTGAACTCGGCATCCTGCACGCTGATCATCATCAGGCTCGGCTCGATATTGATTTTGGAAACACCGTACATAGTAAACACTCCATTCTGCCCATCGGGCGTTCTGATTCAAACTTTATGCAAGCTCCAAAAATTCGCTGTTGATGTAGGTCTGTGCCGTCTGGCGGATGTAATCGTATCCGAAGTTTGGGTAGGCAGCGCGGACGCCATGGGCCTTTGCAAGCTCCGGCGTATAATCCCGGAACAGATAGGTGCGGACGTTGGACTTTCCGGCGTCATAGTGGGTCACTGTCACATGGAGCTTCGGGCCGCGCACTGCGCAGCGGACGCTGCCGTCAGGCTCGACGGTCTGCTCCAGATCCAGTGTCAGGACCGCGCCGATGAGCTGGTCGGGCTTGCTCTGGGTGCTCAGGAAATTTCCCAGCGAATAGGCCACAAAGACGTTCCGCCCATCGGCTGCGGTGCGCCATTCGACGTCCTGCAGAACGTGCGGGTGGGTGCCGATGATCACATCCGCGCCCCAGTCGGCCAGAGACTGAGCTAAGGCGCGCTGTGCCTGCGTGATATTGTGGCTGTCCTCGACGCCCCAGTGTACGCCGACCACCACAAAATCGGCCTCCTGCCGGGCCGCCCGCACCTGCTGCTCCATGACATCCTGCTGGCTGGTGTAGATGATGTTTGCGGTCATCTTGCTGTTCCGGGGGATGCCGTTGGTGTGCTCGGTGTAGGAGAGGTACGCGATCTTTACGCCGTCCACGGTCTGGATGGGGATGCGGCCATAGTCCGCCTCGCCCTTCCACAGGCCGGTGGTGATCACATCCTCGGGCATCGTCTCCCAGAACCGGAGGGTGGCGGCAATGCCCGCAGCCCCCTTGTCGTAGGTGTGATTGTTCGAGAGGCTGAACACCCGGAAGCCTGCCCGGTAAAGCGCTTCGGCGCACTCACCGGGAGTCGAGAAGCAGGGGTAGGTAGAGGGCGCAAGCTCTTTGCTGCAGAGCGTCTCCTGATTGATCCAGTTGATGTCCTGCTGTGCATAAAAATCAAGCAGATTCGCGTAGCAGTAATCGAAGCTGTATCCTTCGCCCTCTGCAGCCCGCCGGGCGGCCTGCGAATAGATGGGTGCATGGATGAGGTTGTCTCCCGTAGCCGAGAAGCGCAGTGTCGTGACGACAGGCTGCGGCTCAGGCACAACAAGCTCCTCCGAAACAGCAGGGGACTCCGCCTCCGTTGCCGGAGGAACTGCATCCACGATGCGGCGGGGCCAGAGGCGCAGAGAGAGCAGCGCCGATACGGCCACCAGCAGGACCCCCAGTGTGTACAGGGTGACGCCCTTATGCGAGGTGTGCTTTTGAGCGGAACGCCGACGGCGGGGAGGGGCTGCGTGCTTTGCGTGCTTGGCCATAGGCTCGTCTCCTGACGCACGATACCGTGCCTTATGATGCCATGCGCAGAACAGCTTACATCTCTGCGATCATGTTACTCATATTGTACAGGCCCGGCTCCTTTTTTGCAAGGTAAACGGCAGCATTTATCGCGCCATTTGCAAAAATATTGCGGGAGTATGCCGTGTGGCGGAGGGTAATGACCTCGTCCGGGCCGCAGAACAGCACCTCGTGGTCACCCACGATGCTGCCGCCGCGCACGGCGCTGATGCCGATCTCCTTGGGGTCGCGCTTCTGACGGACGGCAGAACGGTCATAGACGTAGTGGTAAGCGCCGTTGTTCTCCTCATTGATGGCGTCGGCCAGCATCAGAGCCGTGCCGCTGGGAGCGTCCAGCTTGTTGTGATGGTGTTGCTCGACGATCTCGATGTCATAGTTTGCACCCAGAATGGCCGAAGCGCGCTTGCATAGCTCGGACAGGACGTTGATACCCATGGACATATTGGCACTCTTGAACACCGGGATGCTGCGGGAGAGCTGGACGATCTTCAGCTGCAGCTCCTCGGACAACCCGGTGGTGCAGACCACGATGGGCAGCTTGTGAGCCTCGCAGTAGGGCAGTGCCTTCTCGACTGCCGCCGGGGCGCTGAAGTCGATGACGACATCGCCTTTGCCGTCCAGCTTGTCCAGACTGTCATATACGGGGATGCCGTTCAGCTCGCCGTCCTTCATGTCGATGCCGGCCACGACGCGGCAATCCTCCCGCTGGGCGATCATCTCGCACAGCACATGGCCCATCCGGCCGCCGATGCCCTGAATGATAATATCGGTCATTGTCAATATCCTCTTTTTTCTCATACGGCAAAATGCCCGGAACACACTGCGCCGGGCATTTTGCACATAAAATCGTTTATTCCTTGATGACTCCCGCAGCCTGCAAGGCCTGCTCGATCTGCTCCTTGTGAGCGTCGCTCGGCTCCACGAGGGGCAGGCGGCACTCACCGGCCTCCCAGCCCAGCACGTTCATGGCATACTTGACCGGGATGGGATTGACCTCACAGAAGAGAGCGTCGCACAGCGGCAGCATCTCCAGCTGCAGTGCGCGGGCTTTTGCCGTGTCGCCGTCGAACCATGCCTTGCAGCAGTTGTGCACCAGCTCCGGCTTGACGTTGGAAACGACGCTGATGACGCCCTTACCGCCCAGAGACAGCAGAGGCACCACCTGATCGTCGTTGCCGGAGTAAATGTTCAGTTCGTCGCCGCAGAGGGCTGCGATCTTTGCTACCTGACCGATGTTGCCGGAGGCCTCCTTGATGCCGTTGATGAGGGGGTGCTTGCTCAGCTCCTTGGCAGTCTCGGGGGCGATGTTCAGGCCGGTGCGGGAGGGCACATTGTACAGGATGACCGGGATACCGCCGGCCTCAGCCATTGCGGTGAAGTGGGCCACAAGACCAGCCTGAGAGGTCTTATTGTAGTAGGGCGTCACCAGCAGCAGGGCGTCCGCACCGCAGGCAGCAGACTTTGCGGCCAGAGCACAGCCGTGGTCGGTATCGTTAGAACCGGCACCGGCGATGACCGGCACACGGTGGTTTACGAGATCCACGGTGTACTTGATGGCGGCCAGCTGCTCTTCGTCGGTCATGGTAGAACATTCACCGGTGGTGCCGCAGATGACGATGGCGTCGGTGCCGCGGGTGATCTGATCCTCAACGATGCGGCCCAGCTCGTCAAAATTGATGCTGCCGTCCTCGTACATCGGGGTGATGATGGCAACACCTGCACCGGTAAAAACAGGATTCTTCATAGCAAAAACTCCTTTGCAGCGCGTTGGTTCTCAAAAACGCGCAGATCAATCGAAATAGCCCTTGGCTGCCAGCAGCTCGGCCAGCAGCACAGCTCCGCCTGCCGCACCGCGCAGGGTGTTGTGGCTCATGCAGGCAAACTTGTAGTCGAACAGGGTATCTTCCCGCAGACGACCGATGCAGACCGCCATGCCGTGCTCAGTGTTGCGGTCCAGCTTGGGCTGGGGACGGTCGTTCTCCTCAAAGTAGTGGAGGAACTGTTTGGGTGCGCTGGGCAGCTCCAGCTCCTGTGCGGGACCGCGGAACTCCGCCCATGCCTTGAGGATCTCTTCCTTGCTGGGCTTCTTCTCGAAGCTCACGAAGACAGCGGCGGTGTGGCCGTCGGAGACCGGCACACGGAAGCACTGAGCGGTGATGACCGGCTTTTCGGCGTTGACGATCTGGTCGCCCTCGATGTGTCCCCACAGCTTGAGCGGCTCGCGCTCGCTCTTCTCTTCCTCGCCGCCGATGTAGGGGATGACGTTGTCAATGATCTCGGGCATCCGGTCGAAGGTCTTACCTGCGCCGGAGATGGCCTGATAGGTGCAGACCAGCGCCTTGCTGACACCGAAATCCTTCATCAGGGGGTGCAGGGCGGGGACATAGCTCTGCAGGCTGCAGTTGGACTTGACCGCGATAAAGCCGCGCTTGGTGTCCAGACGCTTGCGCTGAGAGGGGATGATCTCGATGTGGTCGGCGTTGATCTCCGGCACGACCATCGGGACGTCCGGGGTGAAGCGGTTAGCGCTGTTGTTGGAGACGACAGGGCACTCTGCCTTAGCGTAAGCCTCCTCCAGAGCCTTGATCTCGGCCTTGGGCATATTGACGGCGCAGAAGATGAAGTCCACCTGAGAGGCGACCTCCTCCACCTTGGAGGCATCCAGCACGACCATCTTCTTGACGCTCTCCGGCATCGGAGTGGTCATAGCCCAGCGGGAGCCGACGGCTTCCTCATAGGTCTTCCCGGCGCTCCGGCCGGAAGCTGCCAGAGTCGTCAGCTTGAACCAGGGGTGATTTTCGAGCAGAGTAACGAAACGCTGGCCCACCATGCCGGTCGCACCGACAACGCCCACTTTATACTGTTTATCCATTTCCAGCACCTTTCCTTTCAAAAAAAAGCAAATTCACATAAGACCCCGCTTGCAAAGCAGACGTCTATGCAATATAATAGATACCGTCTATACAGATTTTATGATAACATTGATACGGTATTCGTGTCAATCATCGGAAAGGCAAATGCTAAGTATGTTAAAAAGAGATTTTTGGTATGATTTACCCAAAGAGCTGATCGCACAGGAGCCTGCGTGCCCCCGCGACGCGGCCCGGCTGATGGTTTTGAACCAGAAGGATGACAGCATCCAGCACCGCATCTTCCGCGATCTGCCCGAATATCTTGAGCCGGGCGACCTGCTGGTGGTCAACAACTCCAAAGTCCTGCCGGCCCGTATCGTGGGCGTCAAGCAGCCCACCGGCGCGGTCTGTGAGCTGCTGCTCCTGCGTCAGGTGAAGGGCGACCAGTGGGAGTGCCTTGCAAAGCCCGGCAAGCGGATGCAGCCCGGCACCAAGGTCAGCTTCGGCGACGGCAGCCTGACGGCCATCGTGGACGAGACGCTGGAGGACGGCAATAAGTTTGTCACCTTCTATTATGACACCGAAACGCTCTACGAAAAGCTGGACGAGTTCGGCAAGATGCCGCTGCCGCCCTATATCACCAAGCAGCTGGAAGACCAGAGCCAGTACCAGACCGTCTATGCCAAAGAACTTGGCAGTGCTGCCGCCCCCACGGCGGGCCTCCACTTCACTCCGGAGCTGATGGACACCATCCGCGCCAAGGGCGTCAACATCACAGAAGTGACGCTGCACGTCGGTCTGGGCACCTTCCGCCCCGTGCAGGAAGACGAGATCACCGACCACAAGATGCACAGCGAGTGGTACTCCGTCAGCGAGGAAACGGCAAAGCTCATCCATGACACCAAAGCTGCGGGCCACCAGGTCATCGCCGTGGGCACCACCAGCTGCCGCACGCTGGAAGCTGTCGCCGCAAAGTACGGTGAGATCCGAGCTTGCAGCGGCAACACCGACATCTTCCTCTATCCCGGTGTCAAATTCAACTGCATCGACGGTCTCATCACCAACTTCCATCTGCCCGAAAGCACCCTCATCATGCTGGTGTCGGCCCTCTATGGCTACGAAAAGACGATGGCCGCATATAAAGTGGCTGTTCAGGAGCGTTATAGATTCTTTTCTTTCGGCGACGCTATGTTTATCGGAAACATGAAAGACGACGAAAAGTCGAAGTAACAAAAAAGCCCGGAAATCAAAAGATTTTCGGGCTTTTTGCTGTCTCGGCGGTTTTGTAGAAAAACTGCAATTCCAGTCCATTTCGGAACAGAATTGAGGTGGTAAGCCCGTCTTTTATACAAAAGTTTGAAGCCGAACGCTTATCAAGAAGCTGCCGGGTCAGGAAGAACTTATTCACACTCGAACAAGTCGCGGGGCGTAAGGTCAAGAATATCACAAAGACCGAAGACCATCTCTGCTTTGGGGAAACTTGCACCGCTTTCATAATTGCAGACTGCACTGGTGGTAATGCCAAGCTTTTCTGCAAGTGCCTGCTGTGTAAGTCCCGCACGCTTTCGGGATTCACGGATAAGGATCGCTGCGCGTGTGGGTTCACGAGACATATCATTCACCTCGACCAAGAATTTTAAAAGCCTACTAACAAATTTATATCATTTTTGAGTATAAATAACAAGAAGTTTCCGTGCACCCGTTGCGATGACCACGAAATTTCTGAAAACGTCCTTATAAAACGCCTTTTGGTCCTGTCCAGCCGATGGCGGCTGGGCGCTCTGCCAAACCGCCAGAGACGGTTGAAAAATTTTGTGCAATTTTCACAGTTTTCTTCACGCTATTTTGGTGGTACAATAGAGACAGAATCCAAGTAACTTTCAGGAGGAGCCGCATGGCAGAAAAGAGCATTGAATTAGACAGTGTGGAGATCGCAGCCGCCGTATTCGGGAACTGTGACCGAAACATCCGAATGCTGGAGAAAGAGTTCTCGGTAACAGCGGTATGCCGCGGCACGATGCTACGCATCTCGGGCGAACCGGCAAATGTCGCCGCCGCTGCCCGCGCGGTGGAGGGGATGCTTCTCCTTATTGAGAATCACACGCCTCTGGAAGATCAGACGGTGCGCTATTGCTTGAGCCTTGCACACGACGGCGAAGAAAAGCGAGTCCGGGAACTGACCGAGGACTTTGTGACTGTGACGGTCAAGGGCCGCCCCATCCGTCCCAAGACGCTGGGCCAGAAGGAATATCTCAACGCCATCCGAAACAACGCCATCACATTCGGCGTCGGCCCGGCGGGTACGGGCAAGACCTATCTTGCCGTTGCAATGGCAGTCAAGGCTTTTAAGGCAAAGGACGTCTCCCGCATCGTGCTGACCCGCCCGGCGGTAGAGGCAGGCGAGAAGCTGGGCTTTCTGCCGGGTGACCTACAGCAGAAAGTAGACCCCTATCTGAGGCCTCTGTATGATGGCTTGTTCGATATGCTGGGTGCGGAGACCTACGAGCGTTTGGTAGAAAAGCAGATCATCGAAGTGGCTCCGCTGGCCTATATGCGCGGCCGGACACTGGACGATTCCTTCATCATTCTGGACGAAGCTCAGAATACCACCCCGGAACAGATGAAGATGTTCCTGACCCGTATGGGCGTCGGCTCCAAGGTCGTCGTCACCGGCGATGTCACCCAGATCGACCTGCCCGACCGCACCCGCAGCGGCCTTGTGGACGCATTGCAGGTGCTCAAGGGTGTGAACGGCATCGCACAATGCTACTTTACCGAAAAAGACGTGGTGCGTCACCGTCTGGTGCAGGAGATCATCAAGGCCTACGAGGTAGCAGCGCACCCTTCCAAACACTGAGCCAATAAAAACCGGCGGCACGGAACGATACGCAAAAAGCCGGAGCATCCATGGAATAGAATGTAAAACGAAAGGAGTGGACGATTTATGTCCAATAAAGTTTTGATCACCAATTCCCAGAAAGCCATCAAGGTTCCCTCGGGCCTTCGCATCCTCATCCGCCGCGCCTGCAATGCCGTGCTGGAATACGAGCACTTTGATGACCCGGCAGAGATCAGCGTGACCTTCGTGGATAACGCTGCCATTGCCGAGCTGAACAACCAGTACCGCAACAAGCCGATGCCCACCGATGTGCTGAGCTTCCCACTGGGTGAGAACGGCGTCTATGATGTAGACGAGAACAACGGCTGTAAGATGCTGGGCGACATCGTCATCAGCATGGAGCGCGCACAGGAGCAGGCAACGCTCTACGGTCATCCGCTGCAGAGAGAGGTCGCGTTCCTGACGGTTCACTCGATGCTCCATCTGCTGGGCTATGACCACGAGAACGGCGGTCTGGAAGCCATGCGGATGCGCGAGAAGGAAGAAGCCGTCCTCACGCAGCTGGGCCTGCCCCGCACAGTGAGCTACACGGAATAAGAGACAGGAGTTCTATTTTGAAAAACGAAACACCGATCCAGAGCCATTATGATACATCCTCTGTGTTCGTGGCGGTCATTGGCCGCCCGAACGTGGGCAAATCCAGCCTGACGAACCTGCTGGTGGGGGAAAAGGTGGCCATCGTTACCTCGAAGCCTCAGACCACTCGCACCCGCATCACTGGTGTCATCACCCGTGGGCCGCTGCAGTACGTTCTGCTGGACACTCCCGGTGTGCACAAGCCTCATAACAAACTGGGTAAGCGGATGGATAAGACAGCCAGCGACTCCATCGCCGATGTTGATGTGTCCATGATGCTGTTCGAGCCTTATGGTGCACTGAACGAGTCAGAGATGGTTCTGGTCGAGGCCCTGAAGAAGGGCGGTCCGGCGATCGCGGTCATCAACAAGACCGACCTCGTCAAAGACCCGGCGGACCTTGAGGCCCGCAAGGCGGAGCTGAAAGCGCTGGGCGTGTTCGACGACGTCTATACGGTCAGTGTCCGCGATAACGACCGCTGCGAAGAATTATTCGATGCTCTAAGCCGCTATGCAGTGGAAGGCCCTCACTATTTTGACGATGACGCTTACACCGATATGCCCGAAAAGGAGCTTGTGGCGGAAGTTATCCGGGAAAAGGCACTGCTTTACATGAGGGACGAGATCCCGCACGGCATCGCGGTCGTGGTCGAGCGCTTCAAAGAGCGCCCCGGTACAGACCTTGTGGACATCGACGTGAACATTTACTGCGAACGAGAGAGCCACAAGGGAATGGTCATCGGAAAGGGCGGCGCGATGCTGAAAAAGATCGCCAGCGCAGCCCGCACCGACTGCGAAGAGTTCCTCGGCTGCCGCGTCAATCTGCAGTGTTGGGTAAAGGTCAAGGCAGACTGGCGTGATAACGAATTCATGCTCAACAACTTTGGCTTCAAGCAGCAGCCCAACCGCTGAGTTCCATAACAGGACAGATTTCCCGGGGATAGCGCAGTACCATAGAGGTGACACTATACCGTATGGAAGGAGCGTTGTCCGATGAAGGTGGAACTCAGCTGGCAGGCTTTTGCCTGCACCGGTGATATTCTGTGTTATCTGGACTACAGGCGGCAGATTGCCCAACAGCGGCCCGCCGCCCCGGCAGGAGAAAAAACAGATGGATACCATTGTGACGCCGGGCCTTGTCCTGAAGGAGACTCGGTATAAAGAATCAGACCGGATCATCACGCTCTTGACACCGAGGCTGGGCATCATCTCAGCCTCGGCGCAGAGCAGCCTGCGGCTGAAAAGTAAACTGTTCAGCGCCTGCGGGCTTTTTTGTTACTCAGAGTTCGTGCTTGTTCCCGGACGGAATATGTATACGGTACGGGAGGCAGACGTCAAAAATGTCTTTCACGGCATCTCGTCCTCCATCGAGGGGATGAGTCTTGCCATGTATATGGCAGAGATGGCCTCGGCTCTTTCGCCGACCGGAGAGGAGGCAGAAAAGGAACTGCGTCTTCTCCTCAACTGCTTTTACATGATAAGCGAGAAAAAAACAGACCTCAAGGTCATCAAAGCGGTATTCGAGCTGCGCACCATGAGCGAGTGCGGATTTCTGCCTCAGCTGGTCTACTGCCGCGACTGCGGCACCTACGACGGCCCGGCCTTTTACCTCGACCCGGCGGAAGGCTGCCTGCTCTGCGAGGCCTGTGCTCAGAAGGCAGGGAAGAAGTGCAATCTGGATGCTGGGGCGCTGTTTGCGCTGCGGCATATCTGTCTGGTCGAGGATAAGAAGATATTCGGCTTTCGCATCTCTGTGGGCAGTCTGGCAAAGCTTGCGGCCGTATCAGAACAGTATGCTCTGACGCATCTGGACAAGCCTTTGAAGAGCTACGACTTTCTGAGATCTGTTCTGTCGTGAAAAATCAAAAAATCGATTTAGTATAGGGAATTACTATGGAAACAAGTTATTTGAAAACGCTGGAGCTGGACAAAATCATTGCCCGGGCAGCGGAAGGGTGCGTGTGCAAGGAGTCGCGCGAAAAGCTCCTTGCGCTCGAGCCTCAGTGCGACCCCGATGAAGTGTGGTATGCGTTGGAACAAACCGATGCCATCAACTCGCTGCTCATCAAGAGTGGTTCACCCCGTTTCGGCGGGGTAGAGGGCGTCAGTCAGCTGGCAGCCCGCGCAGTCAAGGGTGGCGTCCTCTCGATGGGCGAGCTTCTGATGGTCGCAGGCGCACTCCGCAACTTCCAGAACCTCGTCAGCTGGTATGGTTCCTCGGAGCACGACGCCCTACCGACCGATGACCTGTTCTACGCGCTGGCCCCTCAGCCCGGCTTGGAACAGCAGATCTCGAGCGCCATCCTTGCGCCGGATGCAATGGCAGATACGGCCTCGCACACCCTGAACGACCTGCGCAAGAAGATCCGTGCAACGGAAAACAGCATCCGCGACCGTCTGGAAAGCATGGTCCGCAACATGGACACCTCCAAGTATCTGCAGGAAAGCGTCGTCTCCATCCGGAATGGCCGTTATGTCGTGCCCGTCAAGAGCGAGTATCGCGGTGAAGTAAGCGGCATCATCCACGATGTCTCGTCCACTGGCGCGACCGTTTTCGTTGAGCCGCAGGCCGTCGTGGAGGCGAATGCGCGCATCCTGCAGTACCGCGCACAGGAAGCGCAGGAGATCGAGCGCATCCTTGTGGCATTCACCGGTCAGGTCGCAGCCATCGAGCCGCAGTTCCAGTATAGCTACAAGGCAATGCTGGAGATCGACGTCCTGCTGGCAAAGGCCCGCCTTGCACTGGACATGAAGGCGTTCAAGCCCACTGTCCGTACAGACGCCTCTTTCTCCCTCATTCGGGCGAGACATCCGCTCATCGATGCAAAAAAATGTGTGCCTGTCGATATTTCACTGGGCAGGGACTACGATTCGCTCATCATTACCGGCCCCAACACCGGCGGCAAGACTGTCACACTGAAAACGGCAGGTCTGCTTTGTGCAATGGCGCAGTGCGGCTTCCTCATCCCGGCGGATGAACGCAGTGAGATTTGCGTCTTTGATGAATTTCTTGTGGACATCGGCGATGAGCAGAGCATCGAGCAGAGTCTGTCTACCTTCTCTGGTCATATGAAGAAGATCACCGGCATCCTCGAGCTTGCCATGCCCCGCACGCTGGTGCTTCTGGACGAGCTGGGTGCAGGTACCGACCCGGCGGAGGGCGCGGCGCTGGCGGTTGCGATCATCGAAGAACTGCGCCGCCGCGGCGTGCTTCTGATGGCGACCACTCACTACGCAGAGCTGAAGGTGTTCGCTCTCGAGACAAAGGGAGTCGTCAACGCCAGCTGCGAGTTTGATTTGGAGACGCTGCGCCCGACCTACAAGCTCAGCGTAGGTGTGCCGGGCAAATCCAACGCCTTCCTCATCAGCGAAAAGCTTGGCATCCCGGAGCGGGTCATTGAGGCGGCCCAGCAGCATCTTTCGGCAGAAGACAAGCGTCTGGACGCCGTTCTGGGCCAGCTGGACGATCTGAAGCTGCAGCTCAAGGCCAGTCAGGACGAGGTCGAGGGCCTGAAGAATGAGGCTGCACATCAGCTGGATGCTGCCCGTCAGAAGCGCGACGAACTGATCCAGCAGGGTGAAAACGAGCTGGAAGCTGCCCGTGCCAAGGCCCGTGCACTGGCGCAGGAGGTGGAGAGCAAAGCGTACGCTCTGACCGATGAGCTGCGCCAGCTCCAGAAAGACGAGCGGATGAGCACCCAGCAGAAGGCACAGCGTGCCCGCGAGATCGCCAAGAAAGAGTCCGAGAAGCTCTTTATGGGTACGGAGGTGGTGCATAACCCCGTCAAGGAGTTCGTGCCGCTGAAGGAGGTCAAAGTAGGGCAGGAGGTCTGCATTGCAGAGCTGAATCAGCTGGCTACGGTGCTCTCGCTGCCGGATAAAAACGGTGATGTGCTGGTGCGTGCCGGTATCATCAAGACCAAAGTGCCGCTCAAGGGCCTCAAGCAGCCGGAAAAGCTGGTCAAGGAGGCGAAGCCTCAGACCAAGGCCCAGCAGCGCTACTCCCGCCTGACCGGCGATGCCAATCGTCCCAACGGCAGGGTAGAGAGGGTACAGCGCACCGCAAAAATGGAGTGCAACCTGCTGGGTCTCACGGTGGACGAGGCTCTGCCGGAGGTGGATTCCTTCATCGACCGCGCTATCCTGAACGGACAGACTGTGGTGTATCTCATCCACGGCAACGGCACCGGCGCACTGCGTACCGCCATCCACAAGCATCTGCGAGGCAACCGGATGGTCAAGAGCTTCCGTCTGGGCCGTTATGGCGAGGGTGAAAGCGGCGTCACCGTCGTTGAGCTGAAGTAAAGCAATGGCAGCCGGACGTTCAAATCCAAAACACACCCGTAGAAGGAAACAGCGCGGCCCATCTGTCGCTACGGTCATCAGCCTTCTGGTGTGTGTCGTCTGCTTTGGTGCAGCGTTTCTGCTCTGGAATGCTGCGCTGTCTGGTGTAGACAGGAATGACACAGGGGAGTCCTTTCGGCCTGTCGTTGGCGACCCGCCTTATCGGGTCTGTATCGACGCCGGGCATGGCGGAAGTGACCCGGGCGCAAGGGGAGTTGTTGAAGAAAAAGAGATGACGGCTCAGACGTCTGAGGCACTACTTACGCTGCTGGAGGCTGATCCCAATTACATCCCTCTGCGTTCCCGGGAACGCTATGACATTACTGCAAAGCCCAGCGAGCGGGCAGAGTCCATCAACGCCCAAAGCCCGCAGCTGCTTCTCTCCATCCACGGCAATTCAGCGCCGGAGGGTTCTGCCGCGTCGGGCTTTGAGTGTTATCCGTCCGTTCCGGGCCGTACATGGCATCAGGAAAGCTACTACTTTGCCCAGCAGCTGTCACAGGGGATGGGGGCCGCAGGCGCAAGGCTGCGCGGCCACGGCGGCATCCGATACATCTATTATCAGGGAGAGGCAAAGCAGCTTGTAGAGAGCACCTACACCGAGGTGAGAGGCGAGCGAAGCTTTACGCTGCTGGAAGATGTAAACTGTCCGGCCGTTCTGGCAGAACAGTGCTTTGTGACCAGCGAAGAAGATGTGGCACGGTTCGGCAGTGAGGACGGCTGTAAAGCCGTGGCGCGGATTTACTATGAATCCATCTGTGCATACTTCGGGACACAGCCGTTGGATACGCCGCAGTCATAGGCCGGATGTTCTGAGCAGCCCGAATTACCGTGCCTATTCAAAAGGGGAATCATTTCCTGAAAAGTAAATCAGAGAAAAGGCTCAGAGGCCTCCGAAACCTGCGTCATCAGAAGAAGGCAGGAGAAGGGGGCCTCTGTTTTTGAAATTTATATCATTTCGTATAATGCAGGTTATACGAAATATAGGGGAGCGAAAAAGCCCTCTTTTCCGGATTTCGGGCCTTTCCAGCGGCTTCTGAGCCTTCTGGGCTGGCTGGAGCGCTTTTTCGCATTTGGCACAGTTATGTTATTTAACGCAACCGCAATGCAGCATTTTATATGTTTCTTGCAGTCTTTATAATCGTCCGGTCTCTCGCAGAATCTTTTCTAGCTCTAATGTCCAGCACTTCGCCGCTCGATTTGGATGCGGCATACTCACAACGAGCGTTTCTTTTTCCGAACGGACTGAACAGCTCGTATAATACCATAACGCTGTCTGTCCATTGGGCTTGACCCACTCGGCGTCATCCGCAAGTATCTCATCGTGCAGAATGTTCGATACCAGCCCCCAGCCGCCGGTCAGAATAATATCGGGTTCATATAATTGTATCTGACGTTTCAGCCGGTCCGCATCCTGCCGGGCGGCCTGCCGAACTGCCTTTGCGCTTGCACGGGCGCTGCCGGAACACTTTTTGAGGTTTATCACAGCGATATTCCTCACCATATCATCCAGAGCTGATTTTGGCACAAATTCCCAATATGAGCTATTCAAAATCATATTTGCCCAGCGTGCGACGTTATTCCACGTCCGGTAGTAAGTTTCGCTTCCACCATGAGAAAGGAACTCCACAAGGCTTCCTCTCAAAGCATTCGTTTCCTTCAATAGCACGACGATATGCTTTCCGTCCGGGAGTACCGCCCAGCGCTCATAGTCTACGATGCCATCGATGTTAAAGCAGCACGGCTGCACAAAGGACGCCGACCATTCTGCCATCATCATAGCCTCGTCGCGCCGAAGCTGCTGTATCTGCTCAGATGTCATGATTGTCAGTGCTCTCCGTATCCGCAAGGCTCGACACATCTACCCGGAAGCCCTCCTGCGCGGCACCCTCAAAGGCCTCCATCGGGCCGTCCTGTGCATCATTTTCAGGCTCATCCGACGGAGAATCGGCAAATTCCCCGCTGCTCTCCCCTGCCTCTTTTGATGTTGTATCCAAGCGTGCCTTTTTGACCTCGCCCAGCGGGTTCTGCTCGATGGCCGCACGCACCTGAAATTCTTGCAGGTGCGTATAGATCTGGGTCGTGCCGACACTGCTGTGGCCCAGAAGCTGCTTGAGGGTCAGAATGTCCACATTGCCGGTCTGATACATCAAAGTCGCAGCTGTGTGACGGAGTTTATGCGTCGAAAAACCGCGCAGACCCGCCGTTTTCATTGCTCCTGTCACCAGCTGCTCTACCCTGCGGTTGGAAATGCGCTCTTTGCGCCGCCGGGTGATAAAGACCGCTCTTTCCTTGGGGTTCAGGCCTTCCATCGTGTTGCGTTTGTTCAGATAGATCTGCAAGGCCTCAATGCAGGCATCGTTCAGATAGACCATCCGCTCCTTGTGGCCCTTACCGAACAGACGAATCTGCCGCTGTTCCATGTCGATGTCACCGAGATTCATCCCCACAAGTTCCGAAAGACGCATTCCACAGTTCAAAAAGAGCACCACCATACAGTAATCCCTCTCGGGAAAATCGCTCTGGGTCTGGGTGCTTTCCAGTAAGTCCATCGACTGTTCTGCGGTCAGATATTTGGGCAGGACTTTATCCTGCTTGGGCGGCTTGATGGAGGCTGTGGGATTCTCTTTGAGCAGATCGACCTGATTGACCAGATAATCATAAAAGCCATGGAGACTGGCCAGCCGCCGGGCCGTCGAAGATTTTTTGTTGCCGCATTCCCGGTTCAGAAAATACAGGTATTCGTAGACGTCTTCCTTGGTCACGCTGCCCCAGAATGCCGTATCAAGGCCCTTGGGGTCAATGTCCTTGATCTCGGCGTTCTCTGCTGCAAGGCCGCGCCGACGCTTCATAAAGCGGCTGAAATTGCGCAGGTCGCAATAGTAGCTGAAGGCTGTATTCGGGCTTTTGCCTGCGATGACTTCCAGATAGCGTACATATGCGACGATGTCCGGCGAGGCATCATCAAAGGGTTTGTGTTTTTCGGGGTTTTTCTCATCCAGATAGATCGACATAGCTTCCTCTTCTTATCATTACAGACGATCGGATTTCAGGGCACGGATGGCGTCCGAGATATAGGCGGCTCCCACCAGCTTCATGCCGGGATAGTCGGCGGCATTGAGGTGCGACAGGCTGTGTTTGGGTACAACGGCGCGCTCAAAGCCGATGCGCTCAGCCTCCCGCAGACGCTGCTCCAGATTTGGCACACTGCGTACCTCACCGCCAAGGCCGACTTCGCCGATGGCGATGAGCTTATCGCTTACCGGGCAGTCCAGAAGCGACGATACCATACTCAGGCAGACTGCAAGGTCGCAGGCAGTGTCCCGCAGCGTGATGCCGCTGACGATGTTGATATATACATCCAGATTGCCGAAGAAGTAGCCTGCACGCTTTTCCAGCACAGCGATGAGCAGGTTCATGCGGTTATAATCATAGCCGCTGCAGGCCCGCCGGGGGGCCGGGAAATTCGTTTTGGTCGCAAGGGCCTGTATCTCGCTGAGGATGGGGCGGCTGCCCTCCATCGTACAGGCCACACAGTTGCCGGAAACCCCCAGCGGACGGCCTTCCAGAAGCATCTGAGACGGATTCTCGATCTCCTCAAGGCCCTGCCCCGTCATATCGAACATTCCCAGCTCATTCGTCGAGCCATAGCGGTTCTTCGCGGCCCGCAGGATGCGGTATGGGAGCATCTTGTCTCCCTCAAAGTAAAGCACCGTATCCACAATGTGCTCCATGACCTTCGGGCCGGCAATGGCGCCGTCCTTGTTGACATGGCCCACGATGAACATCGGGATCTCCTGCTTTTTGGCGACCGCCAGCAGACGGGCCGCGCTCTCTTTCACCTGACTGACCGTGCCAGCAGAAGAGGAGATGTCCATGCACCGCATCGTCTGGATGGAGTCGATGACCACAAGCTCGGGCTTTTCCTTCTCGATAAGACCACAGATCTCGTCTACATCGTTTTCGGCGGCCAGATAGATATTGTCCTGCGGGACCTTCAACCGGGCCGCACGCAGCTTGACTTGGCGGACAGACTCTTCGCCCGTGATATACAGCACGGTGTGTTGGTTGGAGATGGCACCGCAGAGCTGCAGCAGCATGGTGGATTTGCCCACGCCCGGCTCACCACTCAGCAGCACGACACCGCCCAGCACGATGCCGCCGCCCAGCACGCGGTCAAGCTCGGAGATGCCAGTCAGAATGCGGCTCTTCTCCTCGGTGGTGCTGATGTCAGCCAGTCGCTTTGCGGTCAGCGAAGTGACGCCCTCCTGACGGACAGGGGCAGCCGCCTTGCCGCCGGTAAGGCCGGCTTTGGGTGCCTCAGCGACCACATCCTCGTTCATGGTATTCCAGCTGCCGCAGCTCGGGCAGCGGCCCATCCAGCGGGGGCTTGTCTCTCCGCAATTGGAGCAGACATATACGGTTTTCAGTTTCGGTTCTTTCATTCTGGACTCTCCAATGTCGTGCTGTTTGCATTACTTTTATATACTTGTATTATCATACCACATCCGGCCCGGAGCCGCAAGAAAACCAGCCGCTTATCCGGCCTGCATCAGACGATTTGCAAGGCACACAAGCCCGGTGGCTGCGCCGCAGAGCGGGCAGAGGCAGACGGTCAGCAAGGCAAACTGCCCTACCAGAAGCTGTGCCCCTGCGGTATGGGGAATGCCGCCCCCCTTCCCGCCTCTCCCGAAGGAAAAGGCGTGGATGCGGCTGCTGACCTGTAGGGCGGATGCACCGAAGAGGCAGAGTGCCCCAGCTGCCAGAGCCGTCGGCAGGCTGGCAGTAAGCAGGAATAAAACGAGCTGCTTTCCGCCAAGGCCTGTCAGAAGCTGTGCCGAGAGCAGACCTGAGCCTGTCCCATATAGCATCGCAAATAAAAAGATGGGCAGAGGCCCTACGGCAGAAAGCCCCAGCAGAAGAAACACCGCCGCTGCGCCGAGAACGACGGCCAGCTCCGTCCCAAACAACCCCACGGCCTGCGGCGCACTGGACGCCGCAAATGCACTGCGCCAGCAGCTCAGGTAATAGGCCAGCGTCTCCATCTCTTCGGCATCACACAGCGCCTGCAGGATGCCCGCCATCAGCGTGCCGAAGAGATAAGCCGCCGCCAGCAGGATGCAGTCCCGGCTGGCCCGAAAGCGCTTCCGCCGGGGTATCTCCTTTTGAGGCGGCTCCGGTGTATGGCTGGTCTGCTCTGCTTCTTTCATAGGGAGCGGCTCCCTCTCCGGCAATCGCGGCACAAGTGCATCCGCTTCCGTTTTCGTTTCCTGATAGACCCACATCGTGTCTTTACCCTCCTGATCTCGTCGTGTATGACCGCTGTAGCGTCTGGCCAGCATTCAGCGCCGCCTGTGCTCTGCACGCAGCATTCCGAAAATACCGCCCAGAACGCCCATCAACAGGACAAGCCCGACCCGGACGAACTGCATCGTCCCCCACTCGCTTTGGTACAGTGTGCCCAGAAGAAATAGCAGCCCCACAAAAAGCGCACCTTCCGCCGCCCCCCAGACAAGCCCTTTTCCTTTCTGCAAGAGCGCCATCAGCAGACCGCTGAGAAAACTGCCGAGGCAGACTGCCGCAGTGGCAAGCGGTGCCGCCGCGTCCTGCGTCAGACCTTGTTGGACCATCAGCCAGCCGGATCCCGTCAGACCTCCGGCTGCTGCCGCACTGCCCAGCCCGAAAACCGCCAGCAGCCCCACCGCCGGGAAATTCTTTGCATCAGACATAAAAACGCGCCTCCCTGCACCTACTGTATGCAGGAAAGCGCGTTTAAAGCACGGATCCGGGAAATTATTATTTCTTGGGGGCGTTGTCCATGTTCAGCTTCTCGACGGAGCTGATAGCGTTCTTCGTGAAGCGGATCTTCACGCGGTCAGCACCGGTCTCCAGCACGAAGGTGTCGTCCTTGATGGCGACCACACGGCCGATGATGCCGCCGATGGTGGTGACCTGATCGCCGATCTCCAGAGAAGAGCGCATTGCTGCGTCCTTCTTCTCCTGCTTCTTCTGGGGACGATAGATCATGAAGTAGAGCATCACCAGCATCAGAGCCAGAGTAAAGAAGAGGCTGATGTAGCTTTCGGTCGTAGTCAGAAATTGCATGGGGCAAAATCTCCTCTCAAATTCATATGACCTTATTATACGCGCTTATCCGGCACGTTTCAAGGCCAAATCTCAAATTCGTGTGTCGAGCAGCTTGACATAGCGGTCGTGGAAGGCTGTAAAGGTGCCTGCATCCAGCTCATCGCGGATCCGCTCCATCAGATGATTGTAGAACCAGAGGTTGTGCATAACAGCCAGACGCATCCCCAGAAGCTCCTCTGCCTTGAACAGGTGGCGGATATAGGCACGGGAGTAGTTGCGGCAGGCCGGACATCCACAGGCGGGGTCGATGGGGCGCTCATCCCGCTCGTACTTGGCGTTCTTGATGTTGATGATGCCTCCCCATGTGTTCAGGTGGCCGTGGCGGGCATTACGGCTTGGCATGACGCAGTCAAAGAGGTCCACGCCCCGGGAGACAGCTTCGATGATGTTGCCGGGGGTGCCCACGCCCATCAGATAACGGATCTTGTCCTTGGGCATATACGGCTCGACTTCGCTGATCATTTCGTACATCACATCGGTAGGCTCACCCACTGCGAGGCCGCCAATGGCGTAGCCATCGAGGTCAAGGTCAGCGATCTGCTTCATGTGCTCCACGCGCAGGTCGGCGAAGGTGCAGCCCTGATTGATGCCGAAGAGCAGCTGGTCGGGGTTGACCGAGATGCCCTCATGCTTCAGGCGGGCCATCTCGGCCTTGCAGCGCTTGAGCCAGCGGGTGGTGCGCTCACAGCTGGCCTTGGAGTAGTCGTGCTGGGCAGGGTTCTCCACACACTCATCAAAAGCCATTGCGATGGTAGAGCCGAGGTTTGCCTGGATCTGCATGCTCTCCTCTGGCCCCATGAAGATGCGGTGGCCATCGAGGTGGGATGCGAAGGTCACACCCTCCTCGGTGATCTTGCGCAACTTGGCGAGGCTGAACACCTGAAATCCGCCGCTGTCGGTGAGGATGGGTCCGTTCCAGCGGGTGAACTTGTGGAGGCCGCCCATCTCAGCCACCAGCTTGTCGCCGGGACGCAGATGCAGATGATAGGTGTTGCAAAGCATGACCTGTGCACCGATGTCCTTCAGGTCGTGAGCGGACAGACCGCCCTTGATCGCGCCAGCGGTCGCAACATTCTGGAATGCGGGCGTCTGCACCGTGCCGTGCACAGTCTTGAACTCACCCCGCCGGGCGTTGTGCTCCTGCTTGAGCAGCTTGTAGGTCGTCAAAGAAGGCATAATGTTTTTCCTTTCTGCGCACGGAAAACAGCCGTGCATCCTGTGCCGCGTGGTCAGGCGGCAGTGTTCAGAAATCGTCAGAGTGTTTATATACAGCAAAAAAGCCCCATGTGGGGGCTTTTTATTCGGTGTAGCGCCGCGTATCTATTTTAACAGATGCTTACCGATAATGCAACTGCTTTTTGGCTGGAATCAGTGCCCGTGCGTAAAGCTCACCCCGGCAAAGTCATCTGCGGTCAAGACATTGTCCCAAGCTCCATTGACAAGCAGCTTGGCCTCTTCCCAATTTGGGGTCCTTTTTGATTTGCATTTCAAAAAACTTTCCGCGAAATGGGGGTAATCAGCGCCCACATTCCCCTCGAAAGGCATTTTTGCAGACAAGCAAAAATCCCCGAAAAGCTAGGCACGAAGCCACTTTTCGGGGATTTTACTTTGGAGCTACTGATCCGATTCGAACGGACGACCTGCTCATTACGAGTGAGCTGCTCTACCGGCTGAGCCACAGTAGCACATTGCACTCATTGCAACGTGTAGTATTTTACCATAAAAGCCGGGAGCTGTCAATATTGATTCGCAACTTTATCGGACGATTTTTTCATATCTTCTCTGTCGCTTCCAACGGTACGGCTCAGCTCACAGACTGCAAAGCAGCATCCGGCAAAGATCAGCAGCGCACAGTCTGGCGGGAGGCGTCGCATCGTTATGACCTGCCCGCACAGGGTGCTGAAGGTCTCCTGCGCCCGTTGAGGAAGCAGAAGGTAAAACAGCAGCAGGGAAAGCGGCAGATGGAGCAGCCGGGCGCGGTACAGCGGGCGGAGCGTCATTTCCGACGGGCAGATGGTACGCACCTGCATCAGAACAGAAAGTCCCTGTACGCTCAATGCCGCACAGCACAGCATACTTGCAAACCGACCGCTTTGGGCCGCCAGATCACAGCCAGAGCAGACTTCCAGCAGCATCGCACAGAAGACTCCCGCGCCGGAGGGCAGCACTTCCCCTGCTCCTGCGGCCAGCATCCGGAAGAACAGGACAAAGGCGCAGAGCTTTACATACGTCTGTGCGGCCTGTGCAATGATGCTGTCCAGCCGGAGAACACGAGCCTCGGAAGGATTGACCGCCGACCGCTTTGATGCGAGTGGAGGCCCCAGCCGTGCCAGAAGAGCGGCACACAGATAACCCGCCATCACCTGCGCAAGGAACAGCAAAACGCCCAGCTCTGCGCTGCCCAGCATCGATCGTCCTACCGTCAGTATCACAAAGGAAGGGCCGGAACAGACACAGGCTGGGAGGATGGCGTCTGCCTCTTGGGCTGTGAGCTGCCCGGAATGGACGGCCTCAGCCGCTGCGCTGGCCGCCGGGGCAAAGCCTCCCAGAAATCCAACGAGGAGCACCCTCCCTGCTGCCGGAGCACGCACCCCGATCAGCCGTTCCACAGGATAAAACGGCAAGCCCAGTACACCCGCTGCCGGGCACTGGATCAGCAGCGTGGATACGATGAGGAACGGAAACAGCGAGAGCAGCAGAGAACCGCCGCAAAGCGCCAGCCCCTCCCGTAAAGCCTGCGCACAACACTCTGGTGCGGCAAAGGGCAGAAGCCCCGCTGCCAACGCCGCCAGAAAATATCCTGCGTTCCGGATTTTCTCTTTCTGAATCATATGCGCACCCTCCATTTCCATATATATGTGGTAATTGGCAGCATTTTGCACGGCGGGAGGGAGCAGCGTGGGAAGAAAACGAAAGCAAAAATGCTCCCCGCGCAGCTGGTTCCGGCGGTTGTTCCGTCAGCCGCCCCAGAACTTCTACGGACGGGCCTCGTTTTACCTGAGCGGAGGACGGATGGAAATCGAACAGTTCCAGCGCATCCTCTCCTATGAGGAAGGCAAGCTCTGCCTCGAGCTGGGCAGAGGCATCCTGACCGTTTACGGCGACGATTTGAAGATCGAAACGCTCTCTGCCCGGCGGCTCACCCTTTGTGGGCAGATCCTTCGGACGGACTTCTCGAAAGAATAGGAGCTTTTATCATGGAACTGATCCAACACTGGGCAGGCATCTCCTTTTCCGCACAGAATGGTGATCCCGAAGGGCTGCTGACGGCCGCCGCAGCCGGAAGTCTTCCCCTTTCAGATGTCGTCCCCCGGCCCGGCGGATTTTCGGCCCGGTGCGCTGCATGGCATTACCGGAAGCTGGCTGCTCTGGCCCGCAAGCGGCGGGTGCGGCTGCGCATCCAGAAGCGCTGCGGTCTTTTTTTCCGTCTCCGCCCTCTGTTCCGGCGCCGGGGGCTTTGGGCAGGATGTCTTGTCTTTCTCCCACTCCTGCTTTGGCTCCAAGGGTTTGTCTGGTTCATCGAACCGGTAGGGCTGACGCCCGGCCAGCAGGCGCGCGCCGCCGTCGTCCTGTGGGAGGCCGGGCTTTTCCCGGGAAATGTCGTTACGCAGGACAAACTCACAGCCGGAGAATACGCTCTGCTCCAGAGCGGCGAGTTCTCTTGGGCAAGCCTCAACTTTACAAAAGGAAAGCTGGTGGCAGAAGCAGCGGTCGCAAAGCCTGTGCCCGACATTGCTGCCGGAACGCTCCACGGTCTCCGTGCCAAAGTGTCCGGCACTGTGGTAAGCACAAACCTTGTCAGCGGCACGATGCTGGTCGTCCCCGGGCAGGCAGTAGAAGCCGGTCAGGGTCTCATCGGGACAGCCCGTACCGAACGGGACGGAACGCTCATTTTTCAGCCTGCCGCAGGCATCGTCCGGGCGCAGTTCGAGTGGGAAGACGAGCAGGAAGCGGCTCTTACACTACCCACCGAGCAACTCACCGGCAGGCAGACCGTGCGCCGGACGCTGTTCTGGAATGGGCAGTCGATCGCTCTGCCCTCCCTTCATCCTGTTCCCACCGCATCTGAGGCCAAGGCCATCATCCGGCACGACCAGCCGGAAGCTTTTGGCATCCCTTTTCCATGTTTTATCGAAGAGACGAGCTATTATTATAAAGAAGTTGTCGATCTGGAGCGGACAGAGGAGCAGGCTCTGGCCATCGCAAGACTGCAAAGCAAACAAGCTTTACAGGCAAATTGGCCCGATTTTGAGCTTCTGGCCCGCAAAGAAGACGTTTCAGTCGAAGAAAGCACACTCCACTACCGGGTCGTTTATACCATCGTGGCAAACATCTGCAAATAAAAATACCGCACTGCCCAGAGCACTTCCGCTCCGACAATGCGGTATGCCGTTCGCAGATCCTGCTTGTACATCAGAAATGCAAACTGCTCTATAATATGGATTTTTGAAGCATTTATTTCTCGTCCGGCGTCGTCTCTGCCAGAAGCTCGTTCAGGTCGAACTCATACTTGGTGTGGCAGAAATGACAGACCACCTCGCAGCGTGGGTCTTCGTCCCGGAGCTTTTCCAGCTCTTTGCGGCCAAGGCTGAGAAGCATATTCTTCGTGCGCTCCTCGCTGCAATCGCACTGATACTGCACCTCGCGGGTGTCAAGGAGCTGCGGGTCGAAGCCTGCCATTGCAAGCTCCATCATATCCTGCGGGGTCTTCCCTGCGTGGAGCATCTCGGTGACAGAGGGCATGGCGGCGATATTCTGTTCCAGACGGGTGATCTCGGCATCGGTCGCACCCGGCAGGAGCTGCAGCAGATAGCCGCCCGCGCAGACGATGGACAGATCCTTGTCCACTAGAACGCCCAGCGCACAGACCGTGGGGATCTGCTCGCTGTAGGCATAATAGCTGGTGATGTCCTCGGCGATCTCGCCGGACACCAGCGGTACCTGACCGACGGTTGGCTCCTTCTGGAGCTTGTTGTCCCGGATGACCGTCAATACACCGTTTTTTCCGACGGCGCCGCCGACATCCAGATGGCCGTTCTCCTTTGCGGGAAGCTCGACCAGCGGATGGTCGATGCAGCCCTTTACATTGCCGTGTGCGTCGGTGCAGGCGATGACGACACCCGCCGGGCCGCCGCCCGACACGCGCAGGGTGATGGAATCGCCGTCATCCTTGAGCATTGCGCCCATCAGAGACACGCCGGTGAGCAGACGCCCCAGAGCCGCGCTGCAGGTAGCGCTGGTAGTATGCAGCTTTTCCGCCTTGCGGACGATCTCGGTAGAGTCCACGCCACAGAACACGACGCCGCCGTTCTCAGAAATGCCGCGGATCAGATTCGACATATTATTTATCCTCCAATTGGGTATACTGTTTGACTGCACAGAAGAAGTAGCGCTCGCTCTCATCAGTCAGCGGGCCGAAGCTCTCGCCGTCGCAGACGCTCTCCAGCGCAAAGCCGTGCTTTTCCAGCGCAGTGCGGATGGTCTCGAGGTCGTAGGTGTACTCGTAGAACTGCTCGTGGAAGTGTTCCCCTGTCTCGCGGTAGTCGATGTCCACGCTGATCTCCACGCGGCGGTCGGCGGCGCTGTAGTGGTTGCGCCAGACGCAGGAAGCGTCCTCCTCCTCAAAGGTGAAGACGTTCTCCCCCAGCACGTTCTGATGCTTATAGGGCGTATTCATATCGAACAGGAGAACACCGCCCTTTTCCATAAAGAAACCGGCGTTGGCGATGGCCTTGTCCAGATCAGGGATATGATTGAAGGTGTCAAAGGTAGACACTGCCCCCCGGATGGTGCCGTAGAGGTCAAGCTTGAGCAGATCCTGCCGCAGCAGAAGCAGCCCGCCGGAAAGACCGAGCTGCTCGGCCTTGTCCCGGACGACGCAGAGCATCTCCTCTGACTGGTCGATGCCGATCATATCATAGCCTGCCTGTGTGAGCATCAGGGTCAGCTCCCCTGTCCCACAGCCGAGGTCGGCGAGGATGCCGTCACGGATCCCGTGAGCATCCAGCTCCTTGTGGATATGGGCATAGAGCGCATCATAGTCCGCTTCACCGTTGAACTCATCGTAGAAATAAGCAAATTCGTTGTAGGCCATTGGGTCACTCCGCGTCCTCTGCGTTTTCTTTGTACTCGGCTGCGATGGCAGCATCCAGCACTGCCTGCAGCTCCGGGATGCCATAGCCATTCTCGCCGCTGGTCAGCACGACCTTCTGGCAGCCATACGGCAGGCAGAGCGTTTCGAACTCCTCCTGCGTCTTGGCCAGCTGGCTCTTCTTGAGCTTGTCGGCCTTGGTCAGCGCCACGACGAAGGGGATGTTGTGGTAGTGCAGGTAACGCAGCATCTGAAAATCGTCGGCGCTGGGGGCGTGGCGGCAGTCGATGAGCTGGACGAGCAGGGTATGATGACGCTGCGCCTCGAAATAGCTGTTGATGAGGTCATCCCAGCGTTCACGATCCGCATTGCTCACCTTGGCATAGCCGTAGCCGGGCAGATCGACGAAATAGCAGTCATCCACGGCGTAGAAGTTGATGGTCGCTGTCTTGCCCGGCGTGCTGGACACGCGGGCGAGGTTCTTACGGCTGCAAAGCTTGTTGATAAGGCTGGACTTGCCCACGTTGGAGCGGCCGGAGAAGCTCAGCTCCGGGCGGTCGCTCTCGGGCAGCTGGCTGGAGATGCCGTAGCTTGCAATGAAATCCGCTTTATTATAGTTCATAGCTGCGTTCCTTTCGTCTCAGCAGACCGCGCCCGTCTGCGGCTTTTCAGTCGGCTGCGGCAGGGCCGCAGCCTCAGCGGGCTTTCCCTTCTTGGCACGGGGATGGCCCGCCGATACTGTCTTGGGCTTGAGGAGTGCGGCGGCGAGCACCTGCGACAGATTGGACATGGGCAGGAACTCGATGTTCTTCTTGACCTCGTCGTCCACCTCGTACAGGTCGGACAGATTATCCTTCGGGATGAGGACGGTCTTCATCCCTTCGCGGTACGCCGCCATGCTCTTCTCCCGCAGACCGCCGATGGGCAGCACATTGCCGTGGAGGGTGATCTCGCCGGTCATGGCCACATCGCCTCGCACCGGGATGCCGGACAGGCAGGAGATGAGAGCAGTGGTCAGAGTGACACCGGCCGAGGGGCCATCCTTAGGCACTGCGCCCTCGGGGGCATGGATGTGTAGGTCGCACTTCTTGAGGCGCTCCGGGTCGATGCCGTACTCAGTGGCATGGACCCGGGCGTAGGTGATGGCCAGCTGTGCGCTCTCCTTCATCACATCGCCCAGAGAGCCGGTGACGGTGATCTTACCGCTGCCGTTGTCGATGACCTGCACCTCGATGGGCAGAGTCTCGCCGCCGATGCTGGTCCATGCCAGACCATTGGCGATGCCGATGGCATTGGTGCGGTTCAGGAACTCGGGCTTGACCATCCGGGGACCGAGCAGCTTTTCGAGGCTGGTGCCGGTGACGGAGACATTCTCCGCCTCACCGGATGCGATCTTCCGGGCGCACTTGCGCAGGACGCTGGTGATGGTGCGCTCCAGATTGCGGACACCGGCCTCGCGGGTATAGCCGTCGATGATGCCGTAGAGGGCGCTCTGGGAGAAGGCGACCTTGCCGGTCAGACCGCAGGCATCCAGCTGCTTGGGCACCAGATGCTTGCGGGCGATGTTGTACTTTTCTACCCGGGTGTAGCTGGGCAGCTCGATGACGTCCATGCGGTCGCGCAGCGGGCCGGGGATGGCGCTGAGGTCGTTGGCCGTGGTGATAAAGAGCACATGGCTCAGATCGAACGGCATATCAATGAAGTGGTCGTTGAAGGTGCTGTTCTGCTCGGGGTCGAGGGCTTCCAGCAGAGCGGCGGCCGGGTCGCCCCGGAAGTCACCGGCAAGCTTGTCGATCTCATCCAGCAGCATCAGCGGATTCGAGCTTTTTGCGGTGATCATCGCACTGATGATCTTGCCGGGCATCGCGCCGATGTAGGTGCGGCGGTGGCCGCGGATCTCAGCCTCATCCCGCACGCCGCCGAGGCTCAGGCGGACATACTTGCGGTTCAGGCTCTCGGCGATGGAGCGGGCGATGCTGGTCTTGCCGACGCCCGGAGGGCCGACGAGGCAGATGATCTGGCCTTTGACGTCCGGGGCCAGCTTACGGACAGCCAGCACCTCGAGGATGCGGTCCTTGACCTTCTTCAGACCGTAGTGGTCACGGTCCAGCACCCGCTGGGCCTTGGCGATGTCCAGATCATCCTCCGTGAAGGTGTTCCATGGCAGGTCGAGGCAGGTATCCAGATAGGTGCGGATGACCGTCCCCTCCTGATTGCTGCTCTGCATCTTGGAGAGGCGGTCCACCTCTTTGAGGAGCTTCTTCTCCCGTTCCTCGTCCAGATGGAGAGCGGTGATCTTCCGGCGGTACTCCTCGGCTTCGGCGGTGGTGTCGTCGTCCTCGCCCAGCTCCTCGCTGATCATGTGGAGCTGCTCGTGGAGGTAGTAGTCGCGCTGGTTCTTGTCCATCGCTTCGTCCACCTTCTGGGCGATCTCCTTGTCGATCTCAAGCATCCGGCGCTCCCGGTGCATCTTCTCGATGAGCAGGCGCAGACGGCCCATCAGGGTGCCTTCGTCCAGAATGGCCTGCTTGTCCTCGAAGCGGAACAAGAGGTTGGCCGGGATGTACTCCGACAGGAAGGCAGGGTCGGTGCTGGTGGTGATAGCAAATACCACATCCTTGCCGATATGGGGATTCAACGCCAGAAGCTCGTCGAAGCTCTTTTTGACGTTCCGGACGAGGACATCTGCCTCCGGCATTTCCTCGGGCTTTGCCATCTTTACCGGAGCCGGACGGACCGTGGCCAGCAGGAAGCTGCCGTCGTCCTCCATCTCGGAGAGCTTGGCCCGGTACTTGCCTTCGACCAGAATGCGGACGAGGTCGTCCGACACCCGCATCACCTGCTTGACCTCGGCCACGACGCCATAAGTATAGAGGTCGGCGGACTTGGGCTCTTCGACCTTCATCTCCTTCTGCGCCACGAGAAAGACGTCCGAGTTGTTGCTGACGGCCCACTCCACGGCGGCGATGCTCTTCTCGCGGCCCACCTCGAAGTGGAGCAGATTGTTGGGAAAGACCACCAGCCCGCGCAGGGCGATGGCCGGAAGATGGAGAACGCTCCGCTCCACCTTGACCGTAACTTTTTCAGACATAGTGCAAAACCTCCCAGCCGTCCCTCGGATGCGAGTCACCCATAAGGGCGGCTTTTTTGTAGGGTCAAATCAAATCTATCATTTTATTATAGCGAAAAACTTCTTTCGATGCAACTGTTCAGCGCTTTTCCCGGGTGTTGTAGCCCAGCCGCCCCAGTGCGGGGAGGATGGCTTTGAGGGTCAGGGATGTGAGCGCGCCCATGATAAGGCCCAGCACCAGCATCACCGGCGCATAATAGAGCGACATCGCCGAGGACAGGATAAGTCCTGCGCCGAGCAGCTGGCCGATGTTGTGGGCCAGTGCGCCGCAGACCGACAGGATGAACCATGTGGGCTGGAATGGGAGCTTATAGTAAAGCACCCACATCACCAGCAGGGACAGCAGCCCGCCGCAGAGGGAGAGAAAGCCTGCCGTTCCCCCGGAGACGAGGAAGACGAACAGCGCCTTGAGCAGGTCGAGATACAACGCCTGCCGCACTCCCATGAAAAACAGTGCATACATCACCACGATGTTCGCAAGGCCCAGCTTCATGCCCGGCGCAAGGCCCGGAATGACCAGCGTGCCCTCGAGAAAGGAAAGGGCCATCGCCAGCGCAAACAGCAGGCCAGAAAGTGCGATCTCGTGTGTTTTCTTCGGATCATGATCTCGGTTTGCCATTGGCTCTCCCCCTTTGTGCCGCAGCTTATTCTTCGCCTGAGGACTGCTCGTATTGCTCCTGCTCCTCAACAGCGGCTTCCCACGCGGCAAAAAGCTCGTCCTGATGGAAGCGCAGGTCGCTCAGCTCGTCGCTTTTTTCCCGCAGGAGCTGCGGGTCGTTGTAGACCTCCGGTGAGTTGATCTCGTTTTCCAGCTCCACTTCCCGGGCGCCACAGGCCTCCATCTCGTCCTCGCAGGCTTTGATCTTGGCGCGCAGCTCTGCCCGGCGGCGGCGCTGTTCCTTGCCGTAGCCTGCCTTAGCAGGCTCGCCGCTCTTCTCTGCCACGGGGGCAGGAGCGGCGCGACCCATCAGGGCATCGTAGCTGGGATAAATAACCGCTTTGCCGTCCTCAAGATAGAGGATGGGGCAGGCCAGACTGTTCATCAGATGACGGTCATGGGTGACGAGGAGCAGCGTGCCGGTGTAGGCCATCAGCGCCTCGGTCAGATTTTCGCGGGTGTAGATGTCCAAGTGGTTGGTCGGCTCGTCGAGGAAAAGCAGATTCGGCCGTTCCAGCACGATCTCCGCGAAGCGCAGACGGGCCAGCTCGCCGCCGGACAGGGCTTCGCAGGGCTTGAAGACCGTCTCCCCCCGGAAGCCCAGCTTCGCCAGATGGCTGCGGACTTCCAATTCGGTCATTCGGGGGTACTTGTTCCAGATGACGTCGATGACGCGACCTGCGCCGATGCGGTTCTGCTGCTGGGCAAAAATGCTGGGCCGTGCGCCCGTCCCCAGACGCACCATACCGCCGGAGGGACGGCGCTTGCCGTCCAGCACTTGCATCAGGGTGGACTTGCCCGCGCCATTGGGTCCGGCGATGATGAGCCGCTGGCCGCGGCAGACCGTATAGGTAAAGGGTTCCAGCAGAGTCCGGTCGCCGATCTTGATGGTCAGGTTCTTGAGCAGCACCAGCTCATTCCACGGTTCTACGTCGTATTCGAAGCGGAATTTGAGCTGATTCGTCTCGTCCTGCGGAGCCTCTGTGATCTCCAGCTTCTCCAGCTGTTTGCGGCGGCTCTGGGCCATCTTGGTGGTGGAGGCGCGGACGAGGTTGCGGTCGATGTAGTCCTGCAGTTTTTCAGCCAGCGCCACATCGGCGTCATGCTGCTTCTGGCGCAGGGCGTCAGCGGCTTCCTTTTGGGGCAGGTAGGCCGAAAAGTTGCCCTTATAGGTGGTCATGGTCTGGAAGGAGACCTCCCAGATCTTGGTACAGACATTGTCGAGGAAATAGCGGTCATGGCTGACCACCAGAACCGCACCGGAGTAGCCTTTGAGGTAACTTTCCAGCCATTCCATCGTGGCAAAATCCAAGTGGTTGGTCGGCTCGTCCAGAATAAGGACATCCGGCTTTTCCAGCAGGAGCTTTGCCAGACGCAGACGGGTCAGCTCACCGCCGGACAGAACGCCCACGTTCTTGCCCCATGTATCCTGCGCAAAGCCCATGCCGGACAGCACCTTTTTAATGTTGACGTCCATGTTGTAGCCGTCGGCTGCGTCGATGATGTTTTGCAGCGCATCGTGCTTTTCCAGCAGCGAAGGGTCATTTGGAGCGGCCGCCATCTTCTTTTCCAAAATCTGCATCTGGGCCATCGCGTCCAGCACAGGGGCAAAGGAAGAGCGCATCTCCCCGTAAATATCAAGTGTCGTGTCAAGCTTTGCGTTCTGTTCCAGATAGCCCAGCGTCACGCCGTGGGTCACACTGAATTCCCCGTCATAGTCGGTGTAAATGCCGGTCAGGATCTTGAGGAGCGTCGTCTTGCCCGCGCCGTTCTGACCCACGATGCCGATGCGGTCTTCCTTTTCTACACTGGCGCTCACGTCGTGCAGGACGACCTTTTCGCCAAAGCTCTTTCCGAGTTTTTCCAAATGAATCAGCATAATAATCTTCCGTGTTCTTTTCCAGTAGGGGGTGGATACGGACGTCCCGCCGCCGTTACGGCTGATGGCGGCGGTGCTTGAGGCCGAGGTTCGCCAGCTCTTCCGGCTCCATCACCAGAGGATACAGCTCTTCCAGTGAGGCGATCTCGTAGGTGGGTGTCACCTTGCCCGGGTTCTCCGCATGGCCGGGATTGAACCAGCAGGTGTCAAGACCTGCATTCACGCCGCCCTGAATGTCGCTGGTGAGGCTGTCGCCCACCACCAGAACGTGCTCCCGGTTTTCCACGCCCAGTGCGCGAAGAGCGGCGTCAAAGATGCGGCGACTGGGCTTTTCGCTGTCCAGCTTCTCAGAGACAAAGACGTCCTCAAGGTAGTTCCGGATGCCCGACTCCGCCACCCGGCGGCTCTGTACCTTCTCGAAGCCGTTGGTCACGACCGCCAGCGTCGCCACCTCCGAAAGCTCGCCGAGGACATCCAGCACATTGGAGGTCATCAGGTCGGGGTGGGTGGACAGGCGCTCGAGGTAGCAGCGGTTCATCTCCACACCATCGCCTGCTGCATTGATGGCCTTGAGGAAGCGGGTAAAACGCTCCCCCATCAGCTTATCGCGGCGGATCTGGCCTTTTTCCAGCTGACGCCACAGCTCTTCGTTGATGGTGCGGTAGGTCTGCACCGTCTCAGCGTCCGGCTCGATGCCATATTCCACCAGCGTTTCAGCCAGAGCCTTGCTTTCGGCAGCGTCGAAATTCAGAAGCGTATTGTCCGCATCGAAGAGGATGCAATAGTATTTTGCCATTTGTCTTTCCCTTCTCTATCATTTTTTCGTGCAGCCCGCCGCTCAAAAGCGGGCGCGGCAACGGCTGCGGTTTGAGAACAGCGAGAAGCCAGCCCCGCCCGGCAGAGCTGGCTTCTCGTAATTTTTATCCTTCCAGCGTCATTTCATAAGCTTCCTCGTCAGACTGCTCCGGTAGATTGCCGCCGCAGTCCGGCTCCGGCTTACAGGAGCACTCTTTTGCGATGCACTTCGCCATCTGCTCCTCCGTCACGCCGTTCTCGATATTCTCCCAGTCCATGTCGTAGTAATCCACGTTGCCGTCCGTCACATCTTCTGCACCGGGCAGCCCGGGAACTCGCATTTCTTCACAGACCATCGGCTCGCCTCCTCTCGGCCCAGCCTATGCAGCCGGACGCAGAAGGGTGAAACTTATTCTGCCTTGCTCTCGGTTTCCTTGCTGGCAGAGGCCTCGGACTTGGATTCCGCCTTGGACTCCGAGCTGGACTCGGCTTTGGACTCCGGCTTCGATTCCGACTCTGCCTTGGAACTGCCCGACGTGCTGGACGATGCAGACGAGGAGCTGCTGGTGCTGTGGGAGGAGCTGCTGCCGGAACTGCCCGAGCTTGCAGAGGAAGACGAAGCGGATGTACTGCCGGAAGAACCGGCATTAGACGAGGACGAGCTGCTGGCAGGAGCAGACTCGCTGGACACACCGCTGCCGATGGTGATGGTCAGGGTGTTGCTGCTCACCTTGCAGTCGTTATAGGTGACGACTGCGTGGATCTTGTAGGAGGCGTTGACCATCGAGCTGTCCACCACAACGGTGATGGTGGATTTGCCCGCCGCCTGCGTGACCTCCTGCCCATTGGCGTACCAGCGCAGATGTTCGGCCTTGGCATACTTGCCGCTGAGGTTGGCCTTGAAGGTGTAGGAGCTGCCCACAGCCCCCTTGCCCTCGCTGGTGATGTGGACGGACGCAGCGCCAAACACCGCCGTGACATCCAGATTCTGCTTGAAATCAGTATCGGTGCGGGTCTTGCTGGTGAGACCGTCGCTCCACTTGACGAAGACATAGCCGTCCGCCGGGACAGCCGTCACCGTGATGGACTTGCTGGGGTCGGTGACGGTATAGGTCACAGAGTTGTTGCCGGTATCGCCGCCCACGCTCAAGGTGCCGCCGCCGTTCTTGTCCACATGGTAGTGGGCCTCGAACTTCTTGCCCTCGCTGGAGCTGGTGCTCTCACTGCTGCTCGAGCTTTCGGAGCTGCTGGCGCTTTCGCTCAGGCTCCCGCTGGAGCTTGCAGCCTCCGAACTGGGCGCGGCCACTGCGGAGCTGGGGTTGGAGACATACTCCATCGTGCGGGTGGGGATGTTGTTGGTGTCCGGGCGGCGGTCATCGGTCTGACAGGCGTGGGTGCGGATATAATTCAGCACAGCTTTGAGGCCGACGCTCTTGAGGTGGATGTCGCCGCTGGTATAATAGTCCGCGATGCCGTAGCCGTCGCTGCCTTTGAGAGCCTCGGCAGAGTTAAGGAAACGGACTCCCAGCTGCTCGCACATATTCAGAAGAGCCATATTGAAGTCGTCGATCTTGGACTGGTCCATGTGGGGATAGTTGGAGTGATCGACCGGGACAGGCGGCACGGTGTTCACGATGATGTCGGTATAGGGGTAGCTCTGCTGGACGGCTTGAACCAGCGCCGTATAGTGGGCGATGAAGTCCGAGACTTCCATCCCGGTGTCGTTGGTGCCGAAGGTCATGACCACCCGGCGGGGCTTCATCATGGCTACAGCCTGCGGGATGGTGTAGTGGTTCGAATCTTTCTTAAAGGTAACGATGCCCTCGTTGAGCGCCGCCTGCGTACCGATGCCCTCCTTCGCGCAGAACTGCTGCAGCGAGATGAGGCCGTTGTTGTAGAGGCGGACGGTATTGGAGTCGCCCAAGAAGAGGGTGTCGTTCAGGTAATCCGCACCGGCGTCGGCGGTCTCCGTCAGCAGGGCGGCAGAGGTGTTGTCGATCTGGTAATGGCTCGACAGGTCTTCGCCCGGAGCGGGGTCCGCCGCCGACTCAGAGACCGAGGGCGCGGGGGCGTCGCCGCCTTTTTTCAAGAGCGCGGTCGTGATGCCGAAGGTCAGCAGCACGGCCAGAACACAGAGAATGCAGACCAGAACGGCCCGCTTCTGCATGAGAGTCATATTTTCTTTTTCCGATTGCATTTTTCGACTCATAAACACGATTCCTCTCGTTCAGGAATGGGAAAGCTCGTCCACAGGGCGGAGGATCCATTCCGTCAGTTCCTTGCAGTCTGCGGCCATAAAGACCGGTGCAAAGGGGGCGACCTCCTCCCTGCTGCCGTAACCGTACAGCACCGCGGCGGCGTCCAGCCCGCAGTTCCTTGCGCCCTGCATATCGTCGCAGCGGTCGCCGACCATCAGAACCCGCTTGCCCTGCATGACCGGCTGGTCGAGGACATGACGAATGACGTCCGTCTTGTTGTCACGGCTCTCGTCCATTGACGCGCCGCCCACGAACGAAAAGTAGGAGGAAAGCCCCTGCTCTTCCAGAATGGGCGTCACGACATGGGTGGGCTTGCAGGTGGCCGTGCAGAGGGTCAGCCCTGCGGCCTTGAGGCGGCCCAGCATCTCCACCACGCCGGGGTAAGCATCTCCCTCATGGCTGCCCTTGACGGCATAACTCGTGCGGTAGCGCTCGGTGGCCTCCTCGATCTTGGCGGGATCCGAAAAATGCTCGCCAAAGCTCTTGCGGAGGGGTGGGCCGATGTAGCGGTTCAGGTCGCTCCGGGCGACATCCACGCCCATCGCCTTAAAAACTTCTTCCAGTGTATTGAGAATGCCGGGGGCGGAATCGATGAGCGTACCGTCCACGTCAAACAGGATCGCATCGTAGTGCAGCAAGGTCAGGTTCCCCTTTCTCTTAGATAAACACTATATAGTATAGCACAGATTTCGATATTCAGCAATTCCAACAAAACACTTTTCAGACTTTTATACATATTTTTATGCAGGTCCCCGCTGCACGAGCGCTCCCGACGCCGGGCATCCGCTCTGTATTTCCCGGGAACAGCAAGGCCCCTCTGCGCAGTCCGTCCTGCACAGAAGGGCCTTTTGTCCGTTTTTACTTTCTCATCTCACCTGACATCAGCTCTCGGTGGTGGTGCAGGTATTGTTCTCCGTCGAGGGATAGTAGAGGTTGTTGGCGATAAATTCCAGCTTCTCCTTCAGCACCAGCTCAAGATTCGCCACGGCGTGGACCATGTTGGTGGCAGAGTCGTTGACCTCCAGCAGCTTGCACAGGTCAAGTTCCTCCATGCTGAGGGCCGTCTTCATCTTCTGGGTCTCGGCACAGAGGATATGGCTCAGCGCCGACTCCTGCAGAGCGATGCTCTCCATCAGGTCGATGACTGCCTGATCGAAGGTAACGCGCGGCAGGGCGGGACAATCGCAGGCAACACAGTGGGTACAGTTGGTGGTATCAGCCATAAGAAGGACCTTCCTTTCTCTCATAGGGATAGGGCACAGTCCATCCTATGTGCAGCCCCGCCCGGATGTCACTCCGGCTTTGCGGCCTTCTGCACTTTTTCAATGGTATCGCGGTAGCCGCCGGAGCCATACTGGATGCAGCGGTTGATGCGGCTGATGGTGGCGGTGCTGATCTCCACGGCCTTCACGATCTGGTCGTAGGTACTGCCGTTGAGCAGAAGCTTCGCCGCTTCCAGCCGCTGGGCCATATCGGAGATTTCCTTGACCGTGCAGAGGTCCTCAAAGAAGTTATAGCACTCCTCCCGCGTCTCCAAGCTGAGGATCGCATCGAACAATGCATCGGTGGTGGGGTTTTTTCTGGGGTTTTTATCCGCCATAGCTGCCTCCTTTGCGGCACTTCATGGATAGTAATTCAACTTTTTCATGCGATGGCAGCAGCATGGAATCACCTATTTATGCTGTTTTCCTGCCGCACGATTTTTTGCCTTGCTCTTGTGATAGAATAGAGGATCTTTCATGCTCTTGTTACGTTAGTACTTTAGCACTTGAAAGCGTAAAAGTCAAGCATTTTGATTTTCTTTGGCAAAGATTATCAGATTTCATCTGTCGTCGTGTTCAGTTTTATTCATCTCACGTTTGAACAAAAATCGTCTAAAATTTCTTATCTTCGCCGCCGCAAAAATGGAAGAGTCTCCTAACTTGCCCAAAATATATTGACAAATTATGAAATCGGGACTAAAGTATACACAATCATTCGGCAAATGCAATGAACAGGACATGACTTTTCGCATTCCCTGCGCTCAGAGAGCCGCCATTCCGGTGCAAGGCGGCAGCACAGTGCGATCAGCCCTCACCTGCGAGCAGCCTGCGTGAACCCCATTTTGGGCAGTAGCGCGTGGCCGTTCAGCCCACGTTACAGGGCAGCGTATCGGCGGCCAAACGCCTGTACGCGCAAGCGGCTGCTCCTGAAAGCAGCAAACGAAGTGGTACCGCGGAGAACGACCGGTGTGCATACGCCGTTTGGCCTTCGTCTTCGAGGAAGATAGGATGTATCCTTGTATTCTATCCTTCCAGTGAGGACGGAGGCTTTTTTCACCCTCCGGGCCGTTTCGCCTGCTCTGCTTTTGGGCACAGCCGCCCTGTCTGACACGTTGTCGGTTGCCGGTGTGAAAGAAAGGAAAGAGGTATAGAGAAATGAATACGCTGGTCATCGTTTTGATCGCAGCCGTGTGTCTGTTCGGCGCTTATACGCTGTACGGCCGCTGGCTGGCCAACAAATGGGGCATCGACCCCAAAGCCAAGACTCCCGCAGTCGTCCACGAGGACGGCCGTGACTATGTCCCCACCAACGGCTGGACCGTCTTTGCACATCAGTTCAGCTCCATCGCCGGTGCAGGCCCTGTCACCGGTGCCATTCAGGCCGCAGCCTTTGGCTGGCTGCCCGTCCTGCTGTGGGTGCTCATCGGCGGCATCTTCTTCGGTGCTGTCACCGACTTCGGCGCTCTGTACGCTTCCGTCAAGAACGACGGCAAGAGCATGGGTATGCTGATCGAAAAGTACATCGGTAAGACCGGCCGTAAGCTGTTCCTGCTGTTCTGCTGGCTGTTCTGCGGCATTGTCATCGCTGCCTTCGCAGACATGGTCGCCGGCACTTTCAACGCCTTCGGCGCAGACGGTGCTCTGGTCGAGGCTGCTCAGACCAACGGTGCTGCCGGTATGGTCTCCATCATGTTCATGGTCTTTGCAGTCGTCTTTGGTCTCATCCAGAAGAAGTTCAATTTCTCCGGCTGGAAGGAGAGCGTCATCAGCATCGTCTTCATCGTGCTTTCCTTCGTCATCGGTGCAAACCTGCCGATCATTCTGGGCAAGGCTGCATGGAGCTATATCACCTTCGTCTACATCTTCTTTGCCGCTGTTCTGCCCATGTGGCTGCTGAAGCAGCCCCGTGACCACATGACCACCTTTATGTTCGTGGCCATGATCATCGGCGCTGTGGTCGGCCTGCTGGTCGCCCACCCCACCATGAATCTGCCCGTCTTCACCGGTTTCACCAACGAGAAGCTGGGCACGATGTTCCCCATTCTGTTCGTCACCGTGGCCTGCGGTGCTGTTTCCGGTTTCCACAGCCTTGTTTCCTCCGGTACTTCCTCCAAGACCGTCGAAAACGAAAAGGATATGCTGAAGGTCGGCTACGGCGCAATGATCCTGGAGAGCCTGCTGGCTGTTCTGGCTCTGTGCGTCGCCGGTGCTGCAGCTGCTGCTGACGGCACTCCCGCTGCCGGTACTCCGTTCCAGATCTTCAGCCGTGGCGTTGCCGGTTTCTTTGAGATGTTCGGCGTCCCCGCTTATGCTGCTACCGTCTTTATGACCATGTGCGTTTCCGCACTGGCCCTGACCAGCCTTGACGCCGTGGCCCGCATCGGCCGCATGAGCTTTCAGGAGCTGTTCAGCGTTGATGATATGGAGCACGCAGAGGGCTGGCGCAAGCTGCTGTGCAACGTCTACTTCTCTACCTTCATCACTCTGGTGTTCGGTTTCATCCTGACCAAGATCGGCTACGCCAACATCTGGCCCCTGTTTGGTTCTGCAAACCAGCTGTTGAGCGCTCTGGTCCTCGCCACCCTGTGCGTCTTCCTGAAGGTCACTGGCCGCAACAACAAGATGCTCTTCCCCCCGCTGGTCATTATGCTCTGCGTCACCTTCACTGCTCTGGTGCAGCGCCTCATCGCTATGGTCAAGGCCATCAGCAATGCTGCTTCTGTCACCATCCCTGCTGGTGAGACCACTTGGGGCGCTGTGTTCATCGCCAACGGCCTGCAGCTCATCCTTGCTGTTCTGCTGATCGTTCTGGGCCTGAACATCGTGTTCCACTCCGTCTCCGCCTACAAGAAGGCGGAGCACAACAGCGAGGTCAACGTCTGATTTACTGACCGCTGTTGACTGAATAAGCACAAAACGCCGCTGACGGCTTCCGAACCGTCAGCGGCGTTTCATTATGTTCTTTTCCGGTTACAGCATCTTCACCATGATGATCTCATCCCGGTAGGTGCCGTCCTTCAGCTTAAAGGCCCGGGGCTGGATGCCATAGCGCTCAAATTCTTTCAGATATATGCTCGCTCCCATTCCTGCAGAACAGCCAATTGCAGCTCGGTATGGAACCAGTGCTCTCCCTCTTCCATCACGGTCAGTGTTGCGCTGCTCTTATCGCAAAACGCTTCGATGACTGGGCGGCTGGTCAAATTGTCCTTACCGCCATAGAGCACCTGTGTCGGCACCTTCCAGCAGATGGGATGCTCCTTCACCCAGCAAAGATAGGGCCATGAAAGCGTCTCGCCGAAGGTGGTCGGAATCTCTCCTTTCGCTTCCAGCTGTGCCCCTGTGACATCCGCCCACTGCATCATATGGGTGATGAGGTCTTCCATGTCCACCACAGGTGAGACAAGCAGAGCCTTTTCCAGCGGCATTCTCTGCAATGCCTGCATAGACAGCCATGCACCGATGCTGGTAGCGCGAAGCGAGACCTCCGGCCAGCGTGCGGCGGCATATCGGTAAACAGCCTGAAGCTCTGGCACGGCGACCCATAGCAGGAGCTTTTCCGTTCTCCCCTTCCGCTGGCCGTGCTCGGGCAGGTCGATAGCCAGCACCTGATACCCTGCCGGGCAGGCACGCTCTGCAAAATCCAGCGCTTCCTCTTTACAGCCCATCTTTCCATGGACATACAGATAAAGCCTTTCGGACGGCTCACCGACGAGAAGTGCCGGGATGCCCGCAATTTCAAATTCAAATTTTTTCATAGGAGTGCTCCTTTGTCAGGCCGCGCTCTCCTTCTGGAAAGACGCGGATTCATTCAAATTCATTTCGGTCGTCCTCCTTTCTTTCATAGTTTCTTTATCATAACATATCCTGCATCCGAATGCAAACAAAAAGAGCCGCAGCACCTTGTTACAGGTACTGCGGCTCTCTTCAACTTTAGCAGTAGAAGCTGGCTTACTTCACCATGCTTGCGACTTCAGCAGCGAAGTCGTCAGAACGCTTCTCCAGGCCCTCGCCCTTGACGAAGTGGGTGAATTTGATGACCTTGATGTCGCCGCCCAGGTCCTTCGCGACCTTGGCAGTGTACTGACCAACGGTCATGTCGCCGTCCTTGACGAACTCCTGATCGACCAGGCAGTTCTCCTTGAAGTACTTCTTGATCTTGCCCTCGATCATCTTCTGCTTGACAGCGTCGGGCTTGTTGGCGTTCTTGGGGTCGTTAGCCATCTGAGCGAGGAGGATCTCCTTCTCCTTGGCGACGACCTCAGCGGGGACAGCAGCCTCATCGACGTAGCTGGGGTTGGCAGCTGCAACCTGCATGGCAACATCCTTGCCGTATGCAGCGAACTCGTCCTTAGCCTCGATGCCGTTGGTGGTCTCGAAGTTGACCAGAATGCCGTGGGTGCCGCCGCCGTGGACGTATGCAGAGCAGACGCCCTCGTAACGGACGAAACGGCGGACCTTGATGTTCTCCTTGATGACGAGGATCAGGTTCTTCAGAGCCTCATCGACGGTCTCGCCGTTCTCGGTCTTGCAAGCCATCAGAGCCTCGACATCAGCGGGGTTCTGCTTCATGATGACCTTGGTGGCCTCCTTGACGAAGGCAACGAACTTGTCGTTCTTGGCGACGAAGTCGGTCTCGGCGTTGACCTCGATGACGACGCCCACCTTGCACTCGGGGCAGTAATCAGCGTAGACCATGCCCTCGGCAGCCACGCGGCTTGCCTTCTTGGCGGCGGTAGCCAGACCACGCTCGCGCAGGATCTCGACAGCCTTCTCGAAGTTGCCGTCAGCCTCGGTCAGAGCCTTCTTGCACTCCATCATGCCGCAGTCGGTCTGCTTGCGCAGTTCCATAACGTCCTTTGCAGTAATAGCCATTTTAGTATTCTCCCTTACACATTATTGATTGGTTTGTGAGAATCGGGAAAATCAGGCGTTTGCTGCGTCCTCAGCGGGAGCGGCCTCCTGATTGCCCTGCTTGCCTTCCAGCACAGCGTCAGCCATAGCGCCAGCGATCAGCTTGACAGCGCGGATAGCGTCGTCGTTGCCGGGGATGACGTAATCGATCTCGTCGGGGTTGCAGTTGGTATCAACGATAGCAACGATGGGGATGTTCAGCTTGCGGGCCTCAGCAACAGCGATGCGCTCCTTGTGAGGATCGACGATGAACATAGCCTTGGGCAGGGTCTTCATGTTCTTGACGCCGCCGAGGTACTTGTCCAGCTTCTCCATCTCCAGCTCCAGCTTAGCCACTTCCTTCTTGGGCAGCAGCTCGAAGGTGCCGTTGTCCTTCATGTTCTGCAGCTGAGCCATGCGGTCGATGCGCTTACGGATGGTGCGGAAGTTGGTCAGCATACCGCCCAGCCAGCGAGCGTTGACATAGTGCATGCCGCAGCGCAGAGCCTCGTCACGGATAGACTCCTGAGCCTGCTTCTTGGTGCCGACGAACAGGATGTCGCCGCCCTCAGCTGCAACTTCCTTCACGTAGTTGTAAGCCTCGTCCAGCTTCTTGACGGTCTTCTGCAGGTCGATGATATAGATGCCGTTGCGCTCGGTGAAGATATACTTCGCCATCTTGGGGTTCCAGCGGCGGGTCTGGTGACCAAAGTGAACGCCTGCCTCGAGAAGCTGCTTCATAGAAACGACTGCCATAGTAAAATTACCTCCAAAATTTGTTTTGCCTCCGCACACCGTGATCTGCCGCCGTATCGGACGGCGGCGGACTGCCCTCCACTCCTAAGAGCACAAAAGGGCATAGTGATGCGTGTGTAATGCTAAGTAATAATAGCACAAACGAAGCGCTGTTGCAAGGGGTTTTCGTGCTTTTTTCTAAAATGGAACGCACTTTTTCGTCACTCTGCGTCCTCGGCCAGTCCTTCGAGGCCCATCCGGCCGAGTGCATACCCCTTGCCGAACATGAGGTCATACTGAAGGAGCCAGTGCTCGTCGTTCCATTTCTGCTGCAAAGGCGTCAGCTCGTTCGAGGTCGTGCCGTCCTTTTCCATGATGGTGCCCCGGGTGTTGGCCCGGTAGGCGGCGCGGAGCTGGCGGCCAAGGAACTGGAAGTAGAGAGGCTGACGCAGGCCGAACAGCTCCATCATCACCGGCGAGATATCGTAGACTGCGATGGTGCCAAGATCGACCGCGCGGTCGGAGTAGTTCGACCACATCAGCAGCGTCGTCTGGTGGAGACGGGGATCGGCGCTGGAATCGCTGGCATAGCCGCTGCGAGTGTAGATATCGTAGTTAGAGTCGATGGGGTTGTAGTGGTCGCCCCAGAACACCAGAATGACTGGCTCGTCCACCTGCGAGAAGTACTCCGTCAGCTTTCCCAGCATGGCGTCGGCGTCCCGGATGCCGGTGGCAAAGTCTTCCAGCGCACCCACGGTGCTGGCCTTGAGGCCCGCCGGGGCTTCCGTGACCTTCACCCGCTGGTCGTCGGGATAGTTGTCCTTATTATAATTGGTATGGTTCTGCATGGTGACGGCGTGGAGGAAGACCGGCGCGTCAGACTTCTCCTTCATCGTCTCGTACTGGCCGATGATCTGGTCGGCCATCGAGTCGTCGGTGACGAGGCCCGTCGTCCAGTAGTGGCGGCGCACCTTCTCGACGCCGTGCATCTTCTCAAGGCTGATGAAATCGTCCAGCCCGAGGTTGGGGTAGGCCGTGTCGCGGCTCCAATATCTGGCCCAGAAGCAGTGCACTGCCGCCGTCTGGTAGCCCTGCGTCTTGAGGTAGCTGGGCAGGGCGAACATGGGCTTTGTCACATGCTGCTGGTAGGGCTTGCTGCCGTTCGGCAGATAGGACACCGAGTAGCCGGTCAGGGCCTCGAACTCCACGTCACAGGTGCCGCCGCCGAAACTGGGGCTGTAGACCCGGCCATAGGCGCTGCTCTGCTGGAGCGCGTGGAGGTTGGCCGAGACGTCGGTGTCGAACTGGAAACCGTACTGTTCCAGCTCCGAGACATCCCAGTAGGATTCATCCATCACATAGAGGATGGTGGGCTGCTCCACCCGCTCCTCTGCCGGGGTTTGGGCAGCGTAGGAGTCGGGGTAGGCCGGGCTGGTGGTATACTTCTCCCCTGCCTCCACGTCGTCGAGGATGGCGTCGATGGCTTCTTCCGAGTAGCTTTCGGGCTTGTCGATCTCCAGATTCGTCAGGTTGGTAAGAAAGCTGGTGACAACGCCATAGTAGCGGTAGTAGCGGTCCTGCATCCATGCGTCGGGCAGGATGCCCAGAGCCTGCGTAACGGCAGGCTGCAAAAACACGCCGAAGACGAGGGCGCAGGCCGCCGCCGTGCTGGCCGCAAAGCCTGCCAGCCGCCGCACCCACGGCAGCTTCTGCCGTCCCCGGTAGAGGAAGAAGGAGCCGACCGTCAGCGCCAGCACCAGAACAGCGGAGAAGATCATGCTGGTCTGGACATGGATGCCTGCAGCGGAGGCCACGCCTGCCGCCTCGGACACCTGTGCCAAGTCCCACGGAAGGAACGGCTCACCCCGCAGCTGAAGGGTGTAGAAATCCACCGTAGCGGGCAGACAGCCCAGCAGGGCTGACAGCAGCGTTGCCAGCGGAGCAAAGCGGGTAAGCCAGTCCAGCGCCAGCCAGACAAGGAAGAGCAGCCCCCACGCCAGAAGATAGGCCTCCGCATGGGGGAAGATGTACTGCAAAAAGGTGTCTGCATTCAGAGTGCCCCGGGCGATCCACTCGGTCAGCACCAGAAACAGGAGGGTGGCTGCGGGTGGAAAGAGAAGCCGCGCCCCGTGCAGCCAGACGGGCGCCGCCTTGGAATGGTGTTTCATAAAGAAGTTCCTTTCACTTCTGCGGTTTTTTTTGTCATTTATGGGCAGCAAGTTCTGTCTGGTTTTCTATTATAATCCTCCTTCCTCCAAAATCCAGCCCCGACAGACAAAAAACAGTTGAAAAACTTTCATCCGTTCAGCCATTGACGTAATTTGTCCAGCAGTCCTCCGCGGGAGGGCGGTGCCGCCGGGATGTCGGTCCGCACAAGGATGGCGTCCAGCCCGATGCGCTCGATGTCCGCCCACGGGATGGTCAGCGTCTCATCCCGTCCCAGAAGCCCGAACAGCCGGGGACGTCCAAGCAAAAGCAGGCTCTCGATGCGGGCCGAAGCCTCGTCCAGTTCCAGATCATCCACCCGGCCAAGGCAGGCCCCATCCTTCAGCTGGACGACCTCCTTGGTGCAAAGTTCCCGAAAGGTCATAGTTCCCCCGCCCCCTTTTCCCTTCATCCTATGCCGGAGCGGAGATCAGGATGCAAAAGGGCTGGAAAAACCTGCCCCGGATGTGCTATACTGGGCACAGTGAATTTCAACTTTTTAAGAGGGATAACGGATGTATAAAAATATCGTATTCGATTTCGGCGGCGTCATGGTGGATTTCGACCCTTACGAGTATCTGATCGATCTGTTCGGGAACCACGAGGTGGAGGACGAAGTCTTTGCCCTGACCTTCGGCAGTGAGGAATGGCAGCTGCTGGATGCCGGCAGGATCACCCGCGGCGAAGCGAACCTCCGGATGCTCGACCGGGCCAAAAAGGCAGGCCGTGCCTTTGAGGTACAGGGCGTTCTGGACGACTGGATGCATATCCTCCGCCCCCGCCGCCGGATGCAGACCCTTGTCGAGCAGCTCAAGCAGCATGGCTACTGCGTCTACTACCTGAGCAACATTCCCGAGGATGTGCTTGCCCTGCTGATGGAGCGGGACTTCAAGAGTCTCTTCGACGGCGGCGTAGCCTCCTGCGAGGTAAAGATCAACAAACCCGACCCCCGCATCTATCAGGCGCTGCTGGACAAATACCAGCTGAAAGCCGACGAGTGTATCTTCATCGATGACCGTGCCGATAACATCAAGGCTGCCAGCCTTCTGGGCCTCGGCACCTACCAGATGCACAGTGTAGGCAGCCTGCTGCGCAGCCTTCCCACCTTCGGCATCACCATCCACTGACAGCAAAAGACCTCTGCCCGGCAAAGCCGTCGGGCAGAGGTCTTTTTTATGCGCAGAGGTTACTTTTTCTCGTAGCTCTGGCAATAGTGCGGGATGTCCACCTGCTGCGAAGAGCAGGTGCAGCGCTCCGTCACCGTGATCTGCGGCAGATCACATTTGCAGCTTTCCACGTTGTGACGGCACTCGCAGACATCACAGCGAACACCTGTGTTTTCCATTTGTTCATCACCTCTTTGTCCCTAGGTTGCCCCAAAGACAAAGCGTTATGCAGGATGTATCGGTGTTATTTTTTACCAGTTGGCCAGATCAGCGCCCAGCTTGCGGCATGCAGCCTGCGTGTCGTCGTCAGGAGTCTCATTGCAGATGAGGCCCTCTTCGCTGAACAGCTGTGCGCCGTCCTCCTTGACGCGCTCACACCAATCGCGCATCCACTGGCCGTCGCCCCAGCCGTAGGAGCCGAACAGAGCCACCTTCTTGCCGTTCAGAGAGCCCTCGAGGCCTGCGAACATCGGCTCGAACTCGCTCTCCTCCAGCTGCTCCGCGCCCATTGCCGGGCAGCCGAATGCCACCACGTCATACTCGTTCAGCTTTGCTGCGTCCATCTCGGCACAGGGCACGATGGCAGCGGCAGCGCCTGCACCCTCAGCGATGCAGTTTGCCATGGTCTCGGTATTGCCCGTTGCGCTCCAGAATACGATTGCTACTTTGCTCATAATGTTCAGCCTCACTTTTGCTTTATTAGGTTAGCTATTTCTAACTTTCTGTCCTGTAAAAATGCGTCAGATACAGGCTCAGACGCATTTCACAGGTTAGGTTCATCTAACCATCAATAGAGTACCACAGCAACCCCGCTTTGTCAAGCGGTCGAGCGTGCTAACTTTTTTAGTTCTTTACGCCGCCCTCATTAGCCGGAAGGTCATCGTCAGCACGCCGAGGATGACCGGCTGGTGGAGCAGGTAGAGCACCAGCGAGTGACGCCCCATCCAGCCCAGCGGCGGGCAGACCGACCGGCGCAGAGGCTCCATCCCCGCACGGCCCACCAGCTGATGGAGAAAGTACCCCACCCAGAACAAAAACAGCCACGGCAGCAGCGGGAAATAGTCGGTGGAGAAAAAGTCCTTCGGCATGAAGCCGAGATAGGCTGTCAGACCATTGGCATAGAGGGCCTGCGGCAGAGCCAGCCGCCCGCCGGGCAGGTTCCAGAAGCCTCTCATCGTGGGATATGTCACCCAGAAGAGCGCTGCGCTGAGCACCACACCCGCAGCAGGCGGGATGCGGCGCAGCAGGCCGTCCAGCACTGCCGTGAGGAGCATCGCCGAACCCAGCAGCGTCAGCACACCGAACCACACCACACCCTCCGGCAGGAAGAGCAGCGTGACCGCTGTGACCAGCGCACCAGCCCCGAACACGACAGCTCCCCGCTTAAAGGGATGACGCCCCATCGGCAGGCAGAAGCCCGACAGCAGGAGGAACACCCAGCAGATGCTCTGCTGCCACAGAAAGCCCGGGCGCCCGATGTACCACTTCTGCGTGATGCCAAAGAGAAAGACCACATCCCACATCCCGTGATAGAGCATCATGCTGATGAGGTCAAGCCCCCGCAGCTCGTCCAGCAGACGATAGCGGAGCGATTGTTGCTGTTCCATGTTTTTTATCCTTCCCTCTTCCCCAAGTCGAGATAGAGAGAGTATAACACAGCCGGAAAATAAATGCAAAAAGCCGCCCCGGCGGCAGCTGCAAACTGCACGCCGGGGCGGCGTATCACAATGACTGGAGTACCCTTGCTCAGACTTCGGTGTTGAAGTAGCGCTTCAGCAGGCCCTCGAAGCCGCGGCCGTGACGGGCCTCATCCTTTGCCATCTCGTGGACGGTGTCGTGGATGGCGTCGAGGTTCAGAGCCTTAGCCTTCTTGGCGAGGTCCATCTTGCCGGAGCAGGCACCGCACTCGGCCTCTGCACGCATCATCAGGTTCTTCTTGGTGCTGTCGGTGACGACCTCACCCAGCAGCTCAGCGAAACGGGAAGCGTGATCGGCCTCCTCGTAGGCGTAGCGCTTGTATGCCTCAGCGATCTCGGGATAGCCCTCACGCTCAGCCACACGGGCCATTGCCAGATACATACCGACCTCGCTGCACTCGCCCTCGAAGTTGGCGCGCAGGCCATCGACGATCTCCTGAGGAACGCCCTCAGCCTTGCCGATGCCCACGACGTGCTCGGTGACGTAGGTATTGCCGGTCTTCTCGACGAAAGCGGAAGCGGGAGCCTTGCAGACAGGGCACTGCTCGGGGATGCTGCCCTCAGCGATGTAACCACAGACGGTGCAAACGTACTTCTTCATAAGATTTATCCTCCATTTTTGTTTGTTGTTATTGGGTGGCCTGCTCTGGTACAGCAGGCCTTGTTTCTGAGTCTATTATAGCGAATAATTCCTAGTTAGTCAAGGCTGATTCTAAGAATTATTCTTAGTTAACAAAAGTCTCACACTTTGTCCAAAAAACGAACACAAAAGATGTCACTTCTGCCGAAGAAAGGCTTTTTCTGCCTGCCTCAGACCTGCAGGTTGCCGCTGGAAGGAGCGTCGGCACCGTCGGCAGAGTCGAACTCGTAGTCGTTGCCGGGGAGGATGGCGTTGAGCAGGATGCCCACGATGGCGGCGATGGCCAGACCGGACAGGTTGACCGACACACCGGCGACCGCGAAGGTCAGGCCGCCCACCGAGTTGAAGCCCAGCGCAGACACCAGAATGACAGCGGCGATGATGAGGTTTCGGCTGTTGGTGAAGTCCACCCGGTTCTCGACCACGTTGCGGACACCGATGGCGGAGATCATGCCGTAGAGCACGAAGCTGATGCCGCCGATGATGCCGGTGGGGATGGTATTGATGACGGCCTCAAACTTGGGGCTGAAGCTCAGGATGATGGCCAGCACAGCGGCGATGCGGATGACGAGGGGGTCGTAGATCTTGCTCAGAGCCAGAACGCCGGTGTTCTCACCGTAGGTGGTGTTGGCCGGGCCGCCCAGCAGGCCAGCCAGCGCGGTGGCGAGACCGTCGCCCATCAGGGTACGGTTCAGACCGGGGTCATTGATGTAGTTGTGGCCGACGGTAGCACTGATGGCTGCAATGTCGCCGACGTGCTCCATCATGGTCGCAAGGGCGATGGGGATGATGGTGAAGAGGGCGCTGATGAACTCGGGGCTGCCGTCGATGGCGAAGAGGCCCATTGCCTCCTTGTGGAGGGGGATGCCGAACCATGCAGCGGAGGCGATGCGCTCAAAATCCACTGCACCGGTCACGAGGGCCACCGCGTAGGAGACCAGCACGCCGATGAGGATGGGCAGGATCTTGACCATACCCTTGCCCCAGATGTTGCAGACGATGACCGTGCCCAGTGCCACGAAGGCCAGCAGCCAGTTTGCCTGACAGTTGTTGATGGCCGAGGGGGCCAGGATCAGGCCGATGGCGATGATGATGGGGCCAGTGACCACCGGCGGGAAGAAGCGCATGATGCGCCGGATGCCGAAGGTGGAGATGAGCAGGCTGACGACCAGATAGACCAGACCCGAGAACGCCACGCCTGCGCAGGCGTAGGGCAGCATCTGGGTGTTGGCAACGGTCAGGTTGCCGTCGGCGTCGGCCAGCATGGGGGCCACGATGGAGAAGCCGCCCAGATACGCGAAGGACGAGCCAAGGAAGGCCGGGACCTTGCGCTTGGTGATGAAGTGGAACAGCAGGGTGCCCAGACCTGCGCAGAGCAGGGTGGTGGAGACGCTCAGACCGGTGAGCAGGGGCACCAGAACGGTGGCGCCGAACATGGCGAACATATGCTGGATGCCAAGGATGAGCATCCGGCCCCCGCCCAGCTGGCGGGCATCATAAATGCCCTTGGAATAATCGATATTCTGACTCATGATTTCCTCCTTCTACTTGCAGGCCCAAAAAAAGAGGCACTACCGCAGGAAAGCGGCAATGCCTCAAATCTCGGGACGAAATCGGAAACGGAAGATATAACCGACGCATACAAAAGACAGACTCTTTTTCCGCATCCTGCTCTCCCCCTTCCTCTCATTCTTCGGCATAGTATAGCATAAATGCCGGACGCTGACAACCTTTTTCCTGTATTTTGCGGTGATTTTCTGTCGGCTGCGGGCTGACGGCCTTGAAATATGCCGCATTCCACACTATAATATAACCTATTGCCACAGTTGGTCGCAGGGCCGGCGGCGGCAGCCGAAACAACAACAGCCATACTATTATAAAAGGACGCTTATGATATATCTCGACTACTCCGCCAACACCCCCGCCGCCCCCCGGGTGCTGGAGCGCTTTTGTGAAGTGGAGCGCAGCTGCCCCGGCAATGCGAATTCCCGCCATCAGGCCGGGCGGGAGGCCAAGCTGGTCATCGACCACGCCACCCAGAACATCGCGGGGCTTTTGGGCGCACAGCCCGCAGAGGTCATCTACACCTCCGGGGCCAGCGAGGCCAACAACTTCGCCCTCAAGGGTCTGGCGAAGCTCTCCCGCCATGTGGGCAGACACATCATCTCTACCCCGCTGGAGCACTCGTCCGTCAGCGGCACCCTGACCGCATTGCAGGAGCAGGGCTATGAGATCGATCTGGTGGACATCCGGCGGGACGGGATCATCGACCTCGGGCATCTGAAAGAGCTTCTCCGTCCCGACACCATCGCGGTGGCGGTGACGCTGGTGGACAGTGAGCTGGGCGTCGTGCAGCCCGTAAAAGAAATTTCAGAACTCTTGCAGGCATGGCCCAACTGTCACTTACACGTAGATGCCACGCAGGCCGTGGGCAAGGTCCCCGTCTCCTTTGAGGGGGTGGACACCATGAGCCTGACGGCCCATAAGTTCTACGGTCTGAACGGCATCGGCCTACTGCTCAAGCGGCGAAAGCTTGCCCTCGAGCCGCTCATCCACGGCGGCGAGAGCACTACTATCTACCGCAGCGGCACGCCTACCGTGGCCTTGGCGGCCTCGCTGGAAACGGCGCTGGAAGCTGCCGTTGGGGAGCTGCCCGCGCGTACCGCCCGGGTAAAGGAAGCGAATGCCTTCCTCCGCGACGCCCTCAGCAAGTACCCGAAGGTACACATCAACAGCCCGGAGAACGCGATCCCCCACATCCTGAATCTGAGCGTCGAGAACGTCAAGGGCACCGTATTCCAGCGGGAGCTGGACGCCGAGGGCGTCTGCGTGTCGGTCAAATCGGCCTGCTCGTCAGACGGTCTGCCCTCCCGGGCTGTGTTCGCCGTCAGCCGCGACCGGCGGAACGCCCTCTCCTCGTGGCGCATCAGCCTGAGCCACTTGACCACGCAGGAGGAACTGAACGGCTTTCTCCACGCTTTCGACGCCTGCTATACCCGGCTGACCCGGCCGCAATAACGGAAAGGACAGAGAACCATGAAACGTGAAATGGAACCCTACCAGCTCATCGAGCGAAGCATCATCAAAAAATACCGCAAGGAGCTGTGGACCCCCTTCATCGTGGCGGTCAAGCGCTACGAGCTCATCAAGGCCGGGGACAAGATCGCCGTCTGCATCTCAGGCGGCAAGGACTCGATGCTGATGGCAAAGCTCATGCAGGAGCTGCAGCGCCACAGCGATGTGCCCTTTGAGCTGGTCTTTCTCGTGATGGACCCCGGCTACAACGAGATCAACCGCCAGAAGATCGAATCCAACGCCGAGCTTCTCCACATCCCCGTGACCATCTTCGAGAGCAACATCTTCTCGGTGGCCAACAACACCGACAAGAACCCCTGCTATCTCTGCGCCCGGATGCGCCGCGGCCACCTCTACAGCAAGGCCAAGGAGCTGGGCTGCAACAAGATCGCACTGGGCCACCACTTCAACGATGTCATCGAGACCACCGTCATGAGTATGTTCTACGGCTCTCAGCTGCAGGCCATGCCCCCCATGCTCCACAGCACCAGTTTTCCCGGCATGACCCTCATCCGCCCGATGTATTGCATCCGGGAAGAGGATATTCTGGCATGGAAGCGATACAACGAGCTGGAATTCATCCAGTGCGCCTGCCGCTTCACTGAGAACTGCACCATGTGCGACAATGGCGGCGGCGGTTCCAAGCGGCAGGAGACGAAGATCCTGCTCCGCCGACTGAAACGCGACAACCCCAACATCGAGAACAGCATCTTCCGCAGCATCCACGCCGTGGCGCTGGACACCATGCCCGGCTATAAATCCGAGGGCGTGGAGCACAGCTTCCTTGAGCGGTTCCACGCGCAGGAGGAAGAGCTTAACAGGGAGTAATATAATACCCCCTCCGATAGAGCAAATACCCAAGTCCGGTATCTTTTCACAAGACGCAAAAAGCCCCTGGAAGCGCAGCGTTACGCTTCCGGGGGCTTTTCCATGCCGCCGACGGGGGTCGAACCCGTACTCTGTCTCCAGAAAGGGATTTTAAGTCCCTCGTGTCTGCCAATTTCACCACAGCGGCTTCTGAATGAGCTGCCGCCCACATTCCTGCAAGCGGCAGCTCATATGATACAATAGAAATGCTGTTTTGTCAAGTTAAACCTTGCCGCCGTGCAGCTCTGCGTACATACGGGAGCGGCAGTCCGCCACAGCCGGGGTCATGTTGACGTAGTGCTTATGGGGCATCTCGATGCGCAGCTCACTCTCCCAAGTCTCCTCGGTGAGCTGCTTTGCGATATAGGCCTTCTTCTCCGCGATGGAGGGCAGCTCAATGGCCAGCTCACCGTGCAGGATGTGGGGCACCAGCAGCTGCTTGACCCGGGTGGGGACGAAGGTGACAGTGCGCTCGATGGCGTCGGAGTCGAGGTTGACCATCGTGACCGGCTTACCCGCCTCGATGACCTCGCCGTCCATTGCGATGAGGTCGCACTGGGCCTGACCATTTTCGTCATAGAGACGCCACGGCATCTTCTTGCCGGGGATGATGGCCTTGCTGGCAGAGTCAGAGCACTTCATCTTGGGCTGATAGGTGCCGTCCGGCCGCTTCACCGCCACCAGCTTGTACACGCCGCCAAAGACGGGGTCCGAGGCGGAGGTGATGAGGTTCTCGCCCACGCCGTAGGAGTCGAAGTGTGCGTGCTCGTACAGCTCCATGTTGGCGATCTTCTTCTCGTCCAGACCGTTGGAGGCCACCAGCTTGATGTAGGACTTCCCTGCTGCATCCAGCGCCTTGCGCAGACGCTTGGAGCCGCGGGCAAGGTCGCCGGAGTCGATGCGGGCGCTCTTGACACGGCGGTTGGGGTCATTGGGATACTTCTCGATGAGGTAGTCGTCCAGCTTGATGAGGTTGGGCAGGCCGCTCTCCATGATGTTGTAGGTGTCCAGCAGCAGGCTCACCGAGTCCGGGTAGGTATCGGCAAAGGCCTTGAAGGCGTCGAACTCGGTCGGGAAGAACTCGATGAAGCTGTGGGCCACCGTGCCCACGGCCTTGACCTCAGAGCCGAACTTCATCTCCGCCAGACAGTTGGCCGTGCCGATGCAGCCGCCCAGAACGGCCGCATATGCGCCGTCGTTGCCTGCGCTCTCGCCCTGTGCGCGGCGGGTGCCGAACTCCATGACGCTGCGTGGGGTGTGGGTGTTCAGGCCGGTGATGCGGGTGGCCTTGGTGGCAATGAGGCTGTGGAAGTTCATGGTCTGGAGCAGGTAGGTCTCGATGAGGATCGCGCCCACGAGGTCGCACTCGATGCGCACCATCTGGACATGAGGATAGCAGACCGTGCCCTCCGGCAGGGCGTACATATCGCCCTTCCAGCGGTAGGTGCGCAGATACTCGCAGAACTCCTCGCTCATGCCCTTGGTACGCAGCCAGTGGACGTCCTGCTCGTTGAAGTGGTAGTTCAGCAGGAAACGGGTCAGCTTGCGCTGGCCTGCACTGATGGAATAGCCCTGATTGTCCGGGTTCTTGCGGAAGAACATATCAAAGACAAGGGTGGTGTTCTTAAAGCCGTTTAAAAACAGGCAGTTGGCCATCGTGAACTCATAAAAATCAACGACCATTGCCGGATTGTCGTAGTCCTCATCCGGGATGTACGGCACAACTTTGATCTCACTCATGAAAAGTTTCCTCTCTTTTTCTGCACACCCTCACAGCGGGTGCTGCCAAACCAGCTCTGCGCCACCGCGCATTTTCGGGCACAGCGCACGTTTCGTCCTGTCATGACAGGGCGTTTGTACCACTATAGCATCTTTGACGGGCCGACGCAAGAGGTTTTGGCAGAAAATGACGGCAGAAAAGAAAAATGTTTTTTGCAGGTTCTTTACCGGCATTTTATTCCGCCGTTTCGGGGAGGCCCTCCCCTGCTTCTGTGGATGCAAAAAGCACCCGCAGCGCCTCATCAGCGCCGCAGGTGCTCATTTTTTCAAACTCAGCCGTTCATGATGCTGGGGGTAGCGTTCTTCAGCACGACGTCATGGCTGCCGCCCTCGACGATGGAGGTGGAGGACACGACGGTCAGCTTGGCCTTCTGCTGCAGCTCGGGGATGGAGAGTGCACCGCAGTTGCACATGGTGCTCTTGACCTTGTACAGAGTGGTCTGGACGCCGTCCGCCAGCGGGCCGGCATACGGGACGTAGCTGTCCACGCCCTCCTCGAAGCTCAGCTTGGTGGAGCCGCCGAGGTCGTAGCGCTGCCAGTTGCGGGCACGGTTGGAGCCTTCGCCCCAGTACTCCTTCATATACTGGCCGTTGATGCGCACCTTGTTGGTGGGGCTTTCGTCGAAGCGGGCAAAGTAGCGGCCCAGCATGACGAAGTCTGCGCCCATAGCCAGAGCGAGGGTGATATGGTAATCGTGGACGATGCCGCCGTCAGAGCAGATGGGCACATAGATGCCGGTCTCCTTGAAGTACTCATCGCGGGCCTTGGCCACCTCGATGACAGCGGTAGCCTGACCGCGGCCGATACCCTTGGTCTCACGGGTGATGCAGATGGAGCCGCCGCCGATGCCGATCTTCACGAAGTCTGCGCCAGCCTTGGCGAGGAAGCGGAAGCCCTCGGCGTCCACGACGTTGCCTGCGCCCACCTTGACGGTATCACCGTAGTGCTCACGGATCCAGCCGATGGTGCGGCTCTGCCACTCGGAGTATCCCTCAGAGGAGTCGATGCAGAGGACGTCTACACCGGCCTCCACCAGTGCGGGCACGCGCTGGGCGTAGTCGCGGGTGTTGATGCCGGCGCCGACCACATAGCTCTTGTTCTTATCCAGCAGCTCGTTGGCATTCTGCTTGTGGGAGTCGTAATCCTTGCGGAAGACGATATACTTCAGGTTGCCCTCGGCGTCTACCAGAGGCAGGGTGTTGATCTTGTTGTCCCAGATGATGTTGTTGCAGTCGTGCAGAGAGGTGTTCTCCGGAGCAGTGACCAGCTTCTCGATGGGGGTCATGAAGGTGGTGACAGAGGCGTCATCGGGGGTGTGGTTGACGCGGTAATCGCGGGAGGCCACGATGCCCAGCAGCTTGCCGCCCGGGGTGCCGTCGGCGGTGATGGCGATGGTGGAGTGGCCGGTGCGGGCCTTCAGCTCCAGCACATCATGCAGGGTGGCAGTGGGGGCCAGATTGGAGTCGGAGACGACGTAGCCTGCCTTGAAGCTCTTGACGCGGCGGACCATAGCGGCCTCGTTCTCGATGCTCTGGGAACCGTAGATGAAGGAGACGCCGCCCTGACGGGCCAGCGCGATGGCCAGCTTATCGCCGGAGACAGACTGCATGATGGCGCTGATCATGGGGATGTTCATTTCCAGCGGGCAGGCCTCCTCGCCCTTGCGGTACTTGACCAGCGGGGTCTTGAGGCTGACCGCCGTGGGGACGTTCTCGGCAGAAGAGTAGCCCGGCACCAGCAGGTACTCGCCAAAGGTACGGGAGGGTTCTTCGTAAAAATAAGCCATGTTCAAACTCCTTTTTCTTAACGCATCAACAACGGATCACATCAAAACAATTTCATGTTTTCGACTTAGGAATTGATTGTATATACTTTATCACAAATCCTTGCAGAATACAAACCCCTGCCCCGCCAAACTTTATAAATGTCCTTTGCGGAAAAACAGGCAAATTGACCACCAAATTGGTGCAAGGTCATACTTTCCCCCAGCATGAGCCGGACTTCTCCGGTTTTGGGGATGCAAAAAAGCCCGTCCAGTCTCGGACGGGCCTTTTTGCACACGAAGCGGAATATCGCCTGTGCGGTGTCCGCCGACAGCTGTGAAGGAGAACAGCCGGAGGAGGATGGCGGACACCCGATATTCCAAAAACAAGAAGAAAAAGATTTCATGATCCAGAAGGGCGTCGCCCTTCCTGTAACTATATTGTAACTCTTTTGAAGGATTTTTGCAATAGTTTTTTGTAATTTCTTTGTAATTATTTTTGTAAAGATTCTGTGACAGGCTCCCCGAACTCCAGATAGCACTCAAAGGCCGCGTGTTCCTCCCTCCGGCCCAGCACATACCAGCCTTCCTTCGAGGGGGCGTAGAACACCTGCACGCTCTGGCCCATCGGCACCTCGCGGTGGTACTTGATGGAGGCGAAGGAGAGCGGCGCAGCCTCCACCACCTCCTGCGGCAGAGCGTCGCAGGCGATGTCCAGATAGAGGGAGTTGTTGATGTGGCCGTTGAGGTCGCACATGGAGTAGCTGGCCCGGCGCTCCCCTGCCGCCGTCAGGGGCTGGCTCTTGTGGACGATCTGGGGCAGCTCTTCGGGCAGGTCGTCGTTCTGGAAGTCCGGCGTGTTCCAGCCGGGGGTGCGCAGGATGCGCCCTGCCTCTGTATCCACGGCCATCCAGCGGCAGTCCACGAGGGCCAGCTTCTCCCCCGTCTCGCTGGTGATGGTGGTCAGGCGCTTCATGGTGCCCTTCTTGAAGGTCTCACAGGCCGTCGTGAGCGCTATCTTCTCGGCCCGGCCCGGCATCCGCCAGACCCGGAGGGCCTGTTTGCCCACGAGGAATGCACTGTGGCGCTCCTTAAAAAAGGCGTAGTCCATGCCGTAGGCCCGGGCGTGGTCTGCCGACACCTGTTCCACATAGCGGAAGAGGGCGCTGGGCTTCAGGCAGCGGCGGAAATCGCTGTCGCCGTCCAGCACGGTCATATGCTCAGTATAACTTCTGTATTCACTCATCGTTTTCTCCCTTTCCTCGACAAAAAGGGGCTGTACGCCTCCGCACAGCCCCCGCAGGATCAATACATATTGCGCGTTTTCCTGCGCACCTTGCGCCAGATGTTGAAGCAGGCCAGAGCCAGCATCGCCAGCAGCAGCATCAGGAACAGATACCCGCTGCCGCCCTCGTCGTAGCTCTTCATCTCGCTCCACTTCACGTCCAGCTCGCTGTTGACCTCATCGCTCAGCGCGGTAAAGACCTTCTCCTTGGCCGCGATCTCCTCGGAGGGATAGGCGATCTCGCTGTACTTGAGATCTTCGTCCAGAATATCCCATACCGCCTGCATGGGGGTGGTGTAGCCGATATACTCCGCGTTGGCCTTGCCGATGTCTGGCTCACACATGAAGTTGATAAACATCTCAGCGGCTTCCTGATGCTCGCTGGCGGCGGGGATGGCCATGCTGTCCACCGACAGCACCGTCCCCTCCTCCGGGAACACCCAGGCCAGATCGGGGTTGTCGTCGATCATGGTGATGGCGTCGCCGGAGTAGTAGACGCCTACCGCCGCCTCGCCGCCGATCATCTTATCAAAGATCTCATCCATGACGTAGGCCTGTACCAGCGGCTTCTGAGCCTTCAGCTCCTCCACCACAGCGTCCACCTCTTCGGTGGTCTGGGGGTTGATGCTGTTTCCGCTCTTGAACGCACCGATGGCGTAGGCATCGCGGCTGTTGTTGAACATCAGGATATTGCCCGCGTACTGCTCATCCCACAGGTCGGCCCAGCTGGCCGGGGCCTCGTCCACCATCGTCGTGTTGTAGATGATGCCGGTGGTGCAGAGCATATAGGGCACCGTATAGGCGTTTTCGGGGTCGTAATCCGCGTTGCAGTAGGCCTCGTCGATGTTCGCAAAGTTCGGGATGTTGCTGTAGTCCAGCGGTTTCAGCATCCCTTCTGCGATCATCTTGGCGACCATGTAGTCCGACGGGATGATGACATCGTAGTTGGCCGCGCCGGATTTCAGCTTCGCGTAGAGGGACTCGTTGGAGTCAAAGGTGGTGTAATTGACCTTGATGCCGGTGAGCTTTTCGAAGGCGGCCACCACGTCCACGCTGTCGTCTGAGCCGTTGGAGATATACTCGCCCCAGTTGTAGACGTTCAGGGTGACGTTCTGGCCCTTGAAGCGGGTCCAGTCGTAGTCATCCGAGACCGACACATCCTCCGTGACCTCGATCTGGCCCGCAGCCAGAGCCGACAGCGGCATGGTCAGCGCCAGCACCGCCGTCAGCAGAAGAATGACAAAGCGCTTCATTTCGCATCTCCTCCTCTCAGTGCACGCTGGTCGCGGCGGTAGCCGCGGCTCTCCATGGCGTTGGAGACGAGGATGATGGTCAGGATGACCACGAACATGATGGTGGACAGCGCGTAGATCTCTGGGCTGACCTTCTTGCGGGTCATGGAGTAGATGGCGATGGGCAGCGTCTCCACCGTGCCGCAGTTGAAATAGGAGATCATGAAATCGTCGATGGAGTAGGTCAGGCAGATGAGGAAGGCCGACAAGATGGCCGGGCTGATCTCGGGCAGGATGACCTTGAAGAACGCCTGCTTGGGGTCGCAGCCGAGGTCCAGTGCCGCCTCATACAGCTTGATGTCCAGCTGCTTGAGCTTGGGCGTGACGTTGAAGATGACATACGGCACATTGAACGCGATGTGGGCGATGAGCAGCGTGGGCAGACCCATGATGTTGTCAGGCAGGAAGTCCAGCCCGCCCGCGAAGCGCTGGTACGCCACAAAGAGCAGCATCAGCGAGATGCCGGTGATGATCTCGGGGTTGACCACCGGGATATAGGTGATGTTCGTCACCAGCAGACGGCTCTTGCGGCCCATGGACGCGATGCCCAGAGAGGCCGCCGTGCCCAGCACCGTGGCGATGATGGCCGAGATGAGGGCCACTTCCAGCGACACCCACAGCGCGTGCAGGATCGACGCATTGTGGAAAAGGCTGGTGTACCACTTGAGGGTGAAGCCGGTGAAGAGCGAGTAGCCCTTGCTCTGGTTGAAGCTGAACACGATCATATACGCGATGGGCAGGTACATGAAGCAGAAGAACAGGATGACATAGGCGCGCTGCATCAGACGCAGATGTTTCGTTTTCATCAGGACACACCCTCCATCTCATCCTCGTCGAAGCTGGACGTGAAGCTCATGCAGAGCAGCACGATGATCATCAGCACGAGGCTCATGGCAGAGCCGACGTTGAGGTTGTAGCTGTTGCCGAGGAACTGCATCTCGATCAGGTCGCCGATGAGCAGGTTGGAGCCGCCGCCCAGCATACGGCTGATGACGAAGGTGGACACCGCCGGGACGAACACCATCGTGATGCCGGTGCTGATGCCGGGCACGCTCATGGGGATGAGCACCCGCAGCAGGGTCTTGGTGGTGGAAGCCCCCAGATCCTGCGCCGCCTCCACGATGCTCTGGTCGATCTTGGTCATGCTGGTATAGAGGGGCAGGATCATATAGGGCACATAGTTGTACACCATGCCCAGCACCACAGCGCCGGAGGTGTTCAGCATGGTGTAGGGTCCGAGGCCGAACACGCCCAGCACCGCATTCACGGGACCGTTGACGCTCAGCAGGCCCATCCATGCATAGGTGCGCAGCAGGAAGTTCATCCACATGGGCAGCATCACCAGCATCAGCATGATGTGCTGCTTGTTGACGCGCAGCCGGGAGAGGAAGTACCCCACCGGGAACGCGAGGACGAGGCAGACGACCGTGGCAATAAGGGCCAGCAGCAGGCTCCGGGCAAACACCGAACCATAGCCGCTGATGCCCACCAGATTGTCCAGCGTAAAGCTGCCGCTGGCATCGGTCAGGGCGTAGTACACCACGATGAACAAGGGCACCACTGTGAACAGCACCATCCATACAAAGTACGGATAGGCCAGCTTCTTATCGTAAATCTTCATGCAGCCTCACCCCTCTGAACGCGCCATGATGTGGATCTCGTTGGGGCCGATGCGCATACCGATGGTCTCGCCGGGCGTGCAGGCGCGGGTGGAGTGGATGAGCCACTCACGGCCCTCGCACTCGACGTGCATCTCGAAGTGGACGCCCTTGAAGATGACGTCATTGACGACGCCCACCAGCTGGCCCTCCACCGGGGAGACCACCTCGATGTCCTCGGGACGGACGACCACCTGCACGCTCTGCTCCCGGGAAAAGCCGCGGTCCACGCAGGGGAAATCCACGCCCGAGAAGGAGACGAGGAAATCGCGGTGCATCACGCCGTCCACGATGTTGGAGTCGCCGATAAAGTCTGCCACAAAAGCGTTCTTCGGTTCATTGTAGATGTCCTCGGGGGTGCCGATCTGCTGCACCTTGCCGCCGTTCATGACGACGACGGTGTCGGACATGGTCAGGGCCTCTTCCTGATCGTGGGTGACGTAGATGAAGGTGATGTTCATCTCGCGCTGCAGACGCTTCAGCTCCAGCTGCATCTCCTTGCGCAGCTTGAGGTCCAGTGCACCCAGAGGCTCGTCCAGAAGCAGGATCTCCGGCTCGTTGACCAGACTGCGTGCGATGGCCACGCGCTGCTGCTGGCCGCCGGACATCTGGCCGATGCTGCGGCGCTCGAAGCCCTTCAGGCCCACGACCTCCAGCATATCCCGCACCTTGCGGCGGATGGTCTCTTCGTCCATCTTCTTGAGGCGGAGGCCGAAGGCTACATTCTCGAAGACGTTCAGATGGGGGAACAGCGCGTACTTCTGAAACACGGTGTTCACCGGACGCTTGTAGGGCGGCACGCCCGTGATGTCCTCGCCCTTCAGAAGCACCTTGCCGGAGGTCGGCTCCAGAAAGCCTGCGATGAGGCGGAGGGTGGTGGTTTTGCCGCAGCCGGAGGGTCCCAGCAGCGTCACAAACTCTTTGTCATGGATGTCGAGGTTCAGCCCATCCAGAATGCGCTGACCATCAAAGTCCACTACGATGTCTCGCAGTGAAACGATCACCGAGTTGTTCATTTTTTCCTATATCCTCCTTGTAACTCAGATACGAAAAAAGAAGGGGTCTTTCGCCCCATCCCTCTTTCGCACTAGGGTGACTTTTCCCCGCACAACATCCATGACGACCGTAACATTGCGCAGTTATTCTGCCCTTTCTTGTCTATCTTAAACAATCTTTGTCAAAATGTCAATCGCTCTGCTGATGTTTGCCGAAACTTTGACCTGCATCCATCCATCTCTCGCTGCAACAAAAAAAGCTCTCCCAAAAGGAGAGCCGGCGCGCGGGCGCCTGAGCGGGCAGGGCTGCTGCCCGGGAAAAGCCTATTTTAACTGCTCTGCGGTCTGACAGAGTGCCGCCACGGTCTGGCCGTCCACGGTGTAGACCGAGTCGTCCCCCGACACCCTCATGTAATAGCCGTCGGTGCCGATGGCGTAGGTCAGTACAGCCGTGCCGTCTGCTGTCGTCACCTCCGCCGTCACCAGCGGGTCATCGAAGCCGCAGGCGGAGGAGTCTGCGGCGGTGTCCTGCCCGGTGACATAGCTGGCCAGCGCGGCCAGCAGGGCGTCCGTCTTGTCGGTGTCCAGCGCCGCGTCCGGCGCATCTGCGAGCCGCCAGACGGTCTGATAGGCTGTGCTGTCGGCCCCGGTGGGCTGAGAGACCGCCTGCAGGCGGACCACCTCGCCGCTCTGGAGGGTATAGCGCAGGGCCTCGATGTCCGAGACGGTGATGCCCGCCGGGCTGAACGCCCCGAACAGCCCGGCTTTGGTCTGTTCCATGCAGCGGAACTTGGCCGCATCCACGGCGTAGACCGTGTCCTCCCCGTTCCGGCGGACGTAGACGTCGCCGGTCACAGGGTTCTCAGCCCCTACCGTGAGGGTGGTGCGCTCCCCCGCCGCCGTCACATTCACGACAAGCCGGGGCGCATCGAAGCCGTAGTCCTCACCGGGCTGTGCCTCGAGCTGGCGCTTTGCCCTCATGTCTGCCAGCGCGGTGCGGATGGTGTCGCAGGCAGAGTCGTCCAGATGGTAGTCCGGGTCCTCGGCCAGCGTCCACCCATCGCCGGGCAGAAGGGTCAGGGTCTCTCCTTCATACTGGACTGCCACCTGTTCCAGCGTGTCTCCGGTCACGTCCAGCAGGGGGATGCTCCCGTCCTTAGCCTCGCTGGCGGCCTGTTCGGCTTTCCGGTTCGCGTGGGTCAGCAGGGCCAGCGCCGCCCCGGCGGCGAGGACGAGCGCCAGCAGGAACGCAAGGGTGCGCTGTTTTGCTTTCATCGCCCTGCCCCCTTATCTGCGACGGCGCAGCAGTACGACCACTGCACCCACGGCCAGCACAGCTGCCGGAAGGATGAGGACGAACACCAGCCCCAGCGCGGCGGCGGTGTGGTTCGGGATGGTGATGGGCGCGGCCTCCAGCGCCTTGGACTCCACGAGGGTCGTCCCCTCCTGCCCGGCCAGAGCGGCCGCACAGCCCTGTAAGAAGGTCACGTTGCCGGGGACGGTCTGGTAGACGGCCTCGTTGTCCATATTGCCGCAGTTGACCCAGATGACCTCAGCGCCGGTGGCGTTGTTGGAGGCGTAAGCCGCCAGCGTGAAGGGGCCGTCGGGGTCGCCCTCCTCCTGCCCGGCGGTGGTCATCTCGTAGCCTGCCGTCTTGCTGTAGGAGCTTTCCGAGCTGACCAGCAAAGGCTCGGAGGTGATGCCCTCCGTCTCGGTGAGAGTGATGCCCTGCGCCATCTGAAGCAGCACCCGGCGGCTGGTGTCGATACCGTCCAGTGTGCCGCTCCCGGTGTCTTCGGCGTAGTCGGGCAGCAGATAGTAGGGGTAGCCGCTCAGGGAGTGGCCGCTGTCCCCCTCCACCACAAGGCCCGGCGTCCGGCTCAGGCCGAACTCGGCCATCAGGGCGTCGAGGTTTGGGGTGGAGTAGTAGCTGTCGGTGGTGAGCATCAGGCGTCCGCCGCTTTTCAGATAGGCGCGGAGGGCCGACATCTCATCCACGAGACTGCCCGCCGCTGCAAAGTCCTGCTGCGGGGTGTTGACGATGAGCAGGTCGCAGTCGTCGGGGATGGCATCCGTCAGCAGGTCGAGGGGGCTGACCGCGAGGTTCTGGCCCTCCAAGGCGTCGATGAGGGTGTCCGTCAGGGCCTGCTCTCCGTGGTTGGTGGTGTAGTAGATGTGGAGCGTCTCGCCGTTGGTGACGCGGTAGATGGCGGCAGTGAGCTTGTTTTCGCCTCCGAAGGTCACGCTGTAGCTGCCGGTGGCGTAGTAGTCGGAGTAGTCGTAATCGTAGAGGTCCGATGCTTCCAGCACGACGCTCTTCTCCCCCGAGACGAGGATGAGGCTGCCGTTCTCCGCCGACTGAACGCCATACTGGGCTGCAAAGGTCGGGTAAACAGCAGGGTCTTTCCGCTCCCACCGGATGTGGCTGCTCTCGGAGGCGTAGCGGTCCAGCAGCTTTGTGAGGATGGCGTCCTCGCTGCCCGTCTCGGCCAGATAATAGATGTTCACATCCTGCGTAAGGCCCCGGGCGATCTCCTTGGAGCTGTCGCTGAGGGAGTAAAGCCCCGCCTCCGAAAGGTCGAACTCGGTGTACTTCGCCGGGACAGCCCGGACGATGAGGTTGAGCAGGACAGCCAGCAGGATGGCCAGCACGGTGAAAGAGGCGGCGTATATGCCGCTTTTCAGGCGGAGGCGTTCCAGCGGGCCTGCGCTCTTTTTCTCGAATTTCTTCATGGTCAGTCCCCCTTTCAGTTCCAGCGGCGCTTCTCGATGCCCTGCGCCGTAAAGAAGAGGAAGAGCACCGCCGTCGTCAGATAATAGACCAGCGTGGGGATGGAGAAGCTGTTGTTGACGAACTCTTCAAAGGGCGCAAAGAGGCAGAGGGCGCTCAGCACGGCGCTGAAGGCCTCGGTGAGCCATGTGCTGCGCAGGAGGAACAGCGCGCTCAGACCGGCACAGAGGGCCGCGAACACAAAGCAGCCCAGAGTAAAGCTCCGGGTGCGCAGACCCAGTGCAAGGGATGCCCCCGCCGACAGGGCCGTAAAGACCACCAGTGCCACCGCGCTGCCCGCGTTGAACATACTGCGGAGGCTGGGCATCATATAGGCCAGCAGCAGGGCCGAAAAGCCCATGACCGCCGCGATGATCTGGTTCTCTGTGAGGCCGGAGCAGAACTCACAGACCGCGATGGCCGCACAGCCCAGCAGAAAATAGCACAGCAGCGCAGCAAAATTCGCGCCGCAGGCCGAGGCCGTGCTGCCCAGCAGCCAGAGCACCACGATCATGACGCCGTCGGCCAGACAGGGCAGCGCGAATACGGTGCAGAGAGCCAGATACTTGCCCGCCACGATGCCCCACACCGACACCGGGCTGGTGAGGAGCAGCTGGTCGGTGCGGGCGCGGCGCTCCTCGGCCAGCGAGCGCATGGCCAGCACCGGGAAATAGAGCAGAAGCATAAAAATGGTGCGGTAAAGCGTATAATAGCCAAAATCCGTCAGGCCGTAGCCGAGGTTCAGCGCCAGAAAATAGATGCCGGAGGCCGCCAGCAGAAAGGCTGTGAGCACATAGCCCATCATGCCGTGGAAAAAGCTGCGCAGCTCCCGCTTGTAGATGGCAAACATCGTCAGTCCTCCTTTTTGTCCGAAGCCGCTTCCGGAGCCGTCAGCGCAAGGAAAAGCTCTTCCAGATCCCGCTGCTCTTCCGTAAGGTCCACCACAGCGGCCAGATGCCCCTGCGACAGGATGAGTGCCTTATCGCAGACGGCCTTTACTTCGCTGAGGATGTGGCTGGACAGGATGACCGTGTGGGTGCGGCCCAGCTCCCGGATGAGGCGGCGCAGCTCGATGACCTGCGCCGGGTCGAGGCCCACCGTCGGCTCGTCCAGAATGATGAGCTTCGGGCTGCCCAGCAGCGCCTGTGCCACGCCTACCCGCTGGCGGTAGCCCTTCGACAGGCTGCGGATGAGTCGGGGCAGAACGTCTTCCAGCCCGGTGCGGCGGGCGGCAGACTGCACCTGTGCGGGGCGGTCTGCCTTCTTCACGCCCTTCAGCTCCGCGGCAAAGTCGAGATACTCGGCCACCGTCATCTCCGGGTAGAGGGGCGGCTGTTCCGGCAGGTAGCCCACGCAGGCCTTGGCGGCGTCGGCTTCCTCGGGCAGCGGGTGGCCCGCTACCGCCACCTGCCCTTCGGTGGCAGCGAGATACCCGGTGAGGATGTTCATGATGGTAGATTTGCCTGCGCCGTTCGGGCCAAGCAGGCCGTAGATGACGCCATCCTCCACCGTAAAGGATACATCGTCCACGGCGAGGCGGCTGCCGTAGCGCTTCGTAAGGTGGGATACTTCTATCACAAAAAACGCTCCTTTTTTCAAGAAGTTATTGGGAATGTCTGCATCATTCTAGCCCGAAAATGTGTCAGAAATAAGATAAACCTGTGTGTGTTTCCAAATATTGCTTTTCTGGCGCTGTTTCGGCATTTTCTGCGCCCGGACGCAAAAAAAGAGCACCGCTCCCCGCAAGGGGAACGACGCTCTTGGATGACCAGTAATCGATGCAATTACTTACGGCCGAAGCGCTTGTTGAAGCGCTCAACACGTCCGCCGGAGTCAACCAGCTTCTGCTTACCAGTGTAGAAAGGATGGCACTTGGAGCAAACTTCGACGTGGATCTCGGGCTTGGTGGAACGAGTCTTGATGACGTTGCCGCAAGCGCAGGTGATGGTGCAGTCAACGTAGTTCGGATGGATACCCTGTTTCATTCTTTTCACCTCATTTCTGGTTCTGACTTATTGGGGCCATATTTAATGTATGTGCCCATCACAACCTTCAATATCGGCTACCCCCTCGAGCGGCCTTGGAAACGATTGCTTTAATATTATAGCACTCTCCGAAAAAAATGCAAGAGGTGATTTGAGATTTTCTTCCCTTTTTTCAGAAAAGTCCTTCTCTCCCCAGCTTTTTCGATAAGAAAACAGACCCGGCAGCATTTGCCGGGCCTGTCTCTGATTCCTCCAGCCTTGTCCGGGGTGGGCATCCCGGCTCCCGCAGGGCAAGCCGCCTTTCCGCTGAAAGCAGCCAACGAAGCCGGAAACCCGGACAAGGCTTATTTGCATCGCATCCGAAAGACACGATGAAACAAATTTACTGGACAAAGTAAATGCCGTCGGCACCCTCCACATCCGAGATGGCGACCATGAGCAGCTCGTCCTCGTCCGTCCAGGTAAAGATGCAGGCGTAGCGCAGCTCCTCGCCGTTGTAGTCGAAGATGACGCCCACGCTGCCGTCGTCGAGATACTGGTAAGTGCCGTTCAGCGTGCCGCCGCCCTGAATCATCTTTGCGCCGCCTGCGGCATCAAAGGTGAACTGCAGCGTACCGCCGTATGCCGCCAGAGACTCGTCCATCTCGGCCTGAGTCATCTCGCCGCCGTCGATGTAGCCGCCGGCAAACGACCAGACCGTGTTGCTCATGTCCGGCGTGTCTGCCTGCGGAAGCTCCCACAAAGAGTTTTCCTCTTCCAGCACAGCTGCCGTAGGGGCCGCATCCACAGAGATGGCCGGCGCGGCCAGCACCGGTGTCGAAAGCGAGGCCAGAAGTGCCGCGCTGAGTGCAAAAGAAGTGATACGTTTCATAAAACTTTTCCTCCTTGTGCGATATTCGGAGAGCACATTTTGTCTGGTTCCAGTATACTCTTTTCTGCCCCTGCGGCGGGCAGTCTGACACGATTCGCCCCAAAACTGCTCTCAATCGACCCGGTTCACAAGGAAACGCGGAGAATGAAGCGCCCCTCCTGCACCGAAAAGTCCGAAAGCCCCTTGTACTTTTCTACGATGGCGCAGATGCTGCGCACACCGATGCCGTGTCCTTCGGCGTGGGTCACCGGCAGGCCGTTTTCAAACTGTATCCCCTCCGGACAGGGATTGACGAACTGCAAAAAGAGATGCCCGTTCTTTTCCCGGGCAGTAACTTCAATGTATACAGGGCCATTCTCCGCTTTCATCCTGCGGCAGGCCCGGAGCGCATTTTCCAGCGCATTGGAGAGCAGCACGCAGAGATCCGTTTCCGCCACGGAGATGAGCTGCGGGATATGAGCCTGAATGTTGAGCGGCACACCGCAGCTCTCCGACCGGCCTGCAAAGGACGAGAAGATGAGGTTCGCAGCCTCGTTCTCGCAGTAGATCGTCACCTTGCTGGCCTCTATCTCGGAGCAGATGCTCTGGATGTACTCCTGCGCCTGCTCTCCCCTGCCGTTCTCGATGCAGGCGGAGATGTATTGCAGATGGTGGCGCAGGTCGTGGCGGTAGGCGCGGGTCTGCTGCTGGGAGGTGCGCAGGGCCTCGATCTCCCGCACCGCCTGACCGACCTGCAGCTTGAGGTTGTTCCGGGTCTGCTCGAGCTGGCCGCGGGCGCTCTCCTCCGCCGAGAACCGGAAGATGAAAACGATATACATCACGCTGCTCACAAAGAACATGAACTCCACCGCTGCCTGATTGCCGTCGGCGAGGAGACTCGTATAGATACGGGTCACATAGTCAGAAAGGTAGCCTGCCAGCGGCACCACGCCGAACTGCAGCTGCATAGAGCGCGGATAATGGGCAAAGCTGCGGGCCGACGGCGCGACATAGCGCAGCAGGGCGGCCAGAAGCGGCAATGTGACCAGCATCTCAATGGCAGGCTGCAGCCAGTCGGCGGGGGTCGGCATCAGCGCGACCACCAGAAGCGCCGCCCAGCGCCGGAGCTGACAGCACAGATATGCCGCCAGCACCGAGATGGTGGGCCAGAGCCAATCTCCGCTGAGGACGCCGAGGATGACAGCAAGGGGCAGATGGGTCGTAAAGGGATACAGCTCCTGCATCGCATCCCAGCTCGCCCCGAAGGTGATGGCCCCCTGCAGCAGGAGGATGGCTGCGGAGCCAACCGCCAATATAATGCAGTTCTTCTTCGTCCAGCTGATGTCACAGAACGCTGCCGAGAGCACGATGCCGAACAGGGCCACGACGATGCCGTTCGGCACGGTAAGCACGTTCACTACATGACCACCTGCTTTCGGTCAAAAATATAGCTCAGGTAGCGGTTTTTCAGCTCCGAATATTTTCCGTGGGGCACCGGCACCTCGGCTCCGTCCTGCATCGTGATGGAGCGGGCTGCGATGTTGGCGATGTACTCCATATTGATGAGGAAGGAGCGGTGGGGGCGGAGGAAGTTCGGGTAGGGCACGAGCTGATCGCAGAGGTCGTCCAGCCGGCCCATGCTCTCCAGCACGACCCCGCTGTTCAGGTGGAAGGTGAGCGTCCTGCCCATCACCTCGCAGTAGACCAGCTTTTCCAGCTCCACCCGGACGATGCCGCTCTTGCTGCGGAGGATGAGGCTGTGGGTCTGCTCTTTGCTGCAGGCGGCGCAGGCTGAGTCCATCAGGCGGAAAAAGTCCTCCTGCCGGATGGGCTTGAGCTGGTAATACCACGCATCCACCGCATAGGACTCCACCGCAAACTCCGGGCTTGCGGTGAGGAAGATGATCTTTACGTTGGTGTCGTGCTCCCGAACCTCCCGGGCCGCCGTCATCCCGTTCTCGCCCGGCATCAGAATATCCAGCAGCATGATGTCGAAGCGTTCGCCCTTCTCGATGTCTGCCATCAGCTCCACCGAGCTTTGGTAGGATGTATGGACAAATTCCTGCCCGCGGGCAGCGGCATATTCTTTCAGCAGCTCTTCCAGCTGCGCGATCTCTGCGGTTTCGTCGTCACAGAATGCGATTTTCAGCATAAGGGGATTTACACAGTCCCTTCTCTTGTTTATTTCTTGCTTCTTCTACTCCTTATAGTATAGAGATTCTGTGGGTGTTCGTCAAGCCGCGTTGGCAGACTCTCCTCGAGATTGCCGGGCTGATTGCTTGCCGCCTGCGGGCGGCCGTGCTGTTCGCCCCCTCTTCTCCGCAAGATAAAAAATGACCCCAAGCATGGGCTTGGGGCCATTTTTTATGCGGGAGAAGGGGGTCGAACCCTCACTCCGTTGGAACTGGTGCCTAAAACCAGCGCGTCTGCCATTCCGCCACTCCCGCACGGAAACTTTATTTATAGTAACAAGATTCGTGGCAAAAGTCAACTGCCGGGTGATAATTCTCTCTTTCTTGGCGCATAATAACCCCAAAAACAGCAAGGGAGGCCCTCGGCGTGAAGAAAAAGCACCGGTCATGGCAGCAGCGGGCAGGGCTTGCGGCGGCGTATCTGCTGTTGGCCCTCGCTGCAGCTCTGGGCTGGCTGTACAGCAGCCTGCCGGACCGGGTCTATCTGGAACCGGGACAGGCCCTATCGCTCCCCCGCTTCCAGTGGGTCGAACCGCAGAGCGGCCATGGGAGCCAGAACGTCGCCAGCACCCGGGCTGTGGGCAGCTACCAGACCACCCTGACGCTGGGCGGCTGGTTCCCCATCAAGACCATCCGGGCCGTGGTAGCAGAGCGGCCCAAGGTGACGGTCTGCGGCACCCCCTTCGGCGTCAAGATGTTCTCCGAAGGGGCACTCATCGTGGGGTTCTCCGAGATCGGGCAGGCCAGCGGCGGCACATCGAATCCTGCCAAGGCAGCGGGGCTGCGTCTCGGCGACCGGGTCATCTGCATCGGGCAGACTCGCACCGAGAGCAACGATGCCGTAAAGGAAGCGCTGGACGCTGCCGAGGGGCAGGCCGTGGAGGTCGTATATATCCGCAGCGGCGAGCAGAAGTTGACCACTCTGACCCCGGTGTGGGACAGTGCCTCCGGACAGTGGCGGGCCGGGATGTGGGTGCGGGACTCCTCTGCCGGGGTGGGCACCCTGACCTTCGCGGACGAAGAGCTTGGCGTTTTTGCGGGGCTGGGCCACCCCATCAGCGACAGCGACACCGGCGAAAGCGTCGCCCTGCGCAGCGGCGAGATCGTCCCCTGCGAGATCACCGGATGCAGCGTGGGCACTGCCGGAAGCCCCGGCGAGCTGAAGGGACATTTTCTAAGCGCCCACGCCATCGGCACCATCCGCATCAACGGTGAGAATGGCGTCTACGGCACCACCCGCACCCACTTTCCGGGCCAGCTGCGGGAGGTCGCCTTCGCGCAGGAGGTCGCCACCGGCCCTGCCGAGATATGGGCCACCACCGAGGGCGGCACGCCCCGCACCTATCGCATCCAGATCGAGCGGGTCAGTGATGCTGACCCCCGGCGGAATCTGGTCATCCGGGTGACAGACCCCACCCTTCTGTCCTCCACCGGCGGCATCGTACAGGGCATGAGCGGCAGCCCCATCCTCCAGAACGGACGTCTTGTGGGCGCTGTGACCCATGTTCTGGTCAACGACCCCACCCGGGGCTATGGCATTTTCGCCCAGACCATGCTGGAACAGGCAAAAAACGCCGCTGAAATGCAGAGAACGGAATGAGCCGGAAGATTTTTTATGAAAATCCCAGAAATTGTAAAAATTTCCTGTTGCATTCCATGGTAAATTATGGTAAAATATAGAGCGTAAAGGGAACTGCACACATTGGAGGAAAGTACGATGGATAAAGTAAGATTTTTGATGTCGGATACCAGTGCGGATGTTACGGCGGCCTGCCGGGATGCGCTGGAGCAAAAGGGCGTGGAAGTGACCGTCGTGGAAAAGGACGGGCTTCAGATCTTGCAGAAGATGCTTGCGGTACGGCCGCAGGTCGTTCTGCTGGACGCCTTCATGCCCGGGCTGGACGCGCTGGCTGTCAAGCAGAAATATGTCGCCGCCGGCGGGACACACACCACCTTCTTTGTCACCGGCGCGTTCCAGAGCGAAGAGATGGTGCAGGAGTTGCTGGACGAGGGCTTCGCCTACTACTTTGTCAAGCCCTTCGACGAAAATGTCCTCGCCAGCCGGGTGCTCAAGGTCGCCCACGGCCACCAGAAGCGCCTCATCACGGCCAGCGTGGACAGCGACGAGCTGAAAGTCACCGACATTCTGCACCAGATCGGTGTCCCCGCCCACATCAAAGGCTACCAGTTCCTGCGGGATGCCATCCTGCTCACCATGAATGAGCCGGAGTACATCAACGCCGTCACCAAGCGCCTCTACCCGGAGATCGCCAAGAAAAACGACACCACCGCCAGCCGGGTAGAGCGCGCCATCCGCCACGCCATCGAGGTGGCATGGGACCGGGGCGATGTGGATACCCTGAACTCTTATTTCGGCTACACCATCCACAACCTGCGCGGCAAGCCCACCAACAGCGAGTTCATCGCCATGATCGCCGACAAGATGCGGCTGGATAAGCACCAGCAGGCAGGCTGAAACATCACGTCTCTGTTCCATTTTTCGATAGCGTTCTTCATTTATCGCAAGGCAAGAAATTAGTGCAACATGAAAACAGCATATTTGCGATATGCAATTCAACGCTGTTGCTGTTGCATTAAAAAGTTGAATTGCTATATTATCGGGTGTGAAATCAGAAATTACGGTTCCCTCATCATACAACAAAATGAAGCCTCCTGTTCCGGTTTTCCGGCGCAGGAGGCTTTTTTGTGCTGACGAGCAGAAATCGTACAGCAGGGTCAAGGCACCGCTCCCGCACCTTGACGTCTGCATCTCCTTTGCGGCGATGGATGTTTCCAACGCATTTCAACTCTATGGAGTTTTGCCGCAGAACAAGGAAACGCTCCTTCACGCCTTCGACCGGACCTGAAGTTTCTCACACAACGAAAAACCCGCATGAACACTGAATCTTCCAGTGCCTATGCGGGTTTCTACTTTGGTGCGAGGGAGGGGATTTGAACCCCCAAGGATAAACCACACGCACCTCAAACGTGCGCGTCTGCCAGTTCCGCCACCCTCGCATATGAAGTTTTGATGCAATCCGCGTTTTGTAACCGCTCTGAGGTTCAAGCCGTATCGCTGACTGCTCAAGTATAATACCATACTCCCCCTGCAATGTCAAGCGTTTTCATAGATTTTTTTGCCATTCATATCTTGTAAATGGAGTTTCCGTGCAGAAATGACTTAACAAGGAGGTTTTTCGGAATGACTTTTTTTAAATTCGGCAAAGCACCGCGGTGGCTGGTGAGCCTCCTGCTGCTCTCGGCCGGGGCGGCGGCAGGGTTCGGGCTGGGGATATTCTGCGGCGCAGAGCCAGTCGTAGGCTGTCGGGAGAGCGACCTGACCCCGCTGCCGGACGAAAGCTTCGTCTCCCCTGCCTCGGCGTCCTCCGTGGAGACACCCCCGGAGCCGGAGCCGATGCCCGAGAAGTGGGTCTGTCTGACCTTCGACGACGGCCCCAGCAAGACGACGCCGGACGTTCTGGCCGCACTGAACCGCGCCGGCGTCAAAGCCACCTTCTTCGTGGTCGCCACCGGACACAACGACAAGTACCTGCCTCTCGTGTCGGAAGCCGCTGCCGTCGGGCATCAGATCGCGCTCCACTCCGCCTCCCACGAGTACAGCGACATCTACCAAAGCCCGGACGCCTACTGGAAGGACATCAGCCTATTAAAAGAGCGGCTCTCCCCTTACCTGTCGGTAGATGGCCTGCGGTACCTGCGCTTTCCCGGCGGCAGCACCAACACCGTAAGCCGCCGCTACGGCGGGCGCGGGCTGATGCAGCAGCTGAAGGAAGAGGTCACTGCCAAAGGATACGCCTATGTGGACTGGAACGTCTGCGCCGAGGACGCTGTGGGCGGCAAGCCCAGTGCAGGCACCATCTTCCGCAATATCGTGCGGGAGACCGGCGAGCAGACCCAGTGCATCGTGCTGATGCACGACTCGGCCACCACCCGCACCACCGCCGAGGCCCTGCCCGACATCATCCAGTGGTATAAGGACAACGGCTTCGCCTTCCTCACGGTAGCACAGGCCGTTCCTCTACCCGCAGCATAGCAAAAAGCCCCGGAGGGCCTGCCAGAGGGCAGACTTTCCGGGGCTTTGGGATTTTCGCAGGACAGCTTACTCCGCAGCCTGATTGAAGAGAGCAAAGGCACGATAAGCCATGTACAGGTCGGTCTTGTGGATGACCTCGAAGGGAGAGTGCATGGACAGCACAGGCACACCGATGTCGATGACGGGGATGCCGCGGTTGGCAACATACTTTGCGATGGTGCCGCCGCCGCCCAGGTCGAGGCGGCCCAGCTCACCGATCTGCCATGCAACGTCGTCGGCGTCCATCATGCGGGTGACATAGCCCACCAGCTCGGCAGAAGCGTCGTTTGCAGCGCTCTTGCCGCGGCTGCCGGTGTACTTGAACAGCGCGATGCCGCGGCCTGCGTAGGTGCCGTTCATCGGCTCGAAAGCGCTGGACCAGCTGGGGTCGTAAGCGGCGGTGACGTCGGCGGACAGGCAGACACTGTTGCGGAATGCAATGATGTCATCCTGACCGGCGGTGCGGCACAGCTCCTGCATGAAGTGGAAGACATACATGCTCTGCATACCGGTGACGCCGTCGGAGCCGATCTCTTCCTTATCGGTCAGCACGCAGACGGTGGTGAAGGCGGGATTCTTGGTGGCGATCTCGGCCATCAGAGCGGGATAGGCATCGACGCGGTCGTCGTGGCCGTAGCCGCCCACCATGGAGCGGTCGAAGCCGACGTCACGGGACTTATAGGCAGGCACGATCTCGATCTCGGCGCGGGCGAAGTCCTTTTCGGTGATGCCGTACTTCTCGTTGAGGAGGATCATGGTGTTCAGCTTGACAGCTTCCTTCACATCCTCGTCCTCAACAGCGTCGGAACCAATGAGGATGTTCAGTTCCTCTGCCTTGATGCCGTCGCTCAGCTTCCGCTCGCTCTGCTCAGCGCTCAGATGGGGCAGCAGGTCGGTGATGCAGAAGACGGGATCATTCTCGTCCTCGCCCACATTCACCGAGACGGTGGTGCCGTCAGCGCGGGAGAACACGCCGTGGATCGCCAGCGGCATGGTACCCCACTGATACTTGCGGATGCCGCCGTAGTAGTGGGTCTTGAAGTAGCTGAAGTGGTCGGACTCGTACAGCGGGGTCGGGCGCAGGTCCAGACGGGGGCTGTCGGTGTGAGCGATGACCAGATGGAAGCCGTCCTCGAAGCTGCGGGTGCCGATGGTGGAAGCCACGATCGCCTTGCCCAGCTGGCTGAAGTAGACCTTGTCGCCGGGGGCGTAGGTCTTCTTCGGGTCGAACTGCTGGTAGCCAGCGTCCTTCAGCATCCGCTCGCTCTCGGCGGCTACCTCGCGCTCGGTCTTGCCGGCATCAAGGAATTTCTTGTAGCCCTCAGCGAATGCGTGGGCCTCCTGCTTGACGGCGGCGGACTTGTCACCGGCGTAAGCAGGTTTAAACAGCAGCTTTTCAGCCAGCTGCTGGTTCGGAGTTTTTTCTGCCATAGGATCTCTCCTGCCTTTCTGTTTTCTTACACTTTGATTTATCAAAAACCAGCGAGGGCTTATCCTCTCCGGTTTTCTTCGTTTGTAGTACATCAGCCGCCGTAGAGCCGGGTATAGGCGGCGTAACCGGCGGTGATCTTTTCGACGTAGTGGTGCATCTGATTGTACGGAAAGCCCTTCAGCGTCTGCCCGTCCGAGGAATGCTCCTCCATCCGCAGCAGATTATCCACCGTCCCCCACCCGCTGTGGTAGGCGGCTGCGGCCGTGGCCACATCGCCGCCGTACCGCTCCATGCAGAGATGAAGGTAGTAGCAGCCGAAACGGATGCTGACCGCAGGGTCGTAGAGGTCATCGAAGGTCAGGCCCTCGTCGGGCGCGATCTTGCTGCGCAGCCAGATGAAGGTCTCCTCCGTCATCTGCATCAGCCCCCGGGCATCGACGCTGGAAGTAGCCGCAGGGTCGAAGCCGCTCTCGGTGCGGATAAACGCATAGACCAGCAGCGGGTCGAGGCCATATTCGGCGGCCCACTGCTCCACCTGCTGGCTGTATTTGCGGGGGTAGAGCAGCTGGTCGGCCTTCCGGGCGAGGGGCGGCAGCGTCACCAGTATCACTGCCGCGATGCAGGCCAGCACCACCAGCCTGCGCAGCAGTCGGAACAGCTTTTTCAAGTGCGGCACCCCTCCCCGATGAGCGTATCACACAGCTCGTTCGCCGCCTTCGCCAGCGCCTCGCGGGTGGAGGTATTGGGGAGGATGTAGTCCGCTCTGGCGGTCAGAACCGCCTCCGGCGTCTGGGCGTTGAGACGGCGGGCGGCCATCTCGGGCGAGATGCCGTCCCGGGCAGCGATGCGCTCCACACTGACCTCAAAAGGGGCCGTGACCACACAGAGCTTATCGCACTCCGCTTCTGCCGCCGTGCCGACGATGACCGCACCGTCCAGCACGAAAAGCTTCGCACCGGCACGAAGAGCGGCCTGTTTTGCGGCACGGATGCGGCGGACGATCTCCGGGTGGGTCAGCGCGTCCAGCGCCGCCTTTCCCTCGGGGGTCGCAAAGGCGCGGTCGGCCAGCAGGCGGCGGTCGAGAGTGCCGTCCTCCCTTATAATATCCGCCCCGAAGCGCTCCGCCAGCTGGGGCAGCAGCGGAGAGCCGGGAAGCAGGATCTCGCGGGAGAGCTGGTCGGCGTCTGCCAGCGGGATGTTCCGGGCCGCAAAAACCGCGGTGACGGTGGATTTGCCGCAGCCGCTGCGGCCGGTGATGCCCAGCGTCATCATAGCTTGATCACCCGGAACGCGGCCGCACGGATAAGACGGTTATAGACCGCCATCGACAGGCCATCCTTCTGAGGGCAGCGGGCGTAGACTACGGCATCCCCCTGCTCATCCAGCGCACGCAGAGAGCGGAAGATGTGTCTGGCCTGATCGGCGCCGTCCCCCTCCCGGCCATACTCCACGCAGGGGACCCCCAGTTTTTCGGCCTCGCCGGTGAAGCAGAGGCAGCTGGGTCTCTCGGCGGCGTGGGCGTCCACATAGGCCTTGAACTGCTCGAAGGTGCCATCCAGAAGGGTGACATCGGCCTTGGGGGCATAATGTTTATACTTCATGCCGGGGCTGCGGACGACCGCACCCTCCGGCAGCTTTTCGAGGATGGCTTTGGAGACTTCCACCTCCTCGCCCAGCGCACGCTCGAGATCCTCCAGCGTGATGTGTCCGGGGCGGAAGAGGGTGGGCTTCTCACCCACCACCGACACGACGGTGGACTCCACGCCCCAGTCGCACTCGCCGCCGTCGAGGATGAGGGGCAGGCGTCCATCCATATCGGTAAAGACATCCTGCGCATTGGTGGGGCTGGGCTTGCCGGAGAGGTTGGCCGACGGGGCTGCAAAGGCACAGCCGCTGGCCTCGATGACGGCCCGGGCCACCGGGTGGCTGGGCATCCGGATGCCCACGGTATCCAGACCCGCGCAGCACTCCGCTGCCACCTCGGGGCCGCGGGGCATGATGATGGTCAGCGGCCCGGGGCAGAACGCAGCCATCAGCAGCTGGGCACGCTCGGGCACCTCGCTGACGAGGCCGTGCAGCATCTCGGGACCGGTGACATGGACGATGAGGGGATTGTCCTGCGGACGCCCCTTCGCCACGAAGATCTTGCTCACGGCCTCGCCGTTGCGGGCGTCGGCCGCGATGCCGTAGACCGTCTCGGTGGGCAGAGCCACCAGCTCGCCCTGCCGCAGAAGCTCGGCGGCGCGGGCAATGCCCTCCGCGTCTGCCGGGCGGACTTCAGTTTTGATATTCATACGAATTATCGCTCTTTTCTAATGTAAAGCAGTCAAACTTTACAGATGTTCGTGCGCAATATGCGCAGGTTTATGCGTTCAGTTTTTGTAATTTCTCGGCCTGCTCACGGGTGGCGAGGGCGTCGATGATCTCGTCCAGATTGCCGTCCATGATCTTATCGAGGTTGTGCACCGTCAGGCCGATGCGGTGGTCGGTACAGCGATCCTGCGGGAAATTATAGGTACGTATCTTCTCGCTGCGGTCCCCTGTTCCCACCTGACCGGCGCGGTCGGCGTTGATAGCATCCTGCTGCTCCTTCTGTTTCTGGGCCAGCAGGCGGCTGCGCAGGATCTCCAGAGCCTTGTCCTTGTTTTGGAACTGGCTGCGCTCGTTCTGGCACTCGACCACCGTGCCGGTGGGGATGTGGGTGACGCGGATGGCGCTGGACGTCTTGTTGATGTGCTGTCCGCCTGCGCCCGAGGAGCGGAAGGTGTCGATGCGCAGGTCTTTCATGTCCAGCGCAAAGTCCACCTCCTCGGCCTGCGGCATCACGGCCACCGTAGCCGTCGAGGTGTGGATGCGGCCCTGCGTCTCCGTCTCGGGGACGCGCTGCACCCGGTGGACGCCGCTCTCGTACTTGAGACGGTTGTACGCGCCCCGGCCATTGACTGCGAAGACGGCTTCCTTCGTGCCGCCAAGCTCAGTCTCATTGAGGTTCAGCAGCTCCATCTCCCAGCCCCGCCCCTGAACGTACATCGTGTACATCCGAACGAGGCTGTGGGCAAACAGCGCAGCTTCCTCGCCGCCGGCACCGGCGCGTATCTCCATGATGACGCTTTTTTCGTCGTTTGCATCCTTCGGCAGCAGCAGAATTTTGAGATTATTTTCCAGCTCTGCCACATCCTGACTCTTTTCGCTGATCTCCTGCTGTATCATAGCTTTAAAGTCCGCATCAAGGGGTTCCTCCCCTTCCAGCAGGGCTTTCGCCTGTGCAAGATGATCCTGCGCAGTGGCAAGGGCGCGGTAGGCTTCCACCACCGGCTCTGCCTCGTGGTACTCCTGCATCAGGCGGCGGAACTGTGCCGGGTCGGCAGCAGTTTCGGGCTGATTGAGACGGACGGAAAGTTCTTCGAACCGACGGCAGACGGCCTCCATTTGGGAAGTCAGATTCGGCATATCAGGCAGTTCTCCTTACAAAACAGTTTCTGAATGTGCTGTGCCGCCGGGCTATTCCTGACCCGGCCGGATGACTTTTTTGATGTTCTTCTCGATCTTTGCCCGGGGCAGCATGACCTCGCGGCCGCAGCCCGTGCAGCGGATCTTGAAATCCATGCCCACCCGCAGCACCTCGAAGCTGGACGCTCCGCAGGGGTGCTGCTTGCGGGTGAGGATGGTATCGCCGACTGCAATATCCATATTGGCTCCCTTCTGTCTGTCCATAGATGGCACAGGCCGTGTGCCCAATGCATGACACACATCTATAGTATAATCCAAACTCGTATAAAATGCAAATGCAGCCGCATATGGTTTAACCATGCAGCACACCCTGCGCTGCAGCCCAAAAAATCAGAGAAAGAGGAATGAAAGATGATGCAAGCGTTTCGTACTGAAAACAACTACCGCAATGCTTCCCGCCTGAGCGCCGCCGAGCTTCGGGCCGCGATGACCAGCCGCGAAATTTTGCAGAGCACCGCTCTGGCCTTCGACACCCAGCGTCAGCTTCGGTTCGAGCTGGGCGGCTGCCGGGCCGTGATGCCCTTCGGACAGTGCGCCGACGGGGCCGACACCGGCAGCGTGCGGGACATCGCCGTGCTGACGCGGGTGGGTCGCCCCACCTGCTTCGTCATTGAGGGCATCGACACCGACGAAAACGGACAGCCCTTCTACCGGCTCTCCCGGGCCGAGGCCCAGCGGATGTGCAAGGCCGAATACCTCGACCAGCTCCAACCCGGCGACATCCTGCCCTGCGTCGTGACCCACATCGAGCCTTTCGGCGCGTTCTGCGATGTGGGCTGCGGCATCAGCGCTCTTCTACCCATCGATTGTATGTCGGTGAGCCGCATCTCCTCCCCTGCCGACCGGGTCAGCGTGGGGCAGCAGATCCTCTGCGCCATCAAGAGCCGGGACGCGCAGGGGCGGTTCGTGCTGACCATCCGGGAGCTGCTGGGCACATGGGCCGAGAACGCCGCCGCCTTTACGGTGGGCGAGACGGTGGTGGGCATCGTGCGAAGTGTGGAGGAATACGGAACCTTCGTCGAGATCGCGCCCAACCTCGCGGGCCTCGCCGAGAGCTGCCCCGACCTGCATCCCGGGCAGGCTGTGAGCGTCTACATCAAAAACATCCTGCCCGAGAAGATGAAGATCAAGCTGGTCATCGTCAATCATGCCCTCAGCCAGAGCCACCGCTTCGAGCTGCGGTACTTCATCACCGAAGGGCATCTCGACCACTGGCTCTACTCCACCCCCGAGAGCCGCAAGCGCATCGAGACCGATTTTGCGGACATGGCTTGCAATCCGGCCTGAAACCCTTTATACTATAGATATACTATAGAACACGGGAGGTGGGAATAACAATGGCTGCCAACGATGCTTTTACCGCCGGTGTTCGTCCCGGTGGGCTGACCAACAGCACCGAGATCCGACTGCTGCTGTGTTATCTTGTCAAGAATGCCGGGCCGATCACCCGGGCGGAGATCGAAAACGCCCTGATGGAAGAGGCTCTGGTGAATTATTTTGAGATCGGCTCCTGCTTGGACGACATCGCCAAGCAGCAGCTCGTGGTGGTGGACGGCGACCGGTATACCATCACCGACAAGGGCCGGAAGGTGGCGCAGGAGCTGGCCTACGACCTGCCCCGCAGCGTGCGGGAAAAGGCGGTGGCCGCTGTGCTGCGCAGCCAGACGTGGACGCGCAAGGAGGCCGAGTACAGCGCCCGCATCCGCGAAAAAGCCGACGGCCACTGTTCGGTGCGCTGTCAGGTGAAGGCGCTGGACAGCGAGCTGTTCTGTCTGGACATCGGCACGCCCGATCGGCTGAGCGCCGAGCTGGTGAAAAAGCAGTTCATCCTCAAGGGCAACGAGATCTATCAGATGCTCATCACGAAGCTCACCGAAGAAGAGAAATGACCGAAATGGCCGCTGCACGAAACCAACGTGCAGCGGCCATTTTTGTTACAGCAGGATGCAGATAAGCCCAGTGCAGCCCTCGTTGATGACCCGCTCCAGCGTCTCCTGCAGGCGGCTTCGGGCCTCCTGCGGCATATGGAGCAGCTTGTTCTGCAAGCCGTCGTTGACCAGCTCGTGGAGGCTTTTCCCGAAGATGTTCGACTCCCACAGGCGGACGGGGTCGTCCTCGAAATCCTGCAAGAGGCTCTGCACGAGGTCTTCGCTCTGCTTTTCGGTGCCCACGATTGGGCTTAGCTCGGTGTGGATGATCGCCTTCATCATGTGGATGGACGGTGCGCTGGCTTCAAGGCGGACGCCATACCGCCCGCCCTGCCGGACGATCTCGGGCTGCTCCAGCGACAGCTCATCGATGGAGGGCATCACGATGCCATAGCCGGTGGCCTCCACCTGCTCCATCGCGCTGCGTATCTTCTCATAGGCACGCTTCGCTTTCGCCAGCTCGATGATGCAGGGCATCAGCCCGGCCTCGTCGCCGATCTCAAGCCCCGTCTGCTCGCTGAGCACCCTGTAGAACACCTCCGGCTTGAGCAGCACCGTGATGCGCACGATGCCGTCGGCAAGGTCCATCCCGCTGAGGGCGGCGTTCTCCACCGCCTCGCAGTCCAGCACCGCCCGGCCAGAATCCGAGATGTCCTTCATCCGCGCGATCTGCCCGGAGAGCTGCATGGCCGCTGTGTACACCTCAGTCTGGAGCCAGTGGCCTTTGTCCAGCATCGTCACCCAGCGCGGCAGGGCAAAATCCAGCTCCCGCACCGGGAACTCGTAAAGCACCCGGCGCAGGATCTCCCCCAGCTGCTCTTCGTCGAGGTCGAGGCAGCTCACGGGCAGCACCGTCCGGCCATAGCTTTCTTCCATCTCCGCCGCCAGCGCCCTTGTCCCGGGGGCATCGGGATGGGTGCTGTTGAGCAGGATGACGAAGGGCTTGCCCAGCGCTTCCAGCTCGTCGATGACCCGTTTTTCCGCCGGGACGTAGTTTTCCCGCGGTATCTCGCTGATGGTGCCGTCGGTGGTGACGACGATGCCGATGGTGGAGTGGTCCCGGATGACCTTCCGGGTGCCGGTCTCGGCGGCGAGGTCGAATGGGATCTCCTCGTCGAACCACGGACTTTTGACCATCCGGGGCTTGTCATTCTCCTCGTGACCCATCGCCCCCTCCACCATGTAGCCCACACAGTCGATGAGCCGGATGCTGCACTCTCCCCCGCCCTCCAGCGCCAGCGGCACCGCCGACTCCGGGATGAACTTCGGCTCGGTGGTCATGATGGTGCGCCCCGCCGCCGACTGAGGCAGCTCGTCGCGGGCGCGGAGCTTTGCGTCCTCCGGCCCGATGGCGGGCAGCACCAGCTTCTCCATAAACTGCTTGATGAGGGTGCTCTTGCCCGTGCGCACCGGCCCCACCACGCCGATGAGGATGTCTCCGCCGGTGCGTGCCCCTATCTCGCGGCAGACTGCCGCCTGCTCGATTCGTTCCTGATTTGCCAAAACGCTCTCCCCTCTCTTCCCGTTTCTGGGTACACTTTATGCGCGGACATGAGGAAAATATGACGCAAAAAAGGCCGAAGCCCCAAGGATCTCTCGGGACTCCGGCCTTTTTTCTCCTACCGTTACACCAGCGTCGGGACAAGCGCCGCCAGCTTTTCGGCCAGCTGTGCGTGACCGTGACGGGTCAGGTGCATGAAATCCACCTGATTGAATGCGCAGTCGGCAGCATCGAGGAAGTGGACGCCCTGCCGCTCGGCGACGATGCGGAACTGCTCTGCCACGCCCTTCGACTTCTCCACGCAGCCCTCGCCCATGACGGCGTCGTGGAAGCCGTCGCCGATGCGGGGCGGAGCCACGACAAGGATGTTGGGGGCTTTGGTGCCCCAGCAGTCCACGCTCTTTGCCTTGAGGATGAGGCGCTCCATCCCTGCACCGATGCAGGCGGCATTGGCGTTGAACCGCTCCTTGACGTCATTGGTGCCCAGCATGATGATGAGCAGGTCGATGACCTCATGGCTCTTGAGGAGCGCGTAGGCCACGCTCAAAGCGTCCATCGACTCATGGATGGGGTCCACGAAAACCGTCGTCCGGCCCGAAAGGCCCTCTTCCGTCACAAGATACTCGCTGCCCAGCGCTGTTTGCAGCCGACAGGTCCAGCGCTCATCCTCGTTGAAGCGGATGCCGTGGTCGGCGCAGTCCGCCGGGTCGGCGCAATAGCCGTGAGTGTTGGAGTCGCCCAGACAAAGGATATGCTTTTTCATCGTTCCATCCCCCTTTTCAGTTTTCGCCCCGTGACTGGCGGAAGTAGTAGACTGCGCCCACCATGCCGGCGTCGTTGTGAAGCTGGGCGGCGCGGATCTCCAGTCCCTCTGCAAAGGCAGGCATGATGGAAGCTCTCACCTTTCTGGCGATGGGTTCGATGAGCAGCTCCTGCTGAGCGCTGACGCCGCCGCCGATGAGGATGAGCTGCGGGTTGAAGATGTGCACCAACCCCGCAAGGCCCTGCACGATCTCGTCCGTCCAGTCCTCGAGAAGGGCGAGGATGATGGGGTCGCCCGCATGGGCCGATTCGAAGATGGCACGGCCATCTCTCCATTTATGATTGCGGGGCTGCGCAGCACGCACGAGGGCCGTAGTGGCGGCATACCGCTCCCAGCAGCCCGATGCACCGCAGGTGCAGAGGACGCCGTCCAGCGCATGGATACGGTAATGGCCCAGCTCACCGCCGAGGCCCCGGGCACCTTCCAACAGCCGTCCTCCGGTCAGGATGCCGCCGCCCACGCCGGTGCCCAGCGTGACACCGATGACGTCCGTATAGCCTTTCGCCCCGCCGACCCAGACTTCGCCCAGCGTCATGCAGTTGGCGTCGTTGGCGACGGTGACGGGCAGGCCGAATTTTGCTTCCAGCTCGGCCTTGATGGGGCTTCCGATGTAGTTGGGCAGGCTGCCGCAAGTGCCCACGACCGTGCCCGTGTGGGTGTCGATCTGGCCCGTGGCCGAGACGCCGATGCCCGCAAGGCTCTGCGGCCTGACGTCCTGCTCCTTCAGAAACTGTTCGGAGGCCGAAAGCACCGTCGTGAGGATGGGTGTCTCATAGTAGTCGAAACAGACGCTCTGCTCCGCCTTGGCAAGGACGCGGCCCTCTTCATCTACGATGCCAAGCTTGACGCTGGTGCCGCCGATGTCGATGGCAAGATACTGTTTCATAGTCGTATCTCCGTATCATTTTTATTTTTGCATGGCGTTGATGGCCCCGGTAAAGCGGGCCGTGATCTCAGCCGGGCGGGTGATGGCACCGCCGACAACGAGGGCGAACGCACCGGCCTCCAGCGCCTTGACGGCCTGTTCCGGGTAGTGGATGTGGCCCTCGGCGATGATCTTTGCCGGACACTCTGCGGCCAGCTTGTGGACAAAGTCAAAATCAATGTCATCGATGCCCTTGGTCTCGGGCGTATAGCCGCGCATGGTCGTGCCCACAAAGTCAGCCCCGGCTTCCGCGCAGAGCATGGCATTCTCGAAGTTGTCGCAGTCGGCCATCACCAGCTGGTCGGGGTATTTTTCCTTGATGGCACGGATGAACTGGGCCGAGGTAGAGCCGTCGGGGCGCAGCGCACCCGTGCCCTGCACGGCGAGGATGTCCACGCCGCAGGCTGCCAGCTCGTCCACTTCCTTCATGGTGACAGTAATGTACATCGGCGTGCCGGGGTAATCCTTTTTGATGATGCCGATGACCGGCAGGTCTACCACCTGCTTGATCTGGGTGATGTCCCGGACGGTGTTGGCGCGGATGCCCACAGCGCCGCTCATGGCGGCCGCCTTTGCCATCAGAGGCATAACTCCGCCCTCTTTGGTGTAGAGAGGCTCCGTCTCAAGGGCCTGACAGGAGACGATAAGCCCACCCTTGATCTGCTCAAACAGCTTTTCTTTTTCCATATCCATCAGTCCTCCATCCTGATCTTGATGACTGCTTTGCGCACATGGTCACAGCCGGGGCGTGCCACACCGGGCTTGTGCAGCTCACCGGGGAAGAACAGAACGAACCGTCCCTCGCCCAGCACACCGCTGACGGCGTCCGGACTGGTTCTGAAACCGATGTCTCCCGCAAACTCCCCTGCTTCCTCGCCGGGCAGGTTGGTATAGCCCCAGCCCTCGCCGCCGGTCAGGTCGATCTGAAGGTCGGCGTACTTTTTGTGGTACTCGAGGCGGGCACTGTCGGGGCTCAGCCCGGCCTCCATCACGTTGATGAAGACATTCTCTCCGTCCACCTCGGTGCGGCCCAGCGGAAGGTCGTTCAGGTCGTGGGCCACATGGTAGGCGGTGAGGTAGTCGATGGCAGTTTCCAGATTCTTGTGGAGTCCCCGGTAACGGTTCAGGTTCTCCAGTGCGTCGCAGATCATGGTGATTTTCTCCTAACTGTTTTTTCACAAGCACAAAGAGCGTCTGCCCTCTCCCCTCATGAAGAGACGGAGAGGGGACGCTTTTTTTGCTTCTCAGAGCTTTGCGATGGCGGCTTCGATCATGGCCTGTGCCTCGGCAATGACTGCTTCATCCTCCGGGATGAGGCCGGGCATCGGCTCACGGACGCCGCCCAGCTCAAGGCCGTACATCCGGCGCAGGATCTCTTTCTGCACAGCGTAGAGGTTGCCGTGGGCCGAGCACATCTTATAGATGATGCGGTCGGCGTCGTACTGGATGGCCTGTGCTTCCTTGATCTCGCCCTTGTTGATGTGGTCGTTCATAGCCAGATACAGCTCGGGCATGACGGCGTAGGTGCCGCCGATGCCGCCGTCTGCGCCGATGACGCGGCCGGAGACGAACTGCTCATCAGGGCCGTTGAAGACCACGAAGCTACCCTCGCCCCGGGCGGCGACGCCGGCGTCCTTGAACATCTGGATGTCCTGCGTGGGCATCGAGCTGTTTTTGACCGCGACGACGTTGGGGTTCTTGAGCATCTCACCCAGCAGGCTCATGGTCAGGCCGGTGCCGGCAAGCTGCGGAATGTTGTAGATGACGAACTCGGTGTTGGGCGCCGCGGCGGACATATCGTTCCAATACTTGGCGATGGCGTACTCCGGCAGGTGAAAGTAGATGGGCGGGATGGATGCGATGGCGTCCACACCCACGCTCTCGGCATGACGGGCCAGCTCGACGCTGTCAGCGGTGTTGTTGCAGCCGACGTGTGCGATGACGGTCAGTTTGCCCTTAGCTTCGCTCATGACCGCCTCGAGGACAGCCTTGCGCTCATCGACGTGCTGGTAGATGCACTCACCCGACGAGCCGCCCACATACACGCCCTTGACGCCCTTGGCGATGAGGTGGCGGGTCAGCGCCTTGACGCCCTCGGTGGAGATGTTGCCCTCTGCGTCATAGCAGGCGTAGAAAGCCGGGATCACGCCCTGATATTTGGTGATGTCTTTCATTTGTCTATGTCCTTTCTGATAATTTCAATCAAACTCGATGCTCTTCCAAAGCGGCTTTCCTCTTGCGGTGCCCAGCGTTCGCTTCGGCCCTTGGAGCGGGCCTCGCGTCCTGCTGACCGCGGCGCCAAAAGTTGCTTCCTGACCTGTATTCCCCTTTTCAGGTTCTACAGTAGGCAAGCGGCTTTCCTCTTGCGGTGCCCTGCATCCGCTTCGGCCCTTGGGCGGGCCTCGCGTCTTGCAGACCGCGGCGCCAAAAGTTGCTTCCTGACCTGTATTCCCCTTTTCAGGTTCTACA